>Ga0208601_1000014_pt1 | contig 55013 bp, 55 predicted proteins | sample LakMenEpi09Nov12_FD_150684 | JGI IMG/M metagenome (GOLD analysis project Ga0208601, IMG submission 150684) | Freshwater microbial communities from Lake Mendota, WI - 09NOV2012 deep hole epilimnion (SPAdes) | ecosystem: Environmental > Aquatic > Freshwater > Lake | place: Lake Mendota, Madison... | reverse complement strand
CTGATAAGAGCATTCTAGCATTTTTAGCGCAGTATAAATGCTGCAATCAGCTTTCATCCCTTGCCTGAAGTCCGAAAAATGCAACTGCGTTGCTGTTTCTCAAGGGTTTTCAGCATTTTTCTTATAAAATTCCCGACGGTGTAGAACGCGCATTACTTCTATAATATCTCCATTAACTTCTATGCCAATACGATAATCACCAATACGAATGCGATAACGACCATTATAACCTTGCATAGCTTTAATATCAGGAATCTCTTCCAAAGAATTGATGTTTTCTAGAGTTGTAAATGCAATTGCGTAGATGCGTTGGTATGATTCTGAACTCTTCAATTGTTTCAGGTCTTTTAAAAAAGCCTGACGGTATTGGACTTCCAAGATTATTCTTCCTCAAGATAAGCTAAGGCTTTACTACGATTTAGTAATGGGGTATTCATAGATTCATTCATAGCTTTGTTCATACAATAGTCTTCTACTGCTTCAGCAAGTTCATCCAAGGAAGCATCTTGTGTAGGTAGTAATTGTCTCCAGATGTCAATAGGAATTACTACTGCAATAGTATTTCCTTCGGTGTTGGTAAGATACTCAAGATTTAGCATTTATTACTCCAAAATTCATTTTACAAGGTTGGGTTTGAGTTTGTGGTACTGGGTTTCACAAACCTAAACTAATTTTATCCTTATAGTTCCCTATCTTTCCATTTAACTCTATAGCCAGTCTGATATCCCCAGTGGCTTTCAAAAGACTGAGCAAGAGTATCAGGTAAAGGTTGAATTGGTTTCAAGTGTCTGATAAATAATCCGCTTCTAGCGCAAGAAAAGTCAGTATGTGATTGCTCTCCAGGTTCATTACTCATTTGGAATGAGTCGCACATCAACAAAACACCACTTACAGACGAATACTCTTTTCTAATTAACCTTTGTATTTTTGATGCAAGTTCCGTCAATTCGTTTTTAATTTTTCCAAAATTATTTCTTATATTTAGGAATCTACTGGAAACATCTATAACCACAATCCCATACATTTCTTCTGTTGACAAAGTAGTTTTCCAGTTTTTAATTTGTTTATTTGCTTTCTTAATGTCCGATTGGTATCTACTCTCATTTGTACTCGTATCAATATGTTTGCACTCCACGGCTATGGGAATAGGATGTCCATGTATATCTATTTTAAAATCAGCCAAACCCTCATCTTCAGTTGCAGTTAATTGAAAACCTTGCTTACTTAAAAACCAAGCTCCAAAAGAAAGTTCTGTCATTAAGCTTGAAAAAGCATCTGTTTTTTCATTCTTTAACTGAGATTCTATGTTCTGTTTAACCTTTAAATCACCATAGTTTGCAAAATCTCCTAGTGAAAAATGGGTAGTATTCCCTCCACTAATTTTTGCAAAAATATAGTTATCAAGCAATATGGAAGTAAGTTCAGCTAGAATATCACTATTTTCAGGAAATTTAATAATTCCACCTTGTTCAATCATTTGTTGGCAAATTCGATACTTATTTACTGCTGGATGATTTGGCTGTCTTTGACATAGTTTTAGCCAATCTTCTTTAGCAAAAAGCTCTTTAATTAACCTTTGTTGAGAAGTAAAATGCTGAACAGAATCTGACATATCATAGAATTGCACCATATATAGGATTCCTATTTGACTGGATTATAAGTTTACATTAGTTAATGCTTGATACAGCGGTTTCCGCTCTTATGAGGTACAAAGTTGAATCATCAAACTCTTGTAGTGCGGGCATCTTGCCCGCTAGATATGTACCTCATAACACCGGGAAGTGCTGTATCTGAATTTTGCGGGTTGGATATTAACCAAACTAGACTTTTATAAAAGTTGTGGAAGACCAAACTACTTGATAAGCCATTTATTCAACCGTTCTTCTACTGCTACTTGTGAAATATTTCCCTCTCTATCAGCCACTTCTAAACCCCGGCGGACTTTTTCAATTACATATAAATGATATTGAATATCTTCAATTGAACAATCATCTGGAAGTTGCTGTAAAAGAGATTGAACTTGATTTTTTGTGGTACTCATAATTTGATTTTGAGTTAATTTACTTTTGGGCTGGGAATTAGCCAGCCTATTGTTTACTTAGAATTTACTAAAGTTAGTAATTGCTTCTGTGATTTTATCCACAACCTCATCTACAATTATGACTCCCAACTCCCCAGAAGCGCGGGTACGAATACTCAAACTGTTGGTTTCGACTTCCTTCGCACCAACCACGGCCATGACAGGGATTTTATCCTTTTCGGCGTTGCGAATCAACTTACCCAAGCGATCGCCACTGGTATCCACTTCCGCCCGAATACCCAATGCAACCATCTTAGCAGCCACCTCTTTGGTAAAATCTAACTGAAGATCACCGACAGGTAATAACCTGATTTGTACAGGTGCTAACCACAGAGGAAAATCACCCGCGTACTCTTCAATTAAAATTCCAATTAATCGTTCCAAAGAACCAAAGGGCGCGCGGTGAAGCATTACTGGACGTTGACGCGAACCATCTTCAGCTACATACTCTAAATCAAACCGTTCTGGTAAATTATAATCTACCTGCACAGTTCCCAATTGCCATTCCCGTTCTAAAGCATCACTGAAGATAAAATCCAGCTTGGGTCCATAAAAAGCCGCTTCCCCAATTCCTTCAAAATGCTCCATTCCCAATTGTTGCACAGCGCGACGAATTGCCCCTTCCGCTTTATCCCAAGCTTCATCAGAACCGATATACTTATCACTAGCTGGGTCACGGAAACTCAATCTAGCTTTAAAATTCTTCAATTGCAGACTTTTGAAAACGCTCAAAATCAAATCTACAACATTGAGAAATTCACTGTCTAGCTGTTCGGGAGTCACGAATAAATGAGAATCATCAACGGTAAAACCGCGCACTCTGGTTAAACCACCCAATTCTCCCGATTGTTCATAACGGTAAACTGTACCAAATTCTGCCAAGCGCATCGGTAATTCCCGATAAGAGCGTAATTCACTCTTGTATATTTGGATGTGGAAAGGGCAGTTCATCGGTTTCATGACAAAACCCTGTTCTATGGCTCTGGCTTCCTCATCTTCAGCCATTAAAGGAAACATATCTTCCTTGTATTTCTGCCAGTGTCCTGATGTTTTAAATAAATCAACTCTGGCAATATGGGGAGTAACTACAGGTAAATAACCCCGTTTTAATTGTTCTTTTTTGAGGAAGTCTTCTAAAATCGTTCTTAACAAAGTCCCTTTGGGAGTCCACAAAGGTAAACCAGGACCAACTAAATCGGAAAAGATAAATAATCCCAGTTCTTTACCCAGTTTACGATGATCACGGCGCAGGGCTTCTTCTTTGCGGCGTTTATACTCTGCTAGTTGTTCGGGAGTTTCCCAAGCTGTGGCATAAATGCGCTGTAATTGAGCTTTATTTTCATCTCCGCGCCAATAAGCACCCGCAACGCTTTCTAATTCTATAGCTTTGGGATTAATTTCGCTGGTATTTTCGAGGTGAGGTCCAGCGCACAAATCCCACCATTGCTCTCCCAAATGGTAAATTGTGATGGGTTCTTGTTTGATATCTCCGAGAATTTCCAGTTTATAGGGTTCGTTAATGGCTTCAATGCGATGCTGCGCTTCCTCTCGGCTGACTTCTTCCCGAATTAATGGTAATTTGCGATTAATAATCTTGACCATTTCTTTTTGAATGGTTTTTAAATCCTTATCGCTAAAGGGTTCTGGACTATCAAAGTCATAATAAAACCCATTTTCAATCCAAGGACCAATTGTAACTTGCACCTTGGGAAACAGCTTTTGTACTGCCATAGCCATGATATGGGAAGCTGTGTGACGAATCTTTTTTAGTGTTTCTGATTCGCTGGTTCGGGGTAAATAGATTTTTTCGACTGGTTGGGTTTCTTGATTTGGGGACATTGGCTATTAAACTTTTGACGAAGTGTTAAAAATAGAGTTGACGAAAAATATCTTTACAAAATAAATAATAGTCCACTGGCTATGGTTTTTCCTAATTTAGCCCAACTACAGGCTGCTGGTAAAAGCCATACAAGACAAAATTAAATTCAATCGAGTTGTCCGAGAACAGGGAACAGGGAACAGGGAATAGAAAAATTTTCTTCTTTCTTCTTTCTTCTTTCTTCTGTTCTTCTTTCCTCCTGACTCCTGACTCCTGACTCCTGACTCCTGACTCCTGACTTCTTCCTTTAGAGGTATCCAGGTTTACTCCCAAGGAGCTTTACAAAACTATTGCCAAATTTATATAATCATGCTTCAGATACCAAGTTACATATTTTTTAAGTTTTTTTATGTAAAAAGTTATGAACTGATTGTTAAGAATCGTAAATAACGTTAATATAAATAGACAATTAAGAAATATGATTCTCATATATGGGGGACTCAAATCTACCAAACGCTGATTTACTAAAATCAGTCTTAGAACCGCTGTTAGAGGATTTTCAAGATTGGTTTGAGCGATATCGTCAAATTCTGGAAAATGAGAAAATCCAATTCATGAGTGAACAAGAGCAATTTGACTTACTAAAACGAGTTAAAAATGCACAAAATGAACTCAAAACGGCAAGAATGTTGTTTAAGGCAACTGATCAACAAGTCGGACTTGATATGGCAACGGTAATGCCTTGGCATCAATTAGTTACAGAATGTTGGAGTGTGGGAATGCGTTTAGGTCAGTCAAAGGAATAATCAACCTGTTGGCAAGATCTGAATCCAGTGGAAATTGTAAAAATATTATACAATTCTTAACATTCTTTTCATAAAAAAATAATGTGCCTCGTGTTACCTTAATATCAATATAAGGATTGCACCATATAACATAAGCACATAAGTAAAGAATCTTACATTCTTTCCTACCGTAAATTATTTATTTGCGGAGTTTTAGGTTTTACATAGATAACATTTTTACCCTTTGCTGTTCTGGAGGAAAATTCAATGCTACACCTACTTTATATTTTAGCTTTCACCGTTTTGGCATTTATGGCTGTTGGTAATTTAATTCGCAATCTGATCATGTTCAGTTTTGACAGAGAACGAACTTATTCTAATAACCAATCATCACCAGGTGGCTTTGGTTATTATGCAGCTAGAAGGCAGTATGTCCCCCATCCTGAATTGTTAGATAGTGCAGGTAATATGATTAAAGAACCGCTGTTGGTCATGCGTTCAATTAATGTTGAAGATGCACGGGAACAGTTAGATGCTCTTTATGAATCCTCTCCTAGTCAAAAAATTGATCGCTCAGAAGGAGCATAATTGATAATTTGCAAAATTTTGAACTATATAGAGGTTTGGTAATACTAAACCTCTATAATTGTAGGGGCAACCCCTGTGGTTGCCTAGCCAATGTGGTTCAGCGGAGTCAGGAATTCAAAAAGCAGAAAGAATAATCTCAAACTTAAAAAAGTTGTCGAGTCTCCAATTCCTAATTTTCTAATTTAGATTCCAAAGCTTTTTTTTGCATTGTTTTGAAAATATTGTAAAAACCATTAGCGCGGGAAGGTGTCAAACTTACATTTAAGCCAGTTTCTTGAATAAAATCAGGAGTAAGTTGGATTATTTCTGTAGGTGTTGATCCATTTAATCCTTCTATTAATAATGCTAATAAGCCCTTAGTTAATTGGGAATCAGAATCACCCTGAAATATGACTTTACCGTCTTCTAATGATGCCGTAACATACACTTGAGAAACACAACCGGGAACTTTATTTTCTGGGAGTTTACCAGATTCAGGAAACTCTTGTAGCTTTTGAGCATACCAAATTAACTGCTCATAGCGTCGTTTTGGTTCTGTAGCGCGTTGAAAGCGGTGGACAATTTTATTTAGTGCAGGTGGTAAGGAATCAAGAGTTGAGGACATGATCAATCCAGGAAATAATTACTCTTATCTTAGCAATTACCAGCCCTTCTAGATACCATTTGGATCACAACAAATATCAAAAATTGCTATTAAGTACAGCACTTGTTTATATTGTCAAGTGAAAACAAATGTTAAAATTTGCTACAAAGTAAGCAATGATATAGATTTTTATTAATCAATATTTAGATGATATTGACAAGCATCCGCAAATATCAGGAGTAAATTAGATGTTGACTTCAAGCTTACTAGCTACAGCTACCGCATCTCTAGAATGGAGTCCTAATATTAGCATAATTATGATTGTTTCCAATATCTTCGCTATTGCTGTAGGTAAATTTACGATTGAGCATCCTCATGCTAAACCAGAATTACCAGCACCTCAATTTTTCGGTGGTTTTGGTTTACCTGCGGTACTAGCAACTACTTCCTTTGGGCATATTTTAGGAGCAGGTATCATTTTAGGGCTACACAGTATTGGTAAAATCTAAATTTTACTGATTAAAAATTAGGGAAAGGAATTTATTTTTCTTCTCCCTTTTTTTATAAGGAAGAACGCCGAAAACCCTTGAAAATGTGGCTGACTCAGGAAGCCACATTTGGGCTTTAGACAAGGGATGAAGGCTAGAGGCTTTCCTTTATCCTGCATTGACGTTAATTTGAAAATTTGAAATTCTTTCAAATTTTAATCCATATTCGTGATAGAATCAAACTGTCACTAAAGACATAAAAAGCTACCGAGAGACTCTCGGAAAGTTACGCTTGTCAGATATGATTTCGCCCGCCAGGGCAAACGAAATCAGGGCAAGAACCCAAATATTTAAGGAACCCTGCCTGAAACTGGGATAACTGAGGGATATAGACTGAAACTCTCTATAGAATCTCCGCGTCTTTAGACCGGGGAGTGTCAAGCTATAGAAATTAACTTTGCCTAGGCAGGAGTTAAAATAGGCGATTATGGTTTGTCTAAAGCATTTGATTTAGCCGGTTTAAGTGGACAAACTTTAACCAGGCGTTGTTAGATTGTATGTAAACCATCAAATAAAGAAGTATGAGTACATTATCAAAAATACAAGAATTACCATCTCAATTGATTACACCAGAAAATTTTCAACCTTATGGACAGGTAATATATGCAAGTAAAGATGGGAAAAATTTTGATCAAGAAGATGCCCAGTTAAATTTACAAAATGGTATTCCTCATTTTTATATTATGCGGTTGCAGAAAACCGGACGGAAATTTCACCAAATTACTCGTCATGTCAAATGTACTCAATGTTTAGGTTCATTGGATAGTAAAGACTGGTTAATGGCAGTTTGTCCAGCTAATAATGATACGAATGCACCTGGATTATCAGAACTTGCAGCTTTTCGGATTCCCGGAAATTGTTTTATTAAATTAGATATGGGAACTTGGCACGCAGGCCCATATTTTGATCATGATTTTGTAGATTTTTACAATTTAGAATTGAGTGATACAAATGTGGTAGATCATTTCACTCATAATTTTCTCAAAAGTCATAATTTAGCCTTTGAGATGATTTAAAATAAGATCCCCGACTTCTTAAAGAATTCACGGATCTGGATATTTTGGATATGCGTCTATATCCATGAAGTTTGAATAATTCTTTTTAGTGAAGTTTCCTTGACTAATTCAGCAGCTTGGTTAACTTCTAACCATTTTCTTTCCCTTGCGGTAGCTTCTGGCCAATCTTCTAATACTGTTTCCACAGGTAATAAAAATAAATTTACTTGATAGGTATTCCCCCGTTTTCGATATTTATAATTACCTAACTCTTCAGTTGTGACTCTACCGACAACTCCGGCTTCTTCCCATGCCTCCTTCGCTGCTGAATCATGGGGACTCATACCTTTACAAAGTCCCCCTTTAGGAATTACCCAACCTTGACGGCTACGAGTAGTAATTAATAAAACTTCAACTTTTCCATCGTTGATTCGATAGGGAATAACTCCAGATTGTTGAAAAACTTTGTTGATTTTGCGAGTCATGGTGGTAGATTCCTTGTGAATGAGTATTTTTGATTTTCAATGTGTATTTGTTAATAATGTGCCACTAAGGCAACTTTCAAAATCATTAATCTGATTTTGAGTAATCTTAACTATAAATTCAACAACTTTCCTGAAAAATCCGGAGTATGATTTACCTCACGGTACTTACTTTTATGATTTCATGATCCAAAATACGTTAAAATTCAAGCAGAGTAAGCATTTTCTACTTAAATATCCTCATGCTAGAAACTCTAGAAACCCAAATTTATCAACTTGAGCAATTTGCCAACACCCTTGTTGCGAACCAACTCACCCACCTGAGTTTCGTCAGCATTGCCATTATTTTTGCGGCTGGCTTGCTGACCAGCCTTACGCCCTGTATGCTGTCTATGCTGCCCATTACCATTGGCTATATTGGCGGTTATGAAGCTAAAACTCGCTTACAAGCAGCAGCCCAATCAACTTGGTTTGCGTTGGGATTAGCAACTACATTAGCAGGAATGGGCATCGTCGCAGGTTTAGTTGGTAAAGTCTATGGACAGATAGGAATTGGTTTACCAATTATTGTCAGTATTATCGCTATTATTATGGGACTGAACTTATTAGAAGCATTACCCATCCAATTTCCTTCTTTGAATGAAACAAATTGGATTTCTCAAGACTTACCTCCCGGAGTCCGTTCATACTCTATCGGCTTAACATTTGGGTTAGTGGCTTCCCCCTGTAGCACACCAGTTTTAGCTAGTCTATTAGGTTGGGTTGCTAATACTCAAGATTTAGTTTTAGGTGCGGTTTTACTACTTGCTTATACAGCCGGATATGTAACTCCATTAATTTTAGCAGGTACGTTTACTGCTGCCATTAAAAAACTATTAGAATTGCGCCGTTGGTCTGGTTGGATAAATCCTATTAGCGGTGTATTATTAGTAGGCTTTGGTGTTTTTTCTTTACTTTCTCGGATTCCTATTGGTAGTTTCTAAGCAATGACTTCAGATCAGACAACATCCACAGAATTAAGTTGGTGGTTAATACCGGGGCGGTTTATCCGTCGGGAAGTTTTGCCTGTATTAACTGATTTACGTTTGGCAATTATTCTATTGTTAATTATTGCCTTATTTAGTGTGAGTGGTACGGTAATCGAACAGGGGCAATTGCCTGATTTTTACCAATCTAATTATCCAGAACATCCTGCTTTGTTTGGTTTCCTCTCTTGGAAAGTTATTCAAGTAGTTGGGTTAGATCATGTATATAGAACTTGGTGGTTTTTGAGTTTATTAGTTTTATTTGGAACTAGTTTAACGGCTTGTACTTTTACTCGTCAATTACCAGCCCTCAAAGCTGCTCAAAAGTGGAAATATTACGAAGAACCTCGCAACTTCACAAAATTAGCTTTAAGTGCTGAATTGGAGGGTGTTTCTTTGCCATCAATTACGCCAATTTTGCAGCAAAAAAGTTATCGAATTTTTCAGGAAAAAGATAATATTCTTTATGCCCGCAAAGGTATAATTGGTAAATTGGGACCAATTATTGTCCACATTGGGATTGTCGCTATTTTGCTGGGGGGAATTTGGGGAGCAATGACGGGATTTATGGCTCAAGAAATGATTTCTAGTGGCGATACATTCCAGGTAAAAAATATTGTTGATGCTGGTGCTTGGTCTTCTCAAGATGTGTTGAAAGATTGGTCTGTGCGTGTCAATCGCTTTTGGATTGATTACACACCGACGGGAGGAATTGACCAATTTTATTCAGATATGTCTGTGCTGAATAATGAGGGCAAAGAAGTTAACCATGAGAAGATTTATGTTAACAAACCGCTGCGTTATCATGGTGTGGTTTTCTATCAAACAGATTGGGGAATTTCCAGCGTTCGGGTGAGATTAAATAAAAGCCCAATTTTCCAATTACCAATGGTACAATTAGACACCAAAGGTAAGGGTAGACTTTGGGGAACTTGGATTCCGACTAAACCAGATTTAAGTGAAGGTGTTTCCCTATTAGCCAAAGATTTGCAAGGCATGGTATTAATTTATGATGCTCAAGGTAAGTTAATCAATACTGTGCGGGCAGGAATGTCTATCCCTGTAAATGGGGTAAATTTGCAAATTCTTGATGTCATGGGTAGCACGGGTTTACAAATCAAATTTGATCCTGGTATTCCTATTGTTTATACTGGTTTTGCTTTATTAATGTTAGGTGTGGTAATGAGTTATTTTTCCCATTCTCAAATTTGGGCTTTACAAACAGGCAAAACTTTATATATTGGTGGAAAAACTAACCGCGCTCAAGTTGCATTTGAACAAGAAGTTTTGGAAATTTTAGACCAACTTAGTGCCGTCAAAAAGCCCTAAATTTAATATCCCCGACTTCTTAGATAAGTCGGAGATATAAGATTTAATTAAGCTGTGGTGAGCATTTCTGACCGCATTTGTGCAATTAATTTATCTAAATTACCTGTATTTAACCGATAACTTAAAGGGTGAACAATTAACCGGGCTGTACTTTCATACAAAGTCGCAATTTCAATTAAACCATTTTCTTTTAAAGTCTTTCCCGTCGAAACTATATCAACAATTGCTTCTGACATTCCCGTAATTGGACCTAATTCCACAGAACCATACAAAGGGACAATTTCTATCGGTAAATCCAAACCTTGAAAATACTCTCGCGCACAATTTACATATTTAGAAGCAACTCGACCATGAGCAGGTAAATCTAACGGGGATTTGTAGGAACTAGCCGCTTTTACAGCTACAGACATTCGACAATATCCAAATTTTAAATCCACTAATTGGGCGACTTGGGGCTGTTTTTCTCTGAGAACATCGTAGCCGACAATTCCCAATTGTGCTTGACCATATTCTACATAAACAGGCACATCTTGCGCTCGCACTAATAAGGCTTTCGCTTGTCCACTAGCATCAGTAATTTGTAATTGGCGGTTTCCTGATTCTAAGAAAGCACTAAAATCTAATCCTACAGATTGTAATATGCGGAGACTAGGTTCAAGTAGTCCCCCTTTTGGTATTGCAACAGTTAACATTCTTTTTTTTGGTATTCTTAATGTGTTTGCAGTTCACTATATTGAGAATATATCTATATTGCCATTAGCAACAGAATGAAAATTTTATTAGTTGATGATGAAGTTGAGCTAACTGACCCTTTAAGTCGTCTCTTGACCCGTGAAGGTTATAGTGTTGATGCTACTTATGATGGGACAAGTGGCAGTAATTTGGCAGAAATAGGCAGTTATGATTTACTGATTTTAGATTGGATGTTACCGGGAAAAACAGGGTTAGATATTTGTCAGGAATTACGCCGTCAAGGTAAAACAACTCCTGTACTATTTCTCACGGCAAAAGATACCCTGGATGACCGTGTACAAGGTTTGGACGCGGGCGCTGATGATTATTTAGTCAAACCTTTTGAATTGCGGGAATTACTGGCAAGAGTCCGGGCTTTGTTACGTCGTACTGGTACAGAATCTTATAGTAGTACAAAAGGAAAGTTAGTTGTAGCCGATTTGGAACTTGATATAGAAAATCAAATAGCTTATCGTCACGGAAGAATCATAGAACTCTCTCAAAAAGAAAGTCAGTTGTTACAATACTTCATGGAAAATGCTGGACAATTACTGACGCATGGTCAAATTTTGCACCATTTATGGCAAAATGAAGAACAACCTAATAGTAATGTGATTGCGGCTTTAATTCGTCTGTTGCGTCGTAAGGTGGAAGTAGTGGAAAAAACACCAATGATTCATACTGTTTATGGTAAAGGTTATCGTTTTGGTTCGACTGGAATTGAATAAACCAGGACATAAATGATCACAATTTAATTCTGATTGATATACTAAATCTATCCAGAAATATGAACTACTAACTCTCTCACATTATTATGTTGACGATGTTCCCAAACATAGATTCCTTGCCATGTTCCTAATACCAAATGACCACGATTAATGGGAATTTGTTCGGAGGTATGGGTTAAAACTGTACGGATATGTCCTGGCATATCGTCTGGTCCTTCAGCATCATGAATGTAATGGTTTCCTTCTGGGACTATTTTGGCCATGAAATTAGCCAAATCAACTAATACATCAGGATCAGCATTTTCTTGAATTACTAAACTAGCTGAGGTGTGACGTAAAAATAAACTACAAAGCCCAGTTTCTATACCAGATTCAGCAACAATAGCTTCAATTTTGGCGGTAATATTGTGAAATGATTTTCCATGGGTGGAAACTCTTAATAGTTTTTGGTAGTGGGTCATAATCCTCATGGTGTAATATCCCCGACTAATTTTTCAATGATATCAATAAATAATGAATCAATGGTAGAAGTAGGGGATCTGAATACTTACAAATAATCTATCACAGCTTTGGCTATTGTTTCATTGCCATTTTTATCAATGATTTTAGTTTGCTTCGGTGGTTGGGGTGACTGATAAAGAAAATCCCAATCTCCCTGAAAAAATTCCGGTACTGTGAGAATTTGATGATGATTGTAATTAGTAATTCCTGCTAACATAAAAGCAGCTTCGGCAAAATCATCACGAGGTATAGTTACTACTGGTACATCTAAAAGGGTGGCTTCTGAAAATGTCCCATAACCAGGTTTAGAAATAATTCTGCCACAAATTGGCATAAAATCTACAGGACGGTATTGACGATTTGTAACTTTAATTAAGTTAGGTAAATCTGGGGCTGAAGCATCAAAAGTAATAAATTGCCAATCGGGAAATTTGTTGATATTTGTATAGGGAATTGCTTGTAAACCTAAACCCCCAAATGTTAGTAAAATTGTTTTTTCTGGAGGTGTGTTTATTCCCCAATTTGTGCGTAATTTATCAATAGAAAAATAGGGAGAACCACCAGTTAAGCCTACATCTGTAATATTAGTAAATGCTGACATAGGTTCATGGAAAGGCAGACGAAATAAAAGGTCACATTTTCCATACCAATCACTAATCCAATCAGCAATTTCTGTAAATTCTCCTCCCCAATCTCGATAGATAAAATCCCAACCAAAATTACTAATCATCCAACAGGGGATATTTGTAGCTTCAGCAAATCCGGCAGCGAGAAAAGGAATATCTGCCAAAATGAGATTAACGCGATTTTGACGAATAAAATTAACTTCTGAAGCAATTAAGGATTTGTGATTTTTTTTAATTTCTCGTAGTTTTTCCAAAGTTGCTGATTTATCCATTGTCAAACTATCAACTTGAACAACACCTAAATCAAACGCCCGTGGACGTAAAATAAAATCACCTTCTATATAAGATTCTAGTAACCAGCGAGGTGCAGTAGTAACTAGAATTAATAACGCTTCAGGACATAATTTTTGGATAGTGTTAGCTATGGAAGTTGTGCGGGTAGCATGACCAAAACCGTGATTGGTAATTGCTATATATATAATTGGTCGTTCCATGATTTCAAAAGAAAAAGGTTAAAAAGTATTTGTGTAGGTTAGGTTGACGCAAGAAAACCCAACATTAAAAATCAATTGTTTTGTTGGGGTTTCCCAAAGCCATTGCTCCGCGTTCACGCAGTGTCCCGCAGGGATACGTTCACGTTCCACAACCCAACCTACTTGATATTGCTGCTATTAATTGGTCAATTTCCGACTCTAAAGTTAGATAATGAACACTCACACGAATGCAATTAGGATTGGCAATTGTTCGTGTTAAGATATTTTCAGACTCTAGAGATTGCACCAATTTAAAACTAGGTTGATTAGTTACTTTAAAAGAAACTAATCCACTTTCTGGAGGTGAATTTTTTAAACATTTGACATTAGCTAAAGAGCTTAATTTTTGCCAAAGATAATTACTATTTTGGCAAATTTGCTCATATCGTTCCTGTGCTGTTCCCCATTGTTCATGAATTGTAATTGCTTGCTTTAAACCCACATATAATGAAGTTGGTAAAGTGGATACTTCATATCTGCGTCCATCTGGTTGCCAACCCGTCGGTTGGGCTTGATTATTAGTAATTATCCCACTCAAACCAATAAAGGTAGGGTGCAAACTTTCCCTCGTTTCAGGACGCACATATAAACCACCCACACCCGCAGGACCGCATAACCATTTGTGACCAGTAAAGGCATAAAAATCTACCCCCAAAGCAGTTAAATCTAAAGGAATCACACCCACTGATTGAGCCGCATCTATCAATAACAGCGAATTATTACTTCTGCATACTTCGACAATCTTATCAATAGGTAAAACTTGACCAGTATTCCACAAAACATGACTTAAAACTACTAAGCGAGTTTTGGGACGGAGATTTTCAGCAATAATACTGATAGGATCACCTTCATTTAAAGTAGCCATTAAGGGACAAGTGGTAACTTCTACCCCAAACCTGCGGGCAATTTCCTGGGCTGTAGCAATTACTCCAGGGTGTTCGCAGTCGGAAAGAAGCAGATGATCACCTGCGTGCCAATCAATCCCCCACATCGCAATATTACAACCTATCGTGACATTACCTGTGAGAGTAATTGTGTCACTTGGTACATTTAATGTAGATGCAATGGCTTCCCGACTGGCTTGTATTTGCGGTGCAATCCAACTATACGCCTCACTCCCAAAAGGACCTATACTTTGAATATGTGCCTGAGATTGGCTAATAGCATCCATAGCCCCTTGAGGCATTGTCCCCTGTCCTCCGTAGTTAAAATAAATTTTATTACTTAAAGCGGGAAATTGTGAGCGATGATGATGTAGGTTATTCATAAAATAGGTTTGCGGTTTTTGATATAATCTATTGATATATACTTTTATCAACAATTAATCAACATTAACTTTTACATCAAAAACTATGAATTGGTGGCAACGACTCAACAAAAACCCTCTAGCACGAACTGGGGCAATTGTCCTCTTCTCTTTGTATTTAGCAGTAATTGGTGCTGATTTCATCGCTCCTTATAACCCTTATGATTCACAAACCAATGGTTCACTACTGCCACCGACTCAGATTCATTGGGTATCTCAATCAGGGCAGTTTATTGGACCCCACGTATATCCTACAACACAAGGGGATACTAACTTAGAAACTGGGGAAAGAAAAATAATTATAGATCAGACAAAACCTTCACCATTACGATTATTTGTGACTGGGACAAAATATCAATTATTTAATTTGAGTATTTCCCTACCTCCAAAATGGCAGGAAGTCACAATTATTCCGGGTATTTCTTTAAATTGGCATTTGTTTGGGGTTATTGGTGACGCAAAGTTGAATATTTTGGGAACAGACGAACAAGGACGCGACCAATTTAGTCGCTTGTTGCATGGTGGTCGAATTAGTATGTTTATTGGTATTTTCGGGATTATCATTACCTATCCATTGGCATTACTTATTGGTGGTATTTCCGGCTATTTTGGCGGAATAATTGATAGTATTATCATGCGTTTAGCAGAAGTCTTGATGACCTTTCCGAGTATTTATTTATTAGTAGCATTATCAAGTATTTTGAGTCCAAAATTAACCAGCACTCAGCGATTTTTATTAATCATTATCATCACTTCTGTAATTAGTTGGGCAGGTTTAGCGAGGATAATTCGCGGACAGGTATTATCAATCAAAGAACTCGAATTTGTGCAAGCAGCAAAGGTAATGGGTGGTAATCCTATTTATATTATTGTTCGTCATGTTTTACCACAAACTGCAACTTACATTATTATTTCTGCTACTTTAACAATTCCTAGTTTTATTGGAGCAGAAGCAGTATTAAGTTTAATTGGTTTAGGTATTCAACAACCAGATCCTTCTTGGGGAAATATGCTTTCTTTAGCGAGTAATGCTTCTATTTTAGTGTTACAACCTTGGCTAATTTTACCGCCGGCAATTCTGATTATTATTACAGTTTTGTCATTCAATGTCTTAGGTGATGGTTTGAGAGATGCTCTTGATCCTCGTAGTGTGCAAAGGTAATTTCTGAACAAGCGATCGCAATTATTTTATCTTGATAGAGCGATCGCTAACTGTCTTTTTTTAGATGGAAATTTCAGAGCAATCAAGGAGAATATGATAAACAGTGATTGGACTTCCTGTTGAGCGATCATGTTGACTCACCAACTCATTCGGTAAAGAAGCAATAACCTCAACTTGTGTCAATTCTTTTATTATAGAAAGGCCATTGTTAGATTCAGTAAATTTTCTAGTAAGTTCTCGAATCCAGTATTCATAATTATCACTTTGAATGTAGCCAATCATAGCCGCTTCTGGATACTGAGCAGCATAAGAAGTTCCAGCTACAAATGGTTGTAATCCATCTTCACCTGTGTACTTACTTATGGGATATCCCTGTTTACGCAAACGTTTTGCTTCAAAAACATATTTGGGACGTGGTTTACACCCACTCCATTCAATTACAAGATCCAACCTGCGCCTAGATTTTCCAGTCCTACCTTCACCCGTTATTGGCTTATCTTCACCCAAATAATAACGGTCAAAACGAGATGGAGTATCAGGATCATCAAACCTTTTATCTATTTTTTCAGCTATGAAGCCTGTGATTTCAGTTTCTTCTAATGTGGGATTAATATTAGTTCGAGCATCTTCATAACCCCAAGCAAGCAACTGATGTGCGTCCCTGCGAAAGAAACTATCATAAGTGGCAATCCAATTTGGATCAGGCTGTCTTTGTGTCATTTATATCTTGCTCCATTATAATTAGTTTTTATCTCTATCTGTAAGAAAGTATTTCAGCAATAATATCATCAGAGTCATTTAACGCTTGGGTTTTTGTCCAATCAATCAGGCGAGGAGATTTACAAATATGAATTTTTGAACCATCTATAATACGTATACCACGTTGAATGTACACCCATTGACTAAATTGCTCTCTTAGTTTTTGATAAATTTTTACTAAGAAGGATGATGATTCTTTATTTGCTCGTTCAACAGTAACATTTATTGAACTATTTGATTTAATCACTTCTACTGTACAAACAATCATATTCTCTGAGTTAACTATAGAAACTTTATGATGTATATTACTACTATCTGCAAAATCATCTAATTCATTTGCTAAACATTGTCCATACTTTAGCAATGCTTCTTCTGTTGGTATTACAGTAGCTGAACTAACTGCCTTACCTTTGTTAAGTTTAAATTTAACACGCCAAAAATCTTTTGCTAAAATGCTGATATTTTTGGGGATTTTGATTATGTTTTCTAATTCTATATCCAGCCTTTCTTGAAGTTCCTGATTTAGTTTTTCTCTAGCCAAATCAGTGTCATGTAAATAAGCTATCTCTAAAGAAGCTAGTTCTTTTTGCAGGGTTGCTAATGCTGTAATTTGTTCTAATGATAAATTAGGAAATGGAAGTTTTTTAATATCTTTCATAAATATTCTATTCCTGTCTATTCCCCATTGGGTACTTTGAAAAAAAAGATAATAGCGACTAATACTAGAACTAAGAATCATAGAAATTGCACGTAGGTAGTCACTATCTTCCTTAAATGCAGCAATACCTATTTGAGGATCAGGAATAACAAAGTATTTATCACTATATATAAAGTAAGAAGGATTTAAAATTAAATGAGGTGCTTCTGCTATAAAAAGACCTGCTTTTCCGCCTCTCTTCCTAATAAAGCAAATTGCTGGTGGAATCACTTGAAGAGCATTCTCAGGTATTGCAAAACGCAGTTTTGATTTGACCATGAGGTTTGCATCTAAACGTCTGCGTCCTTCCAAATAAGGTATTTTCTCAAGCTGTTCTATTTCTCTGTTATTTATATCATCACCATTTCTTAACTGTAATCCTTGATGAATACACCAACATTTCTCCTCTATTAATTCACCTAATGTCACCGAGAATAAACGATTTAAACGCTGAATTGCTCTTTTATCACGATAGCTACCCCACAACGCTAATTTCCAAACAATAGCTTCTCCATTTTCTGCATCATTAGGTGAAACGGTTTGTATTTCATTCTCATTAATAGTGATTATCCAAGTGGAAGTCTTTTTATCTGGCTTCCAAGGACGATTAGAAATTTGATTGATGACAAAAGGAGAATAGTGAATGATTGGTGGTTTTTCTTGTTCTGATTTAGCTTTGCTATAAATTATGGTTGCAGCAGGTGCTTCTCCCCTGTTACTAAATAGAACATAAGCTAAATTAGAAAAATTGGTAATCCTAATAACTTCATGTTGCTGAAAAAAGTTTCTACGGTATTTTTCAGACTCATGGTTAAATAGGCTTTTGGCGTGGATAATTAGACCAGTATAACCGTCATTTTTTAGTAGATCAGTTACTCGCCAACTAAAAGCTTCACAAACTCTGTTACCCGTAGCTGGACGAGAAACATAATTGTTATTAATCCAATTGCGTGCTAATTCTTCACCTTTGGTTTCTGGCTTCAGTTCTATCCAGGGTGGATTACCTACAATCCAATCAAACTTTAAATTAATTTTAAAAAATTCGGATTCATTATCGAAAAAATCACATTCAAAAATTCTGTAATTATGTAATTCAGGAAATTGAAAATCTTTATGCTTATGTAAATCTGGAGGCTCAATATAGTTGAGCATCGTTAAAACTAAACTAAATTCTGTTACATAGCAAGCATCAGCATTTCGCTCAATACCATAAAGACTGTCTACAAGAATTTGACTAAGTTGTGTAGGACTTAATTTTTTATTTTCACTATTAGCTAATTCTATTTCTATTAATCTGCGATAAGCTAAGACTAAGAAAATTCCAGAACCACAACATGGGTCAAGAATTTTCATTCCTTTTTTGAGATTTTTAGTATAGTTAAGTTCCGAAATTAAATAGTCAGCTAAAGGCTCAGGTGTATAAACAGCACCAACTTTTTTTCCTTTACCTTGTGCATGGAGGAACTGCTCATAGATAGAAGATAGTGTTTCAACAGGAATATAAGAAAAATCATATATATCAAAGTCAAGGTGAAGTTGACCAGAAATAGGATCATCTCCTTTAAATACAGATGCGACTAAGGCAATAATTTCATCTTCTGGTGCTTTTTTATCTTTTAATGGTAGAGGAAAAATATCACCATTAAAGCGTTTTTCTAAAGCCTCAACTAGCTTCCTGAAACCTGTTAAAGTTGCATTACGGCTAAATACGCTATCCAAGTTGATATTATTTTCTTCTAACCACTGATTAGATAAAATCCCTCTATCCCAAAGATAACGAATATAGACGTATTTGCCAATTAAAGCATGAGCAATCGAGAGGTTAACCCCTTTTTCTTCTAATCTCTCTCCTAACTTTTTAAGATTTTTCAGTAAATGTAGATCAACGCGCTTTTCAGGAATCAGATTTTTAGCTTGAGTTTGCCACAGTTTCCCCGAATCTATGGAATCAGCAAAAAGATAATCTAATTTAGCTTCAATATCAGTAATATTAGAATCAACTGTATCTATTAAGCCTTGATTTTTATTTTTTTGATCGTAATCAAAACCTGTATAAACTCTAATTTGATTGGGAAGTATTACTATTAAGAATGGTGCGTTACCAAGATTCCAGAGTTTACGATGAATATCCCTAGCTTCGTCTGGTGTTTTAGCTTCTGCAACATGAACAGCAGGTTTAACAGGCAAAATTTCATCACTAGCAGGACTAGTGCGAAAAACATAAGTTCCCTTTACACCAGCTTTTTTCGCAGCACGAAATATATGCTCCGCCGATATGTCGTGTTTAACACTAGTATCGCAGTAGTTTGGCGACTGAGCATAGTTAAGTACATTTAATACCTGTTCTAGCTGCAAAAGAAATCCTCCTCTTACTTGGTTAAGTTAATACATTAAACTTATGAACTTATGAAAAATTTTTGTTCAATACATCGCAAGGCCTAAATATAGAACAATAATACTAGGCAATGTATAGCAAGTCAACATCTTATTTTAACTACATAAATGGTGATAAATACAAAAATTTAGACATAGTATATTATCGTTGGGTGTAATTTTGACTATAAAGTAACTAAAATTCAGATAAAAAAGCGGACATAATGCCCGCACGACGAAATAAATAATTTTTTGAAGATATTTAATATCTAATTCTCGGATCTACATAAGCATTGAGAATATCAATCAAAATACTTGCACTGACAACAATTGCCCCAAAAAATACTAACACACCCTGAACGGTAGGATAATCTCGGTCGGAAATAGCTTGATATAAACGATTTGCTAACCCTGGCCAGGAAAATGTCACCTCTGTTAAAATTGCTCCACCTAATAAGGAAGCAAATGTTAATCCTAATACTGTAATTACAGGAATCAAGGCATTCTTTAAAGCATGGGAAACTAAAATCTTATTTTCAGAAATTCCCCGCGCTCTAGCCGCTTCTATATAATCAGCTTTTAAAGTTTGTTTTAAATTAACTCTGACAATGCGTTCAAAAATGCCACTTAGCAAAATTCCCAAAGTTAAACTTGGTAAAGCTAGATGATGTAAAGATGTAAAAAATTGACTTAAATTCCCACTTAATAAACTATCAATTGTATATAAACCAGTAATATTTGTAGGTGCAGGAAGATTAGGAGGAAACCGATTAGAATTAGGAAACCAACCCAATTGAACTGAGAAAACTAATTGTAATAACATACCTGCCCAAAACATCGGTAGTGCATAGGTAATAATCCCGAATAACCGCCCCCCAATATCAAAAGCAGTTCCCGGATGAGAAGCGGAAATAGTTCCCACTAAAACGCCAACAATCAGCGCCACAGCCATACTCGCAAATGCTAATTCTACGGTTGCTGGAAAATATTGACCAATTATTTCACCTACATTTTGCCCGCGACTGGTTAAAGAAGTTCCTAAATCAAAGTGCAGTAATTTACCTAAATAATTGAGATATTGTAACCAAATTGGTAAGTCCAAACCAAGTTGTTTTCTTAATTCTTCTTTTGCACTTTCTGGCGCTCTTCCTCCTAAAATAGCATCTGCGGGATCTCCTGGCGTAGCTCTAAGTAAAAGAAAAACAATTGTGATAATAGTGAATAATTGCAATGGCGCAAATAGCAACCGGGAAAAAATGTAATACTGTAATGCTTTGGAACGGGACATATTTATTAATTAAAAATTCAAAATTGAAATCGACCTAAAACCTCGTTCCTTGTCTCTGACAAGGAATGCAGCCTAGAGGCTCTGCCTCTTGTTAATTATATGAGGCAGAGTCTCTAAATGGCATTCCCAGCCGGAGTCTGGGAACGAGAGAATGAGAGAGAAATTACCCGGTATTGATACTACTTTTTAATTGTTTTGTAAATTAGGTTTTGGGTAGGATCAAGATTGACATTGGCTACGCCTTTTTGAGCAAATACAAAATCTTTACTTTGCCATAAAGGGATGTAGGGAACATCAGTTAATACTTGGGTTTGAATGTCGGCAAATATTTTTTTCCGAGTTTCAGGATTTTGTTCTTTGCGTTGTTGATCTATGAGTTTATTCATAGCTTCACTATAATAAAATGACCCCTGAGATTGACTGCCTCCTTCTTCACAACCTTTAGCAACTGAACCTTTGGCACAGGCTAAAAATGGTTGAACATAGTTATCTGGATCTAAAAAGTCTGGATACCAATTAGTTAAGGTGCTGGGATATAAACCTTTGGAAATTTCTTTATAGAAAGTTGCACCTTCTACGGTTTTAACTTCAAATTGCAAAATACCATCCATTTTAGTATCAGCTAGGGATTTTAAGGTTTGTGCAACTAAACTGCGAGTCATTGAACTTGCAGGATACCAGATTTGCACTTTTGCCGGATTTTCTTGGGAAAAACCAGCAGCGACTAAGGATTTTTTGGCTTCTGCAAATTTACCATCACCATATTTATCTTTAAACAATGGTTGGGAAACATTGAAAGTTGTGGGAATCATGCTGTAAAGCGGATCAGCCTGTGATAATAATACCCGATCATTTAATAATTTACGATCAATTAATGATGCGATCGCTTGTCTCACCTCTACTTTATCTAAAGGTTTTTGATTGCGATTTAAAGTCAGATAAGTAACTACACTACCTTGAGCAGATATAGCTTGCCAATCTCCCTTTTTTGCACTGGCTTCTAAACTCTGAATTTGATCTGGTTGTAAGGATAGATAAGCCACATCTATCGCACCAGTTTTAAAGGCATTAAATAAGTTGACTGGACTGGTTTGAATTTGGACATTTACACCTTTGTTTTCTGGTTTTGTTCCCCAATATTTATCAAATACATCAAACTTTAAGGAATCAGTTCCATATTTGGCTAATTTATAAGCACCAGTCCCCACAAAAATATTCGGTTTAAATTTTCCCGCCCCAATTTCATAGGATTTTGGTGAAACCGCACAGACTCCAGAAAATGCTAACAATGAAGGAAAAGCTGCAAAGGGTTTCTTCAGTTTAATTGTTAACTCATACTCTCCTGTGGCTTTAATTGAAGCTACGGTATCGGAAAGTAGGAAAGACGGTTTACCTTTGTTTTCGATAAAGCGTTGCAGACTAAACTCCATTGCTTTGGCATTGAAGGGAGTATCATCATGAAATACTACTCCTTGGCGAATGGGAATAGTATAAGTTAAACCATCTGCACTCACTTTTGGTAATGCTGTGGCCAATTGTGGTTTAATTTCTGTACTACCTGGTTCATAAGTGTACAGGCGATCGCTCATATTAAATACTAAACTCAAAGATCCCAATTCATACGCATCAGCAGGATCAAGAGTTCTTGGCTTTTCCGTTGTCCCTACGGTAATTCGACCATCACCCGCCTGAGTATTTATAGCATTAGACTGTGGTGCATTTGTTTGCTGTTTAGGAGTACAACTAACAACCAATAATAGACAAAGACAGAACAAAGATAGGAATTTTGTCATCCTACCCCATTGTTTAATTAGCAAGGAACACCAAGTGATCATTATTAAAATATTTTCAATCAACGGTCAGTCATTATAGCAGGGAAGGGGGAATATTGATCTTTTTCCCATAACTTAATTACATAACTCATAATATACTCAAATTTTTTAATAAGTTATGTATTTGAATTGGGTAATTTTCCTAAATGAAGATGGATTATTCTATTATTAGAAAAAACCCTGATCAAAACATTTAAAAAAATTATGGTTTTAACAGCTTCTACAATGTTGCCTCTAGGCACGAAAGCACCAGATTTTCATCTACCAGAAGTAGTATCTAGAAAAATAATTTCTCTTGATAATTTTGCCGATAAAAAAGCATTGTTAATCATGTTTATTTGTCGTCACTGCCCATTTGTTAAGCATATTCAACAAGAATTAGCCAGATTAGATCAAGATTACAGCAACAGTGACTTAGGGATTATTGCCATTAGTGCTAATGATGCTAAAAATTACCCTAATGATGCCCCAGAATCATTAAAAGACATGGCTATAGAACTGGGGTTTGATTTTACCTTCTGTTACGACGAAACCCAAGAAACGGCAAAAGCATATACAGCAGCTTGTACACCAGATTTCTTTTTATTTGATAGCGATAGAAAACTCGTTTATCGTGGACAATTAGATGATAGTCGTCCTAGTAATAATCAACCTGTTACAGGTAAAGATTTAAGAGCAGCTATTACCGCAGTCTTAAATAATCAACCTGTAATAAGTGAACAAAAGCCCAGTATTGGTTGCAATATCAAATGGAAATCAGGTAACGAACCTAATTATTAGTCATTAGTCATTGGTCATTGGTAATTGGTAATTGGTAATTGGTCATTGGTCATTGGTAATTGGTAATTGGTAATTGGTAATTGGTAAAACTCTTACCTGCCCCCTGCCCCCTGCCCCCTGCCCCCTGTCACCTGTCACCTGTCACCTATCACCTGTCACCTATCACCTGTCACCTATCACCTGTCACCTATCACCTGTTACCTGCCCCCTCCCCTACCCCTACCTCCCCTACCTCTCCTACCTCCCCTACCTCCCCTACCTCTCCTACCTCCCCTACCTCTCCTACCTCCCCTGCCCCCTGTCACCTGTCACCTGTCACCTGTCACCTGTTCCCTTTAATGCTGAATTTCCAAATTGAGAATATAACGCCCTAATTGGATTTTTCCTGTCCATAATTCGTATTCTAAACGGAGATTCTCTGGAAAAGGATGCCCGCTAAGAGTAAAACTTTTGGTAAAATTACGCAAACGGATAGATTGATGGGGTTGTAATGATTCATTTGGCAACCAGAAACGACTAATGCCATAAACACCTAATTCCCAAAAGTGACGGTAACTGACTTGTGCATTACCTTGCATTGTCATAATTAACCGCCGAGATGAAATTTCCAGCCATAAAATTCTGGGACTGCTAGGAGGAGAAAAATTGTTTTTAGTTGGGTGAATTGTATCTTCTTGATTGAAATAACTGCCTACCTCACAACTAATCAGAGGTGGTGCAGTTAATAGTAAATGAAATTTATCTGTATCCTTTTGAATTAAAGTTCCAGCAGTGTCAACCACAGACCAAATCGGTAAGTCCGTGGAAATCATTGATAAACATACGGGTTTGCGGTGGTGAGTTAGCATGAGAGTGTGAGGGGTTACAAATAAAGAATAAAAGTTGAGCGATTTTCTAAATTGCCAGTTTTGCCTATTATTTAACGTTACGGCTGACGTTTTTGGTGGAAGCAACAAAACACAAGACATTTAAGCAAGATATCTAATAAATAGTAAAACCTGCTTCATCGTTAGCAAATATTTTGATTTGTTAATCTAAACCATTCAATATGGTATTATCTGTCACCTGCTATCTACCGAAAGAAGGATTATAGTTGCCAAAAAGCGGTAGGATACTAAATTGGAAGTGAATAGTGATAAACAAGTCGCTGTTTAGCTTTTATTCTATTCAAAAGTCATTGTATCCTAATGTCAGCTATTGTTATTAATTTAGAAACTCAAGCAAACTCTTCTGATCACTTAATTATTCAGCGCCCTGCCTCTGAATTGTCTTTGCAGGGACGTATCCGAGTCCCTGGAGATAAGTCTATTTCTCATCGCGCTTTGATGTTGGGTGCAATTGCTGAAGGTGAAACTCAAATTCAAGGACTGCTGTTAGGTGAAGACCCCCGTAGCACTGCGGCTTGTTTTCGGGCGTTAGGTGCGGAAATTTCGGAATTAAATACAGAATTAGTCAAAGTCAAAGGCATCGGTTTAGGCAATTTTCAAGAGCCTATAAACGTCTTGGATGCGGGTAATTCTGGAACAACGATGCGGTTGATGTTGGGATTGTTAGCATCCCATCCAGGGCGATTTTTCACGGTGACTGGTGATAGTTCTTTGCGATCGCGTCCTATGTCCCGTGTCGTCAAGCCTTTGCAACAAATGGGGGCGCAAATTTGGGGACGCAAAGGCAACACCTTAGCACCTCTAGCCATTCAAGGACAAGCCCTCCAGCCCATTCATTATCATTCTCCCATTGCTTCGGCTCAAGTTAAATCCTGCATTCTCCTCGCGGGTTTAAACACCCAAGGACAAACCACCGTTACTGAACCCGCTTTATCACGGGATCACAGTGAACGAATGTTAAGGGCTTATGGAGCAGAATTAAGTATAGATCCAGACCGAAATAGCGTCACAATTACGGGTGGGGCGAAACTCTACGGACAAACTGTAATTGTCCCTGGTGATATCAGTTCAGCGGCTTTTTGGTTGGTTGCGGGGGCGATCGTTCCTGGTTCAGATTTGGTAGTCGAAAATGTCGGTGTGAATCCTACCCGCACGGGGATTTTAGAAGCATTGGCACTCATGGGGGCAGATATTCAACTAGAGAATCAACGGGAAGTAGCGGGAGAACCTGTGGCTGATATTCGCGTCCGTTCCGGTGGTTTAAAAAGCTGTACCATCGCTGGTGATATTATTCCCAGGTTAATTGATGAAATTCCCATTTTGGCAGTTGCAGCGGCTTTTGCTGAGGGGACAACCATTATTCGGGATGCGGAGGAGTTAAGAGTCAAAGAAAGCGATCGCATTACCGTCATGGCACAACAACTCAATAAAATGGGGGCAAAAATCACCGAACTCCCCGACGGGATGGAAATCACAGGCGGTACTCCCCTAGTCGGTGCAGAAGTAGATAGCCATACAGATCATCGCATTGCCATGAGTTTAGCGATCGCAGCCCTTAACGCTACTGGTACAACCACCATTCACCGCGCTGAAGCTGCTGCTATTTCTTATCCCAACTTCACAATCACATTACGGGAAATTTGTCAATAGTTTTTAGGGACAGAGGATAGGGGACTGGGGTATAATTGATAAACAACAAATATTCTTAATCAGCATTATGACTACAGTTGCCATTTTACCTATATCAAATGCCAGTGGTGAAAGGTCTTATCGTGCTATTGCTGGAGATAAACAGTCTGTTGGTAAAACTGCCGGTCAAGCTTTAGATGCTTTGACTACACAGTTAGGTGAAGTTGAATTTCGGGCATTATTAATTATTGATAACTTTCATCCCGATCAATTCTTCACTAGAGATCAACAAGAACGTTTATCCGAACTAATGACTATGTGGAGGATAGCACGAGATCAAGAACAGAAACTTCCGCCAGAAATACAAATAGAGTTAGATAATCTTGTTAATCTGGAACTCAATGCTGCTACAGCTAGAACTGCATCCTTCGCACAACAGTGGAGTCAATGAACCCATTTTATCAACTTGTAGCAGATCGCGCCATAACTAATGAAATCTATAGATGAAATTCGTGAACAACTTAAGTCAGGAAATTTTGAATTTACTCGTCATGGATTAAAACGTTTAGTTGAAAGAAATATCAGTCGCTCGGAAATAATGGAAACAGGAGATAATGCAATTATTATTGAAGATTATCCAGATGATAAATACTCTCCTAGCTGTTTAATTTTGGGATTGACAATTAATAAACGTCCTTTACATTTACAGGTATCAAGACGAGAATCTGATATTTTAACTATTATTACTTTATATGATCCTGATCAAACAGAATGGATTGATTATTCCCAAAGGAGGTTATGATGGAAAGTTGTCATATTTGTGGTTCAGATAAATTTACTGAAGAATTAGTTAATGAAACTTTTGAAATTGAAGGTAAACTAATTTTAGTGGAGGGTATTCCAGCTAAGGTTTGTTCTCGTTGTGGAGAAATAACCTTTAGTAGTGAAACTGCTGAAAATATTCGTTTAATGTTGAATAGTAATCAAAAATCTCAGAGAAAAATTGAGATTGATGTTTTTGCTTTTTCTGCTTAACTGATAACTTGAATATTCTTGTATCATATGAAACTGAATCTGATTTCAATGATTATCTTTCTAATTTAGAAAATTATGAAGCTAGATTGGCTAAAGGAGAAATAAAATCATTTCGTTTCTTGTCTCCATGCTTCTTGACGAATGGACTCAGTAGTAATATTTCTATTTTCCCAGATTCCTGCCAAAGAAAAAAAATCTTGCTCATCATCAGATATATTTGTGTTATCTTCTATTACTTCTACAGAGTTAACAAAATCTAAAGCAGAAATAAGTTTTAATAGCATTTGTGCTTTTTCTTTATCAGCAATTTGAATGATTAGTTGTTGCATATTTGTTTATTGGTATAATAATACTATTACAATTGTACAACTATTTTTGTTTATTTTAGGGGAAATTATCAAAAATTATCAAATAAATTGTGAAATGATAAGCCAATGTTTGCGGTATTTGTTTAATTTGGCAATTTGAAATATCTGATGTACAATTAGATATATCTTAGTCAAAATCACTCCATGTAATTAAATGTTATGGAAACAATAACTTTAAATTCTCATGTTGGTCAAGATGGAATATTACATTTAGATATTCCTGTAAATATTATTAATACTGATTTAACCATTACTATTATTTTAAACCCTAGTGATGATTTTCAACAAGAAAATAAACCAAAAGGAAAAGGTTGGCCTGCTAATTTTTTTGAAGAAACATCAGGATGTTTAAAAGATACTCCTTTAACTATAGATTCTGAATGTTGGGTTTCGTTTCCTCAACCCAACCTACTTACTAAGTCCTAAACTACTAAATTGAGTTCAACACGCCCTTCCTTTTGTAGTTCTTCTAAAATCTCAGAGGGAATATTAGTTACTCGTTTCACTTTCGCATCAATTGTGTTAACAAAAGTCTTATCACTTCTCTCAGTATATGTCCGAATTTCCATTAAGTCAAGTTCATTATCCAAAATAAGATGACTGCCAAGAACCTTATCACCTTTGGATTTCATAGTTTCGTGTATCTGTTTTACATCCTCTTCAATTAATTCAAAATCTAATAGTCCGTTTTTAACACAGACTAAGCTAAAAGTTTCTTTCAATCCTTCCTCAACTGCATCTGAAAGTTGCTTAGAGATGCTTGCAATATTGTTGAATAGTTTACTAAACTTGTCTTCAAGACTTTTTTGTTTATCCATGATTAATTATCTCCTAAGTTTGCTGCTCCAAAATTTTAACTTTCATCCTTTCATTAAGTAATTCTTCCATCTTAGAAGGAACTTGATTAGGAGAAATTTCTTCGCGTTTCACATGACGGGTTGTAGCACCAGTGTAAATATTTCTAGAAAAAACTTCTATTTCCTTATAAATACGAGTTCCTTCTTTTACAATATAAACAAGTGCATCCGATGTAACCTCAATTGCATAATTTATAGCATCAAGGATATAGCCTAGCATTCGACTAGCCCATTCCTGAATTTCATCCCATAAATAACCAACAGTAAACCCTGCTAAAGCGCTGCCTATAATTATTACCCAAGTTATTGGCTCAATTGGCATAAAATTCTTGCTCCATAATATTTTTATCAGATCCATTCACAGGAGTTTCGGCTAAAAGTGGTTTTCTCTTATGCCGGATTTTTACTTCTGTGTACTTGTCAATTTCTTCTTTGACTAAAAGCTCATCAATGCTTTTTACCTTTTCAGTCAACAATTTCAAGCCTAACTTAATAGTGATATTTTTGATATCACCACCACAAAGACCATCACTAATATTTGCTAAATGCTGATAACTGACTTCTTTGGGTACTTTTTCAGATAGGTGAAATCTCCATAGCTGTTCTCTCATTGCTAAATCTGGAGCTAAAAACTCTATATTAAAAAGAATCCTTCTCAAAAAAGCCTCATCATAATTATCAAAAAGATTTGTGGCAAACACAATAATCCCATTGAATTTATCTAAGAGAGTGATCAAGGTACTTTTTGCAGAGTTCACACCATGATCTGCTGCTTGCGATAGATTGGAGATTCTTCTACTAAGTACAGCATCAGCTTCATCAAAGAATAGTAAGCTGTTTGTTTCTTCTGCTGTTTTGAAAACTGATGCTAAGTTATCAGATGTTCCTCCTACAAAAGAAGATTCAAGCTCACCATAGTTAGCTCTAATAATTGACATTCCAACTTTATGAGCAATTGCTTCAGCCGTTATGCTTTTACCTGTACCTGGTACGCCAAAAAAGTTAATGCTCAAAGCACTTCCTGTTTTCAGAAAGCGATTGAATTCCCAATCCTTCAAAAGTTTCTCTCTGTTTTTTATATAGGCAACCATCTGGTCGATTTGGTCAAGTGTACTTTTGGATAGTGCTACCTCTTCAAGAGTCCACTTCGGCTGCTCTACTAAAGTCTTTGCTTCCTCTTGCTTATTTGACTTATTGCTGTCTTTGACAATTGTGAACTTCATGCTCATCCTAATACAGATTGTATTTGACTCAACTACCATAGTGCCAAAATATCAGTATTTTAAACATTCTGATATAAACGGATTTATACGGTTATTTTATTACAATATATTAAGCAAAAAATAGGAAAAGATCGGAAAAAATGGGATCATGCTCACCTATAATGGTTACAACCTTTACAATATATAGCTTGTATGAATATAAACGAAGTTGTTACATTTGTTGATAAGATAGTCTTTGAAAAAACTGGAAAGCATTTAGACGACGTTCAAACTGCTGTAGTTCAGGGAACATGGGAAAGACGCACCTATGATGATATTGCACAAGAATTTAATGCTACTAAAAATCATGTCGGAGATATAGGCGCTGAATTATGGCAACTTTTATCTCAAGCATTAGGTGAAGATATTAAAAAAACTAATTTTCGTTCTACTTTTGAAAGATTAAATATTGAATCATCTCAGAATCCAAATATTTGTATTGGTACTAATCATTATTTTAATTTTAGCTCACAAACAATAAATCATTCTAATCAAAAAACTCAAGAAACTAATATAAATACTAAATCAAATAATCACGATTTAACTCTAGCTCCCCAAATCATCAACTTTCATAACAGAGAAACAGAACTACAAACCCTTACCCATTGGATATTAAATCAAAATACTCATTTAATCTCCATCTTAGGATTATCCGGTATTGGTAAAACCACACTCGTTAAAAGATTTATAGACTTACATCAACAAAAGTTTGATGCTATTGTTTGGAGAAGTTTAAAATTTCCCCAATCTTTAAATTTATTACTTGATGATTTACTAAAACATCACAAATTAGACTCATTACCAACAATAAATGATAAATTAAAACAATTATTTGATATTCTCACAAATAAAAAATGTTTAATTATCCTTGATGATTTACAAAATATATTTATTCCTAGTCAATTTGCGGGAAAATATCAACCAGAATATCAAGATTATCAAACCTTATTCAAAATGATTACAGAAACCCAACATCAAAGTAGTGTGATTTTAATTAGTCAAGAACAATGTCCAGAAATGGAATGTTTAGATGAAGAATTATATCCTATTAAATCTTTAGAATTATCAGGTTTAGATAATCCAGAAATTCTCAAAAATACCGGATTAAAAAATGAGGATAGTTGGTTAAAATTAATCAAATTATATGAAGGTAATTTACTTTATTTGAAAAGTATTAGTATATTAATCCATAAAAATTATGATGATCAAGTTGCTGATTTTTTAGCTGAAAATACTTTACATATTACCAATCAAATGCAGTCTCATTTTCAAGAGACATTTCACCATTTATCACCCCAGGAACAAAAAATAGTCTTACAACTAAGTAAATTTGAAAACCCTATTTCCAGAGAAGAATTAAGACAAAGTTTAAATTTATCCTCGGTTGATTTTAATAATGGTTTACAATCTTTACAACAACGGTATTTAGTAACCAAAATAAAAGAAGATAGAATTCTGTTTAAATTATCTCCTGTTTTTCAAGAATATGTGAGAAATCCGAGGCTAGTTATCTAGTTGAATCTGGTAATGGATAATTTGTGATAAAATCCCTGTATTTATCCTGTTCATCCTTTAATCCTGGACATCCTGATTCAGACAATTACCTAACCAACTGCATTGCTGAATTAAAAAACTGCCGACATAAGCCTTTAGTAATTAAAATGGTTGTTAATAAGTTTGTGACAGCCACCATAAAAATAATTAAAATCTCGTAGGATACAGCCTCCAGCGGTGCAACACCAGCTAATAATTGTCCATTGGTAAAAGTTGGTATTGTTACCATACCAATCAACATCATTTGATTCAAAGTCGGCATAATTGCAGCCCGAATCGCTTCTTTGCGGTAGGGCTTAATCGCCTGTTCAGGAGTTGCACCTAAACTTAAATGAGTTTCTATTTCCGTAGGAAATTGGTTGATACTACTAACTAGACGTTCTCCCGCTATTGCTGCTGCATTCATGGCATTACCCAGCAAGATGCCAGCTAAAGGAATGATATAACGTGGTTCATACCATCTTTCTGGTTGAATAATTAAAAAATTGGTATAAAGCAATGTTAAGGACGTGCTGACAAAAATCGCACTTCCAGCTAAAGGTAAAACTTGTGGAATTTTTTGACTGATGCGGTTGCGAGTAATAATTACAGTAATTGTCAAAATTATTGCTAAAATTCCCAGTACCGCCCAAACATTGTTAACGGCAAAAATGAAGTCAAAAGTGTATCCTAATACAAGTAGTTGGAGGATAGTTCTACCAGTAGCTACGCTTAAATTTAATTCTAGTCCTAATTGCTCCCACGCCGATATCCCAATGGCAATAGCCATTAACCCTATAGCTAACGCCAAATCTACCATATCCAGTTTGATTAGCTCTGGCATAGTTTCTCTACCTCTTAACAATTAAAAACTTTACGTATTACAGGGAATAGGGAACAGGGAAATCTTTTTAATTCTTCCTTCTTTATCCTGACAACTGACAACTGTACGGGCGAAGCATTTGGAGAACTATTTTTGGCAATGACCGATAATTTATCTTCCAAATGCTTCGCCCCTACCAACAACTGACAACTGTACGGGCGAAGCATTTGGAGAACTATTTTTGGCAATGACCGATAATTTACCTTCCAAATGCTTCGCCCCTACTGACAACTGACAACTGACAACTAAAATAAAACCTCATGATTAAAAGTGTAAATTCGATTCCCGCCTTTGATATTAAACAACAATATGCCACCATTGAAACTGAAGTAAGTGCTGCTGTCTTAGCGGTTCTGGCTTCTGGGCGTTATATTGGTGGTCCAGCAATTACAGATTTTGAACAACAGTTTGCAGCTTATCATGGCGTAAGCGAATGCGTAACTTGTAACTCTGGTACTGATGCCCTATTTTTAGCATTACGCGCTTTAGGAATTGGGGCAGGTGATGAAGTTATTACTACACCCTTTACTTTTTTTGCGACAACGGAAGTTATCAGTGCTGTCGGGGCAATACCAGTATTTGTAGATATTGATGCGACTACCTTTAATTTAGATGTAGAAAAAGTAGCAGCAGCGATTACAGCAAAAACCAAGGCAATTATGCCAGTCCATTTGTTTGGACTCCCTGTAGATATGACAGGATTAATGGAGATTGCTAAAGCTCATAATTTAACAGTAATTGAAGATTGCGCTCAAGCTACCGGTGCAAGCTGGCAAGATCAAAAAGTTGGGAGTATTGGACATATTGGTTGTTTTAGTTTCTACCCTACCAAAAATCTCGGTGGTTGCGGTGATGGTGGGGCAATTACCACAAATGATCCAGCGATCGCTACACAATTACGAGTTTTGCGGGAACATGGGAGTCAGGTTAGATATATTCATGAAGAAATTGGTGTCAATAGTCGTTTAGATGCTATTCAAGCCGTAATTCTGCAAATCAAACTCCGCTATCTCGATCTTTGGAATAACAGACGCAAGCAAATCGCTGATTATTATTACCAACACCTCAGTCAACTTTCTGATATCATTGTCCCCCAGGAATTTACCTCCGGAGTTGGTGTTTGGAATCAATACACCATTCGCATCTCTGGAGAAAGACGTAATGGTGCAAGTGGTAAATATCGAGATTCCGTAAAAAACCAAATGCAGGAACAGGGTGTTAATTCCATGATTTACTATCCCTTACCTTTGCATTTGCAACCAGTATATAAAAATTTAGGTTATCAACCAGGACAATTGCCAGTATCAGAACAAGCAAGTCAAGAAGTTTTATCTTTACCCATGTTCCCCGAATTGGAGCAAGAACAACAAGATAAAGTCATTGATACTTTGAAAAATTGTTTATCTTGAATTTGTCAAAGTGCAAAGAAGCAGGGGGCAGAGGGGCAGGGGAGAATATCTTTACTCTTGCCTCTTGCCTCTTGCCCCTTGCCTCTTGCCTATTGCCTCTTGCCTTTTACTTCTTACGCAAATGTGCGAGTATTTGCAGTCGCTAAAGCTTCTACTAAACTCCGCACGGCAGCAATCATAGCGATTTCGCTGTTGAGTTGGTTGATAGCTGAACCAACACCAACACCAGATGCACCAGCAGCGATCGCTAAAGGTGCAGTAACATTAGAAATCCCAGAAGCACACAGTACAGGTACAGAAACCGCACGGGCAATTTCATAAGCAGCGGCTAAAGTAGGAGCAGCCTTTTCAATTAAACCCAAAGTACCAGGGTGAATAGGATTGCTGCTAGTACCACCTTCAGTTTGAATAATATCAGCACCAGCTTTCACCAAATCTTCAGCCAGTTGTACCTGTTGGTCTAAGGTGAGAATATGGGGAACAGTCACAGATAGGGTAATTTCTGGCAGCAAGGCACGGGTTTGGCGAGTTAGTTCCAAAACCTCAGCAGCTTCAAATCTGCGTCCTTGGGCGTAGAAAGAATCGAAATTACCAATTTCAATCAAATCCGCACCAGCAGCCACAGCAGTGACAAACTTTTCTGGTTCAACCGCAGATACACAAATAGGTAACTTAGTCAAGCTTTTCGCCAATCTTACCAAATCCACATCAGCAGCAATATCCACAAAAGTCGCACCACCCAAATCAGCCGCTTTTACAGTTGCAGCCACACTAGCAGCATTGAAATTATTCAACCCGCTAATTACCTTTAGTACAGGATGAGCAAATGCCCGGTTGAGGTTAGGATACATAGTCATAATTTTTCTTTTGCAGCTTATTTCAGTAGGAATATTTTTACACTAAATATAGCAATATTTAATTTTGAAAAAAATTCAGTCCACTTCACTCCAGTAATTTCCTCAATTAAATAGTAGTGAAGTGTCTGTAATTATGGATACTAATGGTAGATGTGTTTTTAATGACCTGACACCAATAACTTATATTTTGCCTGTACTTGGAATCAAATAAAACTGCGATATTTACTTATCTTAACCAGCAACTTTTTCCTCAAGGGGCTTAAAAGTCTTTTTCGTCGCACCGCAAATAGGACAATTCCAATCATCAGGAATATCTGCAAACGGTGTACCTGGTGCAATTCCCGAATCAGGATCACCAGTAACCGGATCGTAAATCATACTGCATTGTCTACAAATCCATTTTTGCGTTTGCGGATCTTCACTGACAACTCTGGTGACAGCTTCTCCACCGTTTAATACTTCTAAGGCTTCAGTGTAGCGATCTGCGTGATGATTTTCAATGAATTTAAGTAATCCAAAACGATGGGCTGCGGTGCGAAATGTGTTAGCATGATCACTAGATTCTTGAGCTTGTTGGAAAAATTCTGCTGCTGCGGGATGATCTCGATCAGTTTGGGCAGCAGCAGCGAATTCAGGATACATTGTTGTATATTCATAGGTTTCACCTGCGATCGCTAAAGACAAACAACGAGAGATAATTTCCCGTTTTTGTGCATCAGTTAAAACCGCTGCGTCTTTAACTACAAGTTCTGGATGTAATAATTCAAAATGTGCAAAAGCGTGTTCAGTTTCTTGATCTGCTGTTTCTTTAAAAAGTTTCGCTAAATCGGAAAAACCCAGTTTACGTGCTACTGCTGCAAAAAATAGGTATTTACGATTTGCCATTGATTCCCCACCAAAGGCTGATTCTAAATTTTGTAGTGTAGTAAAATTGGACAAATCCATAATTGGTGAATCTCTATGAGAGGTTATTGCATTATATTAAAACATATACTTTAAAATTTGGTTAAAATGATTACTAACGAATTACCAAAATGCGTCGAGATTATTGCCAAACAACGGCAGTTTTTCCAAACTGGTAAAACGAAAAATGTTACTTTTCGGATTGCACAACTCAAAATCCTCAAACAATTAGTAATTGAGAATAAAACAGCAATTATTCAAGCATTAAAAGCCGATTTACGTAAACCAGAATTTGAGAGTTACGCTACAGAAATCGGTGTGAATAAAGAAATTGATTATGCTCTCAAACATATCAATACTTGGACAAAACCCAAAAAAGCAGCCGTTCCTTTAGACTTATTTCCATACTCGGCTAAAATATATCCAGAACCGTTAGGAGTAATTTTAATTATTAGTCCTTGGAATTATCCCTTTCAGTTAATTATCTCACCTTTGGTTGGGGCGATTGCTTCGGGAAATTGTACTATTATTAAACCTTCAGAACTTGCGCCTCATACTTCCAATTTAATCACAGAACTTATTCATAAATACTTTGATCCAGAATATATTACAGTTGTCCCTGGAGCAGTCGAAACTAGTCAACAGTTACTAGCAGAAAAATTTGATCACATCTTATTTACGGGTGGGACAGCCATTGGTAAAATTGTCATGGAAGCTGCTGCAAAACATCTCACTCCAGTGACTTTGGAATTGGGGGGAAAAAGTCCTTGTATCATTGATACAGATATCAATCTAGAACATACCGCCAAACGTATTATTTGGGGTAAATTTATTAATGCTGGACAAACTTGTATTGCCCCGGATTATTTGTTGGTAGATGCTAAAATTAAACCAAATTTAGTTAATGCTTTGCAAAAATGTCTCAAAGAATTTTATGGTGAAAATCCAGCTAAAAGTCCTGATTATGCCAGAATTATTCATCAAAAACATTTTGACAGATTAGCTTATTTACTCAAATGTGGTAAAGTGATTATTGGTGGTGAAACTAACCGTGAAGAACTTTATATTGCTCCCACTTTATTAGAAAATGTTTCTTTAGAAGATGCAGTTATGCAAGAGGAGATTTTCGGGCCAATTTTACCCATCATTGAATATACAGATATCAATGAAGCTATTACCTTAATTAACTCTAGACCAAAACCCCTGGCTTTATATTTATTTTCCCAAAATAAAAACCTGCAAAACCGCATTTTACAGGAAACATCATCTGGGGGAATATGTATTAATGACACAGTAATGCAGGTTGCTGTTTCTTCTTTACCATTTGGGGGTGTGGGTGATAGTGGGATGGGTAGCTATCACGGTAAAGCTGGTTTTGACACCTTTTCCCATGACAAAAGTGTGTTGCAAAACTCATTTCGTTTAGATATAAATTGGCGATACGCACCCTATCAAGGTAAATTATCGCTGTTGAAAAAAATTATTGGTATTTAATATAACAGCAGTCAGAAGTCAGAATTTAAGGTGGGGATTTTTGACTAATCCTCATCTATACTCAACATGGCTTAATTGTTTGATTCTCTAAGTAGGGGTTTAGCAGTGCTCATAGGAGACTACTTGATTATTCCTTGTAATACCAAATGAAGTGCAAAATGTGAGTTCAATATCTAACTTTAGATAGATGACACTAGACTTACTTATTGAATATTTCGACTTTATACCCGACATTCCGCACTTCATAATGTAGTATGAGCCTTTTCAAGAATTATTCTTAATAAGGGTTAAAAAATTACGTATTTAAACTTAAAATATTTGATAAAATATGTATTGTTAAAAACAATAAAAAATAAAATTAAGGAAATATTCGCATATTACAAAATGAAGTGCGGAATATGGGTTATACAATTCAAAGTAACCGCTCAATAATCCGGGGTAAATCCTTCCATGACAAGCCTCAAATGGCGTAAAATCGTTCCCGAACAGGTAGTCCGCCCCCATTTATTGAGCGGATACGAAAAAACAGTTAATTTTTCTGAAATTAGCTGTTTTTGCTATTGCTTTTATTTTTAAATCAGGTTATTTATTTTAAAGATGATACTTGTTACATCAAGCAAAAAACTGGATGGTAAAAACCATTGGTAGTCGAACAACCCGAAATTACCCGAAATTAGGAGGCTAATTCGGGAATTTTGCTTGTTGACTAGACTTATGCCAGAAAAATTCATATACAACAGGGGTAGAAGCTATAAAATGAATAACATTACCAATTTACCTACATCTATTCAAAAGATCATCTTGGACATATCTTCTTACAAAGATAAAATGACACCTCAACAGGCTCGAAATATTGTCATGAATGCTAGTGTTAGAGCCGAAGATATTGAATATTGGCAAGATTATCATCATCCTTTAACAAATAGCTATGGGAGAAAATCACTCTTTACAAATAGCCTTTTTGAAATAATGGTAATGTCCTGGTGTCCAGGTGATATTTCCACAATACATGATCACGGTCATGCTCAATGGGGAGCAGTTCAAGTTTTCGGATATGCAGAACATGCTACATTTCTAGTACAAGATAATCGGATTGTAACTACCTCACGTCATACAATAAAACCAGGTGAAGTTATTCCCGTAGCTCATCAACTCATACATCAAATGGGAAACCAAACAGAACAGAACTTTTTGACTCTTCATATTTATGGTTTATGTGCATCAAAATTTGACATTTCTATTACAGGTGATGCCCGAATCTTTAATATTACAGAAGGAATAATTCAAAAAACTAATGGCGGTGTGTTTTTTGCTTTACCTGATAGTCAAATCAATGCCATATACCCAAGTCCACAGCCAGATTATATATCATGGTTGCGAAACACTACTGAGTATATTAAGCGGGTTCGTAAGATTAACAAAGAAATTCAACAAGATTATTTAAAGAATCTCGAAAGGAAGCTAATTAATGATATTTTCGATATAAATTCTTGGCAAGTTTTTAAAACTGAATTAATGGCTAATATAGATAGTGACGGATTTGTTACTAATTTTAATTACTGGAACTTACTTTGGAATGAATTGTTACAAGCAAGCCAGTTACAATGTGAGTTAATAGGCGAAATACATAATAAAGATTCATGCTATAGCTATGCAGAAATTTATGATGAAGTAGTGCGTAAAGAATCTTTAAAAAAGATAACTTCCAAATATATCCAATTTATTCACTGCAAATACCATCTTGATTTATCTTCATCAAGAATATTATCTATTGGGTGTGGAACAGGCATAATGGAAGAATATTTGTTAAAAAATTATTATTTAGAGTGGGACAATGTTTTAGGAATTGATACATCTGAATCTATGATTAAGTTAGCATCAAAAAGAATTAATGCTTTTGTTGGAGATATTCTTGATATAAAATATACCAATTCATGTGATATAGCTTTTGCCAGTTTAAACGTGTTTCAGTCTTTTGTTCCAAGTCTAATGGAGGAAGCTATAGAAAAGACTTCTCGAATAATAAAAAATGATGGATACTTGATTGCAGATTTTATAACTTCTGACCATATTAGGCGGTATAGAAATATTCTTGATAGTGAAAACGTTGTTTTATTGCGAAAGCCATCACTTATAGAAGAATCCCACAATATAATACAGCAAAACGAGGTTATAAATGTTGCTATATTAAATAGTAAATTGCAAATAATGTATGGAGGAAAGCATAATTATTATCTTCCTTCTATTTGTCAGGTACGATATATATTAGGAAAATTTTTCAACCGTGTAGATATTTTTGATGCATTAACATTTGCATATTTAAACCCTGAAGATGATACTTCTCCCTCTACTCAATACTTAATTGTAGCTCAGAAGTAAATTTGAAAATATTTTGAAAATATGCTGCGCCTAGCGATCACTCTTCGGGAAAACTTTTTGGTTTACTGTTTAATCCACCAGTTTTTTAGTATGGATAAATTTGATTTTTACAAACTGAAGTTATTTTATTTAGAGAAAATATTCAGTTATTTTTGTTTTTAACCTACATTCCGCACTTCATTTTATAGTGATAATAATGAAAACTTATATCAAGCTTATTGCAGTTGCATTTATTTGGGGTGGTACTTTTATTGCTGGTAAAATTGCTGCTCCATACATATCTCCACTTACTGGAGCAGCATTAAGATTTATTTTTGCCAGTATATGCTTATTCTTGCTGGTGACAAATACTCGTTCATGGGTTGTTCCACCACGTAGGATTTGGCTACAACTATTTCTGATGGGTTTAACTGGAGTAGTACTTTACAATTTATCCTTCTTTGAAGGATTGAAGCATATTCCAGCTAGTCGTGCTGCTCTTGTCATTGCCACAAATCCTGTTTGTGCTTTGTTAGCTGCATATATTTTTTTGAAAGAAAATCTCACTTTTTTTCGGATAGCAGGAATTTTACTATCTTTATTTGGTGCAATTATCGTGATTACTCAAGGAAATTTATCAATATTATGGAATGGTGCAATTGGAACAGGAGAAATAATAATCTTTGGTTGTGTTTTAAGTTGGGTAACCTATACGATATTAAGCAAAAAAGTAATGCAGGATGTATCACCACTAATTGCCACAACTTATTCAACATTCATCGGCTGTATAATTTTAATTATCCTTGCATTTACTCATGGAGCAATAAATGAATTGTTATCAATTCCTTTAAATGTATGGATTGCACTCGCATTTCTGGGAATCTTAGGTACAGCAGTAGGTTTTAACTGGTATCTAGATGGTGTCCGTGAAATAGGTCCGGCTAATGCATCACTCTTTATAAATTTAGTTCCTGTATTTGCTGTATTACTTGCTGTAATAATTTTAGGAGAACATCTAAATCCGGCAACTTTAGTGGGTGGTGGGTTTGTTATAGGAGGAATTGGCTTAACAAATACCCCTCTTGTGTCATTCTCCAGATTAAAGAAGTAAGAAATAAGCCAAATTAACCAGAGGAATAAAAGGATTGGAATTCATTCATTGCATCAATTAAGATTCCCTAAGTAGGGGTAAAGCGCAGTGCTAAACCCTTACACATTTAGGTTTTTAGTAATCTTGTAAAAATTCAAATCTCAGCCGTCACGAGTATAAATTTATTCTAACTCCTGAATTGGAGACTACTGAATTCTTCTTTAAGATTCTTCTGTTTCTTCTTCCTCAGTCGTTGGATAGACGAATTTAGAACGGCCACTCAAAATGGATTTACCAAGGGAAAGAGCTTTTTGCGCTTCAACAACAGCCTTGTGTCTCCAGGTAGCGCGACGTTTATCTCGTTTAGATTTTGATGTTTTCTTCTTAGGAACAGCCATGACAGCGGTATATCGTGATTCTTGACAACCTTCCTATTGTAAGCGATCAATTGACATTATGGGACTATTAAAAGAACTGTTATCCAAATCATCGCTAAAGATTAAGGACTGGAATGCTTGTCATAAGAATACCCGGTAAGTGGGAAACTCAGTGGCTTTAGCCCTGAGAGGGAAACGGCACGAGCGGTTTTAACCGCTGTGAATCTTAAAATTGAAACCAGATTTTTGATTGGAACCTGGAAACCAACTCCCTTGCGGGGTAATGTTAGCTAGATGCCTCCGGCACGCTGGCGCGAACGACCTGTTATAAGAGCTTGTTAGGCTGGCAACACTGTTTCAGTGACCTTAAAACTGTTTAATTGCCAGCGACAGAGCAGGGAACTAGCTACGCATTCCAGGGTGTCGTGACTCAAATAACGGCTACCATGAGAGTAAACTCAGGGTGGTCTGGTCAGTACGGCTTGCTTGATTACTCTTGCAAGCCCAGTCCCTTTAGGGCTGGGTTACTGACCTATTGATCAAAGAACAGTAACAAGCGGGCTGTTTTGAAGTAAATTGCCCGCTTGTTGGGGATCAGGAAGTTTTTTCCATTGAGGACGACTGACTTTTATTGACACTATCAGCGGCTAAAGCCGCTGAGATTCTTAAGAGATTTTCACTCGTAAAGGCTGTGCCAAACAGCCACTAGACACTCCGCTTAAAGCATTGTGCTTACTTTTTCACAAGAATCACATTATCCTAGCGAAAAATATGGAGGCTGTCAAGATGCACCAAAAACCACAGCGGTTAAAACCGTGGTCAGTGAGCAGTTCGGCAAGCTCACTGTAACACTTGTCGAACTGCGTCGATAGCGTAGCGTGGCGTTAGCCATACCATCCCTCTCAGGTCTAAAGACACGCTCGTTTCCCACTTACCGCGAGGTCTTATGATAAGATTGGTGCGATCGCTTTCGTCGTTAACCACAAAGGAACTGCTAAGAACAGCCAAACTCCACTATGAATAATTCGGATTTTTTTGCCAACTTGGCTAATAATTGAAACGAGGATCACTGAAAATGGTTGTTCTGTATAAATCCTGAACATAAACTTGTAGCTCCTGAGTGATCGATCATGGAAATCGAGTGCAAGTATTTTACGATTATTTATGTTGTATAAACTACAACTAATTTCATCAAGAGGTGAAGATTAACTAAACTATAAGATGTAAGTTAGCTTTGTGGTTAAAGCCCCGTGCTAACAGCAATTTCAGGCAAACAACAAACAACCGACAAAGAGCGGGATGGTAAATTACTGGGCGATCGCCATCGGCATTAATCAATATCAATCCTTTCAACCTCTCAGTTGCGCTCAAGCCGATGCTGAGGCAATTAAGGATTTTTTGGTGACACAAGCAGGTTTTCTTCCCGAAAAATGCCTGTTAATGACAAATACTTCACCCCCCATAGGAGAGCAATCCTCCTATCCGACAAAGGAAAACATCCTCTCGTTGCTAGAAGAATTAGCAGCCACATTCTGGCAGCCAGAGGACTGTCTATGGTTATTTTTTAGCGGCTACGGGGTTAACCACAAAGAACAAGATTATTTAATGCCAGTCGCAGGGAATCCTGATCAAGTTCCCGAAACCGGGATAGAAGTGCGATCGCTCGTACAGAGTCTACAAGTTACCGGACTCAATATCTTACTCATCTTTGATATTAACCGCGCTTTTGGGACTCAAGCCGATGCACCCGTAGGACAAGAAATCATCGAACTAGCCCAAGAACTGCAAATGGGAGCAATTATTTCCTGTCAACCTGAAGAATTTTCCCATGAAAGCACAGAATTAGGTCATGGTTTCTTCACAGCAGCATTATTAGAAGCCTTGGGTTCTGCAAAAGGCTACAACTTTGCCGATTTAGCCGCTTATCTGACTTATCTTACTCCCAAACTTTGTCAACACCACTGGCGGCCAGTCCAAAACCCGATGACTGTGATTCCCACGACCCAGCCAGCTATTTTACCCACGTTGACATTAGATGAAAACTCAGAAGCACTAATTTTCCCAGCAGAAAGTTTTGCTATCACCCGGACTGCACCTCCTCTAGAAAATAGTCCCTCTAGCTCCACAGACAAGGCTTGGTGGACAGAGAATGCCTCAGTAGAGACTACTTTAAGCCAAATAAAGACAGGGGGAAATTTAGCACTTCCACCAGCCTCAGAGTCACTTATTAGCAGCAATTACACCTTAGCAACTTCCCCAGAATCCAAACCGGGGGGCAGATTTATTCCCGCTCTCCCCACAGCTAACACCTATCCTTCATCCCAGTCCGAGCTACCAATTTGGCAACAGTTTATTATTTGGGGTGGCGGTACTATGGTGGTAGTAGGTTTAATTGCTACATTTTTACTTCGTAATCATGAGAGTTTCCGGTTTAAAAATTTCTCAAAAACAGTATCTAATAATCGGACTAGCAAACTTCCACTTCCCCAAATATTTCCCACTCCTCAAAATCCTAGTACAGCCCAAATCAATTCAAATACAGACTCTCATAAACGTAATCAAGCTATTTCCGACCTAGAAAAAATGTCTCTTATCCCTACTAAACCGAGTAATTTAAGTATTGCGATCGCTAAAGCCCAAAGAACTCCAGCGGACGCACCACTATACGCCAAAGCTCAGGAGAATATTCAGGTTTGGTGTCAAATGATTTTAGAGTTGGCACAAGCACAAGCCAAACAAGGAAAATATGAAAATGCGATAGCAACTGCCCAGTTAATTACCAAAAAAGAGCCGCTTCATACCCAAGCCCAAACTGTCATTCAAAAATGGCAACTAGAAGCCAAGCAATATGTAAGCAATAAAACTCTCTTAGATGCAGCTACAGCTTTGATCATTCCTCAACAAGCATCTACATATAATCGCGCTATCGAAGTAGCCAAAAAAATCCAAAAAGGACAACCTGGGTTTGAAATTGCCCAAACGTCAATTAATCAGTGGAGTGAAAAAATTTTAGATTTAGCCAAAATCCGCGCCACTCAAGGAGATTTTAATGCCGCTGTCGCCACTGCTATATTAGTCCCAAAAGTGACGATTGCTTATGAAGATGCTCAGGATGCTATCCAAAAATGGCAACAGCAAAAGAATTAGTCAGTTGTCAGTTGTTCGTTGTCAGTTGTCAGTTGTCAGTTGTTCGTTGTCAGTTGTTCGTTGTCAGTTGTCAGTTGTCAGTTGTAAAACTACTACTTATTACCTATTACCCATTACCCATTACCCATTACCCATTACCTATGACCCATTAGCAATATTGGGAAATATCTTCGCCACAGGTATCAGCTAGATAGCACATCGCTTTAAATCGCAAACCTACTACTTCTTCGTATAAAGGATTAAGTTTACACATTGGCGGAATGTGAAACAGTGTTTTCCCAAATACTTTGACATCACGCTCAAATGGACACTGAGCCGGAATGTATTTACACAAACGATGAGCTAATAGGCGATCGCTTACTTGGATGTTATCTAGCCAATTACGCACAGGACGCAAAAAGTCCCAAATAGAATCAGCTGCAACATGGTGCAATGGATTAACATTAGCTGCACTAGCCTCTACTGGATTTATAGAAATCCAACTTGCTAAAAAAATATTTTTGCTGGCATTTTTAGATACTTTCACAGTAATTCCTCTTTTCTTATGAGGGTATTCACTTGACTAATGAATATAGAGTACGACAAGAACCTGAAGCACAGAACAGGAAGAAAATTCTGTAAGAGGTGTAATTAACTGCTTCCTATGATTGAATCTATATGTTAATACGTCAATCTGACCATAATTTCCCAAAAAGCAATACTGTACTCATTCAATCTTATTAGTAACTTGGCACAGTTAAAATTCTAATAAAGACATCTGCCTTTAGGTGTGATTTCTTTTAACTGCAACAAAACTTATTATAGCAATAATTATCAATAATTAAGATTAAGAAAAATATTCTTACATAGCTAAATCTAGTCCGTGATTTTTACTAAATTTGTCATTTATAGTACCTTTTCCTTAACCTATCTAAATATTGGTGTTGCTATTGAGCTTTACTTGTAGTCCTCTGAGCTTATTGATAGTCCTTACTTTTGGCTGTGGCATCCTCTCTGCCTACTTTCTCAATGACACCATAGCCCTAATTTTTACACCCCTCGCTTTAAGTCTAACTCTATCTTCAGGCTTAAATCCCATTCCCTACTTATTAGCTATAGTCGGTGCGACTAACATTGGTTCTGTTACCACACTCAGCGGTAATCCCCAAAATAACTCCCAAACAAAAACGCAAAGATGCCAAAAAACACCTTTGCGCCTTTGCTCCTTAGCGTCTCTGCGCGAAATAATTCTTTAAGAAGCAACCGCAGTAGAACGAGTGCGTCGTCTTCTACCATCAGAAACCTTAGCAGCAGGTTCTTCAGGGACTTGCATCAACAACGTCAGAGAAGGTTGACATTGCAACTCTCTCCGCATAGAACGAGCCAATTCACGCTCTAATGTTTCCTGCAAACCACCCCAATCTGTATCAGCGGGTTGTCCTTCAACATGTGAGAACTCTGACCAACGGACGCTGAGAATTTCTTCAATGCGTTGTTGTACCCATTTTTGCAACAGCGATCGCTCGATACTTGTCACCACACCCTGCATGAGAAGTTCTGGTTTAGCCATCAGCTTACCACTCCAATCAATAGCAGCAGCAATAGTCACAGTCCCTTCAGAAGCCATGCGTTGGCGTTCTTGCAACACTTTAGAACTAACCATACCAGAACTAGAAGTATCCACCAATTCAATCCCTGCTGGCACTTTCCCAGCAACGCGGATAGAATGTTCTGTCAACTCAATGACATCCCCATTTTCGATAATGATCATATTTTCTGCCGGAATGCCCATACTTTGAGCAGTTTCCGAATGCTTGACTAACATCCGATGTTCACCGTGAAATGGCACAAAGAACTTGGGACGAGTTAAAGCAATCATCAGCTTTTGTTCTTCCTGACAACCGTGGCCAGAAACGTGAATCCCCTTATCCCGTCCATAGACCACTTTTGCCCCCTGAATCATCAATTTATCAATGGTATTAACCACCGCAATTGTATTACCAGGAATGGGGTTAGCAGAGAATAAAACCGTATCTCCTTGGCGAATTTTGATATGGGGGTGTTCTTTATTCGCAATTCTTGTCATTGCTGCCATTCTTTCACCCTGAGAGCCAGTAGTTAAAATCAGCACTCTTTCATCTGGCATTCCCCGCACAGTATGCAACGGTTGGAACAGGCTATCTTCACATTTGATATAACCTAAATTGCGGGCATGGGCGATTAAATTCAGCATGGAACGCCCAACAATCGTCACTACACGGTTATGTTTTCTTGCTAGTTGCAAAATCATGTTAATGCGATGGACGCTAGAAGAAAAGGTCGTGATAAATAAGCGTCCAGTTGCGTGGGAAAATTCTCGGTCAAGGTTAGGAAAAACAGCCCGTTCAGAAGGTGTAAATCCTGGCAATTCTGCGTTAGTGGAATCACTCAATAAGCAAAGTACGCCTTTTTCACCATGTTCTGCCAGACGTTGTAAGTCGAACTTTTCACCATCTACGGGAGTATGATCAATTTTAAAATCTCCGGTGTGGATAACTACGCCTATTGGTGTATGAATAGCAACAGTGAAGCTATCAGCAATGGAGTGAGTGTTACGGATATATTCAACTAAGAAATGTTTGCCAATTCGCACCATGTCACGGGGCATAACTGTTCTTAATTCTGTGCGATCTTTTACCCCAGCTTCTTCTAATTTACCCTCTAGCATTGCCATTGCTAGTCTTGGTCCATGAATCACTGGAATATCAAATTGCTTCAAGTGAAAAGCAATTCCCCCGATATGGTCTTCATGACCATGAGTGACGATCATCCCTTTAATTTTGTGGCGATTTTCTCGGAGATAAGTTGTGTCAGGTAATACAATATTTACTCCGTGCATGGCTTCTGTGGGAAATGCCAATCCTGCGTCTAAAAGGACAATTTCGTCTTCATACTCGAAAACGCAAGTATTTTTACCTATTTCGTGTAAACCGCCCAAAGGAATAATTTTGAGAGCGGAATTAGCTTCGTTTTTAACCATTTTGTCCTGGATATTTTTGTTAGTTGTGAATCAGTTGATAGTTCGGTTTCTGGGATGAAAGAAAAGACCAAATTTCTGTTTAAATTTAGTTTTTGATGGAGTCCTATTCAATTTTGTTTACCGAAAACGGACTTAAAACTGAATGATTTTTATATGAGTCAGTTGTAGCACAGGTGTTTAAATTGCAATAAAGTAACAATTTGTACACATTATTTATAAATCACTCACCTATTGTGGCTGGGATTAAATTCAGTTTTTGCATGACTGACTCTAATTTTTTAGATACATCTGTATCAGCGTCACACAGGGGTGGACGAGTTGAACCTACTTCCCAACCTTGCAGTTTTAGTGCTTCTTTGACAGGAATGGGATTGGTAGTTAAAAATAAAGCTTTAAACAATGGGAACAGTTGCAGATGAATGTCGGTAGCAATTTGAGTTTTTCCCACTTTCCATGCTTGAATCATTTCTTGGATTTGATTACCCACTAAATGAGAAGCTACACTGACTATACCTTGAGAGCCGATCGCTAACATGGGCAGGGTTAAAGAATCATCTCCAGCGTAAATCTCAAATTCTTTTGGTGTCAAGCGACGGATTTCACTCACTTGATCTAAGTTACCACTGGCTTCTTTAATGGCAACAATGTTATTAATTTCTGCTAACTTGACCACTGTTTCTGAACTGAGGTTTTGACCTGTGCGTCCAGGAACGTTATATAACATCATTGGCAGGTCGGGACAGCATTGTGCTATTGCCTGGAAATGTCGATATAATCCAGCTTGTGGCGGTTTGTTGTAGTAGGGAACTACTTGTAAAGAACCATGTACTCCTATCTTAGCGGCTTTTTGGGTGGCTGCGATCGCTTCTTTGGTGTCATTAGAACCACATCCAGCCATTACTTTAGCTTTACCTGCTACAGTTTGCAATACCTCAGCAAATAATTGGTATTCTTCGTCCCAAGTCAGGGTTGGGGATTCCCCTGTTGTTCCACACACCACCAATGTATCTGTACCGTTGTTAACTAGATAATCTGCTAGTTTGGCAACTACATCATAATTAATACTACCGTCTGCTTTAAACGGCGTAATCATAGCGGTTACAACTGTTCCAAAATCTCCCACACTCTTTTCTCTCCTAATTTGTTAGTTGTCAGTTGTCAGTAGGGGCGAAGCATTTGGAAGATAAATTATCAGTCATTGCCAAAAATAGTTCTCCAAATGCTTCGCCCGTACAGTTGTCGGTTGTCAGTAGGGGCGAAGCATTTGGAAGATAAATTATCGGTCATTGCCAAAAATAGTTCTCCAAATGCTTCGCCCGTACAGTTGTCGGTTGTCAGTAGGGGCGAAGCATTTGGAAGATAAATTATCGGTCATTGCCAAAAATAGTTCTCCAAATGCTTCGCCCGTACAGTTGTCGGTTGTCAGTTATTAATTAATGGTGACAAATGACTGAATTTAAACTTATACTGTAGTCAATTTTAGTAAATTTTTTTCTACTAATAATTCGGCAATTTGCACTGCATTTAAAGCTGCACCTTTACGAATTTGATCGCCACATAGCCACAATTCTAAACCGCAAGCATGAGAAATATCCTGACGAATTCTGCCTACTAAAACTTCATCTTTACCACTGGCATCTATGGGCATAGGGAAATAATTTGCTTGCCAATCTTCCACTAATTTAACACCAGGTGATTTTCTTAAAATTTCTCTGGCCTCATCTGGATCAAAAGGTGTTGCAAACTCTAGATTAATCGCCTCAGAATGGGCGCGGAGGACGGGAACCCGTACACAAGTCGCGGTAATTCTGATTTCTTGACTACCAAAGATTTTGCGGGTTTCGTTCACCATTTTCATTTCTTCCTCACAATATCCCCAAGCTGTCATCGGAGAATTATGGGTAAATAAATTAAATGCCAATGGGTAAGGTAAAACTTCCGCTACAGGTTGCTTTCCTTGTAGTATAGCGTCACTTTGGATTTTTACTTCCTCCATGGCCTGAGCGCCAGCACCACTAGCAGATTGATAGGTAGCAGCTACAATCCTTTTAACTGGTTTGACTTGATGTAAAGGCCACACTGCCAAGGACATAAGAATCGTTGTACAGTTGGGATTGGCAATAATTCCTTTGTGAGTAAATGCGGCTTGGGGATTTACTTCTGGAACTACCAAGGGGACATCCGGGTTCATCCGAAAGGCGCTGGAATTATCAATTACCACTGCTCCTTTTTGCACAGCTATCCCAGCCCAGGTTTTGGAGATGCTACCCCCAGCACTAGCTAAGACTATATCTATATTTTCTAAACTGCGATCGCTCACAGCTTCAACTGGGATATCTTCCCCTTTGAATCTGAGTGTTTTTCCCGCACTGCGTTCTGATGCCAACAATTTTAAATCAGCTAGGGGAAAATTTCGACTTTCTAGTAATTCCAGCAACTCTGTACCTACAGCACCAGTTGCACCCAAAATAGCTACACGATAGGACTTAGACAAACTCGACTCCTCCTCTAAGAGGTAATTAGCACTTTTTTTTCGGACAACTTAAAAATTAAATGTTTCTGTCGTTCCGCTCAACAGCAGATTTTAAATAGTAAAATTTGCATATTTTTGTGATTATATCTCAGTTTTTGATGGTTATTAAGGAATTTGAGACTTTGTTATTCATATGGCAAAATTAACTGATACCATGGTCTACAGCAATTTAAGTTATAGCGATCAAATATAGTTATTAGGACTTACGCATTGACAGGAAATACCAAATAGGGGGTATGACTTTCAGGGATTTAAACCCGATTTTTCGATGATTTTTTAGCGATCGCTATTTATCTAGACTTCATCCGCAAAGCCTGAAACGACCAAATATCGTTCATACACATGATAGTTAATTTGTACAGTGCGTAAGTCCTAGTTATATACTATCGTATAATACTCTATTATACGGCAAACTGCAAAAAAAAAAGAAAAAGAAGCGCGATTAATATTTTAGGTATTTTTAAGAAGCCCGATCTGTAAAGTTATGTTACCGGAGTTAAGGCTACCATTGAAGAATACCATCAAGTGTTTTGTCCCTGACTTTTGGCAGTATACTGGATATCTCCCTAAGGAGATTCATAAGCATTTTTAGCTGAATGATAGCTAGTCAGTGGATAATCACGTCTTGAAGACAGCGTGTAAGCTGAAGTCGGGATAACTGAATCCCCATTGGTGTCAACTTAACGCAAAACCCCATCCGGCAAGGAACTCAAGCTCTTTGCTGATAATAAAAGTTATCTTTTGATGACTAAACACTAGGCAAATTTATTAGTTCGTTAAAACGGACTTGAGCTATGAGACAGGGAATTTATTCCCTGACGGTTGTGGAAGGCAACAGATAAGCCATTTTTAGTTTAAGTTGACACCAATGCCCAATCCCATATCCCCGTTGAAGTAAGAAGTAAATGTCTAGACTTGTCTAGTATTTAGATAGCAGATTAAAATACCAGAAAACAAGAAATAAAGCATGAAAGTTACCCAGGAAAAACTCCCCGCTAGTCAAATTGGTTTAGAAATAGAAATTACATCGGAAATTACCACACAAAAATACGAGCAAGTCCTGAGAAATTTAACTAAGACCGTAAATATTCCTGGGTTTCGTAAAGGCAAAGTACCCCGGCAAATATTAATACAACGTATCGGTACTACTCGCGTTAAGGCAACTGCCCTAGAAGAAATCATTCAAGAAGGGATTGAGCAAGCAATTAAACAAGAAGCAATTACCGCTCTTGGTCAGCCCCAATTACGCTCTTCCTTTGATGATTTGATTAATAGTTATGAACCAGGAAAACCCCTGACTTTTGCGGTGGCTGTGGATGTAATTCCAGAAATCAAGTTAAACCAATACACTGGTTTAGAAGCCAAAGCGGAGGAAATTAAATATGATCCTACCCAGGTAGATACCGTTATTGAAGCCCAAAGAGAAAAGTTAGGAACTTTAGTCCCTGTAGAAGGACGGGCTACGGAAATCGGTGATATGGCAGTAATTGACTTTAAGGGTGTAATTGCTAAAACTGAAGGTGATGATCCTGACAGTGAACCCAAACCAATTCCTGGTGGAGAAGGAACTGATTTTCAAGTTGAGTTACAAGAAGATAAGTTTATTCCCGGTTTTGTGTTGGGGATAGTGGGTATGAACCCTGGGGAAACAAAAGAGGTATCTGCTCAATTCCCAGATCCTTATGGTAACGAAGAATTATCTGGTAAAGCGGCTCTGTTTACCATCACGCTTAAAGAAATTAAAGTTAAAGAATTGCCAGAGTTGGATGACGATTTTGCTCAAGAAGTCAGTGACTTTGAGACATTAGAGGAATTGCGGGCATCATTGACCCAGCGGTATGAAAAAGAAGCCGCAGATAAAACCAGAAATAATCAGCAAGAAGCTTTATTAACAGAATTGCTTAATCATGTCGAAATAGACTTGCCAACAACATTAATTGATCAAGAAGTTGATGCTATGCTGTCACAAACAGCAATGAAGTTGTCTGAGCAGGGAATAGATGTGAAAAAGCTATTTACCCAGGAAATTATTCCCCAATTACGGGATAGATCCAAACCTGAAGCTATAGAACGTCTTAAACGGACTCTATCTTTGCAAGAAATTGGTAAACGCGAATCTATTGAAGTTGCAGCCGCAGAAGTGGAAGCTAGAGTCACAGAATTGCTGACAGAGTATGCTGATCAAGATTTGGATGAAAAGAGATTACGTGGAGTTGTTCAAGAAGAACTTCTCACCACAAAGATTGTTGATTGGTTACTAGAACGTTCTTCTGTGGAACTAGTAGCAGAAGGGTCTTTAACTCCTCCAGAAGAACCAGATTCAGAAGCAGAAGCCGCTGAAGCAGTTCAGGAAGAAGAAACCAGTAATCCTGAGTAATGGGTCATGGGTAATGGGTAATGGGTAATGGGTAATGGGGGACTGGGGACTGGGGACTGGGTATTTTCTTCTTCCTCCTGACTCGGTGACTCCTGACTCCTGACTCGGTGACTCCTGACTCCTGAATTTTGCCATATAAGGCATAATGGTTAACAGTTCACAATTTCATTTCATTTATTGTTAAATATTCTAGATTATGCTTGTATCGCAGTCAGGAAATTACCCCATCAACAGCTTGAGTCCTATCGGGGCTAGTGGCAATTTAAGCACCTCTAGCAACATTGTACCGATGGTTGTAGAACAGTCGGGGATGGGAGAAAGGGCATTTGATATCTACTCCCGCTTACTGCGCGAGCGGATTATTTTTTTGGGAACACCGATAGATGATGTTGTCGCTAATTCTATTGTTGCCCAATTACTTTTCCTCGATTCTGAGGACGCGGAAAAGGATATTCAATTGTACATTAATTCTCCTGGTGGCTCTGTCTACGCGGGTATGGCAATCTATGATACAATTCAACAAATACGTCCCGATGTTGTAACTATCTGTTTTGGACTAGCCGCGAGCATGGGGGCTTTTTTATTAACATCTGGAACTGCCGGAAAGCGGATGTCCTTACCTGACTCCCGGATTATGATTCACCAACCCCTGGGTGGCGCTCAAGGGCAGGCTATTGACATTGAAATTCAAGCGCGAGAAATCCTTTACATCAAGGGTGAATTAAATCAGTTAATGTCTAAACATACTGGTCAACCCTTAGACAGAATTGAAACTGATACCGAGCGCGACTTTTTCATGTCAGCAGAAGAGGCGAAGAATTATGGTTTGATTGATCAGGTCATTTCTCGACAAAATCTGCCCACAGCAGGGTAAATCGTCATCATTCTGAAATAAGAGGCTGATATGTCTAAGTACGACTCCCATTTAAAATGTTCATTTTGTGGTAAGTCTCAAGAGCAAGTCCGTAAATTAATCGCAGGTCCGGGAGTCTACATCTGCGATGAATGCGTTGACTTGTGTAATGAAATCCTTGATGAGGAGTTGCTGGATACCAATACTGCGGCAGCATCACAACCAACTCAAAAGTCAGAACCAGCGGAAAAACGGCGGACACGTTCGTCTAATCTCTCATTTAATCAAATTCCTAAACCGAGGGAGATTAAAAATTATTTAGACGAACACGTGATCGGCCAAGATGAAGCTAAAAAAGTGCTATCTGTCGCTGTTTACAATCACTACAAACGGTTGGCTATTCTTCAGGCTAAAGGCAGTGCCAAAGTTGAGGCTGATGATGCTATAGAACTACAAAAGTCCAATATTTTACTTATTGGTCCGACTGGTTGCGGTAAGACTTTATTGGCACAAACTCTCGCTAAAATTCTGGATGTCCCCTTTGCTGTGGCTGATGCTACAACCCTAACTGAAGCGGGGTATGTGGGGGAAGATGTGGAAAATATCTTGTTACGACTGTTGCAGGTGGCGGATTTGGATGTGGAAGAGGCTCAACGGGGCATTATCTACATTGATGAAATTGATAAAATCGCCCGCAAGAGTGAAAATCCCTCGATTACCAGGGATGTTTCTGGAGAAGGGGTACAACAGGCTTTGCTGAAAATGTTGGAGGGGACTGTTGCTAATGTTCCCCCTCAAGGCGGACGTAAGCACCCATATCAAGATTGTATCCAAATTGATACGAGTAATATTTTGTTTGTCTGTGGTGGGGCTTTTGTCGGTTTGGAAAAGGTTGTAGATCAAAGAGTGGGTAAAAAGTCAATCGGCTTTGTTCAACCAGGAGATGTGCAAACTAAGGAAAAACGCGCTGCGGATACATTGCGTCATTTGCAACCGGATGATTTGGTGAAATTTGGCATGATTCCTGAGTTTATTGGGCGGATTCCCATGGTGGCTGTGGTAGATCCTCTGGATGAGGACGCGCTGATGGCAATTCTGACTGAACCACGCAGCGCTTTGGTGAAACAGTACCAAAAACTGCTGAATATGGACAATGTCCAGTTAGATTTTAAACCAGATGCGTTGCGAGCGATCGCTCAAGAGGCTTATCGGCGGAAAACTGGAGCGCGGGCTTTACGCGGTATTGTGGAAGAGTTGATGCTGGATGTAATGTATGAGTTACCTTCTCGTAAGGATGTGACTCGCTGTACTATTACTAAGGAAATGGTGGAAAAACGTTCTACTGCGGAACTGATTGTACATCCTTCTTCTTTACCTAAACCAGAGTCGGCTTAATTGTCAGTTGTCAGTGGTCAGTAGGGGCGAAGCATTTGGAAGATAAATTATCGGTCATTGCCAAAAATAGTTCTCCAAATGCTTCGCCCGTACAGTTGTCAGAAGCATTTGGAAGATAAATTATCGGTCATTGCCAAAAATAGTTCTCCAAATGCTTCGCCCGTACAATTGTCAGTGGTCAGTTGTCAATTGACAATTGTTAGTTTTTAATTTTTAATTCTTAATTGTGACAATGAGTTATATAAATGTTCGGGGTGTTGATCATTATTACGAGTGGATGAAAAAACCATCAGATGTTATGAAACCGGTGATGGTTTTTTTGCATGGTTGGGCTGGTTCAGCAAGATATTGGCAAAGTACGGCTGAGGCTTTATTAGATAATTTTGATTGTTTATTATATGATTTACGGGGTTTTGGCCGTTCTCAATGTCAGCCTCATTTAAGTTATGAATTAACAGAATATGCGGAAGATTTGGCGGTTTTATTAAATGAGTTAAATCTTGATCGTGTTTATATTAATGCCCATTCTATGGGTGCTTCTATTGCTACTTTATTTTTTAATCGTTATCCCCAAAAAGTTGAAAAGGGAATTTTAACTTGTAGTGGAATTTTTGAATATGATGAAAAGGCTTTTTCTGCTTTTCATCAATTCGGTGGTTATGTAGTTAAATTCCGTCCCCAATGGTTAAGTAAAATTCCCTTGGCTGATAGAATGTTTATGGCTAGGTTTTTACATCGTTCTATTCCTAAAGCTGAACGACAGGCTTTTTTAGAAGATTTTATTAATGCTAATTATGATGCGGCTTTGGGGACTATTTATACTTCTGTTAGTCAAGAACAAGCGGAAACAATGCCGGGAGAATTTGCGAAATTAACTATCCCAACTTTGCTAATTGCTGGGGAATATGACATTATTATTCCGGCTAAATTAGGGAAAACAGCGGCGGCTTTAAGTGATAAGGTTGAATTAAATATTATTCCTAATACGGGACATTTTCCGATGTTGGAAGACTCAGAAACTTATTTGGCAAAAGTCAAAGAGTTTTTAAGTTGTTCGTAATTGGGTTTGAGCCTAAAATTATCTAAAAATGTATCGGCTCAATAAGTAGGGGTAACAGAGGAAAATAAGTGCAACAAGGTACACACAGTGTCATAGAATGGGAGGCATGACACAAAAAATTATTGAGAGTGACAAATCAATATCAGATTTACTGCAA
>Ga0208601_1000011_pt1 | contig 57845 bp, 42 predicted proteins | sample LakMenEpi09Nov12_FD_150684 | JGI IMG/M metagenome (GOLD analysis project Ga0208601, IMG submission 150684) | Freshwater microbial communities from Lake Mendota, WI - 09NOV2012 deep hole epilimnion (SPAdes) | ecosystem: Environmental > Aquatic > Freshwater > Lake | place: Lake Mendota, Madison... | reverse complement strand
AAATTTGAATCGGTAATTGTCCCGTTGAAAGTACACCACAAAAGTACCCCGAATTTCTCAACTCCAAGGCGGTAATGAAAAAATATTCACAGCGGTTAAAACCGCCCGTGTCGTTTCCCTCTCAGGGAGCCAAGCCGCTGAGTTTCACGCTTACCGGGTATTCTTATGACAAAATAGCCTAAAAGATCAAAAATAATTGAGAAGACACAAATTTCAGGAGTTAATCAGTTTTACCTTGAGTATTATTATTCCCCTTCCCTAAGTAGATGATACTGTGGGATATTAACTTCATTATTGAGCAATACCTTCGCCAAATTGAAAAAAGCCTTGATTCGTAGGTTGGGTTGTTGCCTAACCCAACAAAGCAAAAATGGCGCAGGCATTTTGAAGATAACCCCTGAATTCTTTGTTGATAAAATTTCTATTCAAGTTTAACTGATCAGAATCAACCATAACAGTATGTCTTACGTATCTCTCCTAAAAAACATACCAGAAATATTCAGCCAACCAACGGGAATAGCCGCTATAGCTTCCCTTGGTATCCACGGCGCTATTGCCTTAATTGTGCCATTAATGCCAGTTAACTCTGGTCAATCTTCTAAAACTGACTCACCCAAAGCAGTGGGATTGATGGAACTGAGTACCGCTGATCAAAGCCGATTACCACAACCCCCTAGTACATCCTCGGTAGCTTTACAGCAACCCCAATTACCGCTACAGCAACAACTACCAGGTGCTAATTCAAGCAGTCCATTAACTAACTATCCCGCTTTACAACCGGAATTATCTAGTCAGTCGGTATTACCAGCTATTCCGAGTTCGCCAACTAACTTGAACCTTTCTTATCTGCCTAGCAAGCAATCTATTGAAAGATTGACTCGCAATGATTTACAGATAGCAATGTCTAGATTACCAAGAAGTACATATACTCCCTCGACTTCCTCGACTTCTCCTTTTGTCAATAATCTAGATCAGAGAATGAAAGAAACCGGATCTCTCGGTATTAATCGGTTACCAGAACTGCGACAAAGTAATGAAATACCTGGAGAACCACTGAATAATCCGTCTGCTGAAGCTATTGATATTGGCAGTACAACAACAGCAGGTATTTCACCACCACAAACAGTGGCCTCAGGAAATAATGCCGTTAAGATTCCTCAAGGTGGGGAAAAATTAGCTTTAACAGATAATTCTAGGGGACAATCGCCAGAAATCATCACAAATGAATCTGAATCAAAAGGTAAAAAAACTGAACAATTACTGGCTAAACTGAACTCCTACAATACTCTTAGACAAAATATTCGTCAAGAATATCCCAATGTTAAAGAGAAAGGGGTAATTCGTGAAACCATCTCTACAGATACACCGGAGATGGAAGGGACAGTTGTGGGTAGATTAGTTGTAGATCCAGATGGTAAGGTTTTAGATATTAAATTCCAAGCAGGAACAGAATCGCCTAAGTTACAATCTAAGGCTAGGGAATTTTTCAGTGCTAATCCACCTCAAGCTGATAAGCAGTTAATTAGCTCTTATCCTTTCCAACTCAAGTTCCAAAATAATCCCAATTCTGCGGGAGTAAGTTCTAAGATTCAACCAACAGCCACTTCAAATTCTCAAAAATTACCTGAAGTGCAAATACAACCAACAGCCACTTCAAATTCTCAAAAATTACCTGAAGTGCAAATCAAACCTTCACTAACACCAAATTCTCAAAAATTACCTGAAGTGCAAATCAAACCTTCACTAACACCAAATTCTCAAAAATTACCTGAAGTGCAAATCAAACCTTCACTAACACCAAATTCTCAAAAATTACCCGAACCTGAAAATACTAAAAATCGTCCCGAAACTCCATCAGTAAATACTTCTAATTCTGTCACTTCTGAAAAATCCAGTAGTAATTCGCCGGCTGTATCTACTGAATCTAATCAAAAACTTATCCAAACTTTACGCCAAATCAAGGAAGAAAGAAAAAATCCTTAGCACCATGATCAAGGATCTGGTGCGTTACGTTATCGTTAACACACCTTACGTATTTTTTAAGAATCAAACCGGATTTATATAGATTTGTAAGGGTTTAGCAGTGTTTATTGGTGTCAACGTAAGAACCGCCAGGGAATAAATTCCCTGTCTCATAGATCAAGTCCGTTAAAACGGACTAATAAATTTTGCTAGTGTTTAGTCATCAAAAGAGAACTTTCGATATTAGCAAGGAACTTGAGTTCGGCATGGGGTTTTGCGTTAAGTTGACACCAATGAAGCTCTTGCTTTACCCTTACATAAAAAGACCGCAGAAATATTAGACATGGATTGGATTACTCTCCTGCGATCGCTACAATCTGACTTTCTGAAAAGGTTAACATCTAGTTGTCTACTTCATTGTGAAATAGAAGGTCAACATAGTGAATTAACTATCATTTCTGGTGAGAGATTAAAGGCATTACGGGAATTTTGCTGGTTAATGGCGGAAAAATATAAACGCACTTCTCCAGTCCGTGACGTTTTTATTAATAATCTTAAAGGTAAATTAGGCGAGGAAGTTGTTAAAGAAAGATTAGCGGATTTTATTACGGAAGTAGATTATGAAAAACGCTTTGGTGGTGATGGTAAAAGTGATTTTACACTCACTGCTAATTCTGTAATTGGCGTTGAAGTCAAATCTCGTCACGGTAGTATTGATAGAGTCAGATGGTCAGTGAGTGCGGAAGAAGTGGAAAAAAATGCAGTAATTGTTTGTATTTTGATTCAAGAAGAAGTTAATGAAGCCCAATCTGCATATCACCTTTTTTTAGCTGGATTTCTCCCCACACAAATGATTAAATTGAAAACTGGGAAAATTTCCTTTGGAATTAATCAATTATTGTATGGTGGTGGTTTATTTTCCTATTTAGAACAATTTTCAATTTCGGCAAATTCTCATAAATCTGATTTATCTCAAAGTCAAATAATTAAACCCCAATCTACACCTGTTGATTTAACTATTTTTTATTTAAATCTCGGTGATGAATATTTCCAAAAAGGGGAATATGCAGCGGCAATTAATAGTTACAATCAAGCTTTACAGTTTAATAATAGTGATGCTGATATTTATTATAAACTCGGTTTAGTTAATTATCAATTAGGTGAATATCACACAGCAATTACTAATTATAGTCAAGCAATAAATATTAATATAAATCATCCTCAAGCTTACAATCAAATAGGTTTAGTACATTATCAAATAGGTAATTATCACATAGCCATAGAAGCTTACACCCAAGCAATTAGAATTAATCCCCATATTGCGATTAATTATAAAAATCGTGCTGATGTTCGTTCTCATATTGGTGATACTCAAGGAGCAATTGAAGATTATAATCAGGCAATTAGCCTCAATCCTGATTATGCTACCACGCAAAAAGATAGACAAATATCTCGATATTTATTAGATAAACAACAGCAATTAAAGCAAATAATTGATATTGATCCTCATGATGCTATTGGTTATAAAAATCGTGGACATGATCGGGTTGAATTAGGAGATTATGAAGGAGCAATTACTGATTATAATCAGGTAATTAAAATTAATCCTGATGATATTGATGCTTATTATTGTCGGGGTAATGCTCATTTTGATTTAGGAAAATATGCAGCAGCAATTGCCGATTATACTCAGGTGATTAAAATGAATTTTCACTATGTTAATGCTTATTATAACCGAGGAAATGCCCTATTAGAAATTGCAGATAAACAGGGAGCAGTTGAGGATTTTCATAAAGCCGCAGATTTATATTGGCAAGCAGGAAAATTAGCAGAATATAAAGATACACAAGCTAGAATAATAGAATTAGAAATAGAAGCATCTTTAGATATTTTAAATTTTTAAGATCAATTTTTTGTGGTACAGAATCATAAAATCATCCGTCTTTATCTGCGTTTATCTGCGTTTATCTGCGGTCAATAATTATTAAAATCTGACTTTAAAATTTATCAAAACAGTTTATAATAAAATAGTTATTAGTGAGTAACTTACAAGTATATGAATAATCAGGGCAAACAAGTTTATAATTACACCGTCATTCTCGAAAGGGAAGAAGATGGAGGCTATCATGCTTTTTGTCCCCTTCTTAAGGGCTGTCATTCTCAAGGAGATACTTTTGAAGAAGCGATCGCCAATATCACAGAAGCTGTAGAATTATATCTTGAAAGTCTCATGGCTGATAATCAACCTATTCCTAAAGAAGATTTTATTGTCAAGCCATTAACTGTTTTAGTATGAGTATTTTTCCAAGTGTCAAAGCTAAAGAGTTTATTAAAGTTGTTGAAAAATTAGGTTTTTATTTTGATCGTCAAAAGGGCAGTCACGCCATTTACAAGCATAATGATGGGCGTAGGGTTGTTATTCCTATTCATTCGGGAAAAGATATCAAACAAGGTACTTTAACAGGAATGATTCAAGATGTTGGTATTGATAAAGAAACATTCTTCAATTTGTTAGGAAGATAGGAGATACTTCTCAAATCCCCTATTTCACAGTACCATAATCCCATTTTCAACTCTGAGACAAACGCTTTATCTCTGCACTTCCTAAAATATCGTGGGCTTTCGCCAACATTTGGGGAATTTTTTCAGCTTGGGGACTATTAACAAGACATTCTCGTAAATCTAATTCATCTAACCTATCAGCCCGATTACCAGGAAACCAATGATCAGCTTGTCCTAAGAGATTATAACGCATTTTGCCATAGTCTATCATATCATAAGCCAAAGCCAAATTTAACAGCCACAAAATCACCCGCATATTTACTTCCCCTGGAGTTTCTTCCCAAGTTGGTAAATTAGTTTCCCAGGTTTTTACCCAATCTTCTCCTAAAATATTGATTGCTTCTGATTCCAATCTGGAAATAATTGGTGGTAAAATTTCCGCTGCATTATCTAATAATTCTAAAGTCTTTAAATGCTCATCAAAATCAGTTGATTTGGCTGCACCTATACTCAAAGTATGCACTTGAGGATGACTCAAACAAAATAAATCATTAAACACCATTGGACTCAAAGGCGCACACAAATCCACTAACTTTTTGGGAGGTTGATATAATAACCCACCTTTATTAGAAGGGCTAATAATAAATACACCCATATCTAATTTAGTTGCAGCTTCAATAGCAGCCCAATTCTGGCGATTAATATAGTACCAATGCAAATTCACATAATCAAATTGATTACTATTAATTGCTTGCAAAATTATCTCTGTCGGAGCATGAGTAGAAAAGCCAATAAATTTAATCTTACCTTCAGATTGTAACTGTTTTGCTACTTCTAAACAACCGCCTTCACAAATACTATCATTCCAAGTTTCTGCATTATTAATGCCATGTAAACTAAACAAATCAACATAATCTAACTGAAGATAAGCCAAAGATTTTTCAAAGGTTTGGCGAAATCCTTGAGGGTCTGCAACAGGAGAAACTTTAGTTTGGACTATTAATTTTTCACGAGAAAATTGGGGGAGGATTTTTCCCAACTGCATTTCTGATGTTCCATAACCGCGTGCAGTTTCAATATGATTAATTCCCAATTCTACAGAACGACGAATTACAGCTTCTAAATTTTCCTGATTATCTACGGGAATTTCTTCTGGGATAACATCTTGCCATTTATATTGATATCGCATTCCTCCGCAGGAAAACACAGGCATTTGTATTTCTGTCCGGCCAAAGCGTTTGTATAGCATTTGTGAATTTTTTAACTATCTATTAACTAAGAATTAAGTAGGTTAGCATTGAAAATTGTCGTTATGGCACTAGGCAAGAGGCAATACTTCGACTTCGCTCAGTAACCAGAGGCAAGAGTGAAGAGGGTTTGGGCGATTTTACTTTTCGTTACATATTACTCTTCGAGAAGCCGCTTCGCGTCTACGGTTTTTTTCCGTTTACCTACTTAGGTAAGAATTTCTGTTAGTGCTGATTGCAAATTCGGATATTGATATTCAAAACCTGACTCTAAAGTGCGTTTGGGTAAAACCTGTTGTCCTTCCAAAACCACCTTGGCCCCGTCTCCTAATATAGCTTCTATAGCGAATCCCGGCACAGGCAACCAAGAGGGACGATTCATGACGTTACCCATTGTGGTACTTAAATCATTCATGCGAACTGGTTGAGGAGCAGTGGCATTATATACTCCCTCCATTGTTGGTTTAGTTAAAGCTTGGATAATTAAACTGACAATATCATCTAAGTGAATCCACGAAAACCACTGCTGACCACTGCCAATAGGGCCACCAGCAAAGAGTTTAAAGGGGGTAATCATTTTTCCTAAAGCGCCACCATTACCCAAAACAATGCCAAAGCGTAAAATTACTAACCGCACATTGGTATCTTTTACCTTTCTAGCTTCCGCTTCCCACTCTTGACAGACTTGAGCGAGAAAGTCATTACCAGAAGTGCTATCTTCATCAAAACTGGCAGTTTCACTGGTTCCGTAATAACCAATAGCCGAAGTATTGACTAGGACAATGGGGTGAGGATTAGCTTTAGCGATAGCTTCCACAATTTTTTGTGTTCCTAGTTTGCGAGTGTTGAGAATTTCCTGCTTGCGTTCTCGTGTCCAACGTCCCTCAGCAATGGGTTCTCCGGCTAAATTAACTACGCCGTCACAACCAGATATAGCATCTTGCCAAGAGCCGGATACACTGGGGGTATAGGCAATAATTTCTAAGTTAGGAAAAGCTGGGGAGGGAAATACTTTTTGAGCAAAGGTAGGATTGCGGGTTAATACCAAAATTCTATGACCTTCCGTGTGTAGTCTTTCTACCAACCGACTACCCACAAATCCTGTTGCACCACTAATTGCTATTTTCATTGATATTGCTCCTTAATAAAATTGAGTTGGTAACAACACTAACGGAGCTAAAGGCCATTAATGCCGCTGCACTGGCAGGACCGAGAACAAAACCCCAGCTAGGTAATAATACACCAGCCGCGAGGGGAATACCTATTGTATTATAGGCAAAAGCCCAAAATAAATTCTGACGAATGGTATTAAAAGTGGCTCGACTTAACTGAATCGCCTTGACAACATCGGTTAGGGAATTTCGCATTAAAATAATTTCAGCAGTTTCCATAGCGACATCTGTTCCTGAATGTAAAGCGATGCCCACATCTGCCTGTGATAAGGCTGGAGCGTCATTGATACCATCTCCTACCATAGCGACATAAGTTTTGATTTTCCCACATTGAAGAGATTGAATGGTGGCGGCTTTTTGGGCTGGGGGGATACCTGCCATGATGTCGGTGTTGGCGATTCCTAGTTGTTTAGCGATCGCATTGGCTGCTTCTAATCTATCACCACTCAGGAGCATAACTCGCAAACCCATTTGTCGTAATTTGTCTACTGCGGTTTTTGCATCTGGTCTGAGGGTATCACTAACAGCAATTAATCCGGTTAAAGTTCCATCTACAGCTACACCAATTACGGTTTTTCCCTCTGTAGCTAGTCTTTGTCCCTGTTTTTCTGCGGTTTCAGTAATATTAATTTGGTGGTAATTAAACCATTCCCAGTTCCCTAAAAGAACTTTTTTTCCCTCAACGACAGCGGATACGCCCATACCTGGTTCAGTATGGAATTCTACAGCATGGGGAATAGCTAAATCTTGGCGTTTGGCTTCTTGTTGAATGGCTGTAGCGAGGGGATGATAAGTACCGCTTTCTACGGCTGCGGCTAGTTTAATGAGAGATAATGGTAAAGTTGATTCGGTAATAACTAGACAATCAGTTACGGTGGGTTTACCTGTGGTGAGAGTTCCGGTTTTATCAAAAACTACCGTGTCTAGTTTATGAACTTTTTCTAAAACGTCGCCACCTTTGATTAATAATCCCCGTTCTGCACCCATACCTGTTCCCACTAAGATGGCTGTAGGGGTAGCTAATCCTAAAGCACAGGGACAAGCAACTACCATCACAGCGATCGCTAATTTTAAACTAATTAACAGCGAGGAATATTGGGTATGGGGGATTAAATGCTGGGGATTATGTCCCATATTGTGAGCCATGATCATGCCACCAGTCATCGTCACATCTGGCCAAAGGTGAGTTCCCAACAAATACCAAAATAGGAAGGTTAAACCAGCCGCTGTTAAGACACCATAAGTAAAATATCCAGCCACCGTATCTGCTAATTTTTGAACTGGGGCTTTGCGAGTTTGGGCAGCTTCTACCAAAGCCACAATTTGGGCTAGAATTGTATCATCACCAGTGCGAGTAGCTTGAATAGCGATCGCTCCTGATTGATTTAAAGTGCCTCCAGTCACAGTATCTCCTGCTTGCTTCATCACAGGTACAGCTTCCCCTGTCAGCATGGATTCATCTATGGTAGTTTGTCCAAAGCGCACTTCACCATCTACCGGAATTTTATCCCCCGGTAACACCTGCAACCATTCACCCACACGCACCTGTTCCGCCGGAATTTCCATAATATTAGCCCCAGCAATCAATTTTTCCGATTCTGGATTAATAACTAACCGGGCTGTTTGCGGCACTAAAGCTAACAATTGGCGAAACGCTTTAGCCGCACGGACTCTAGCCTGTTTTTCTAAAGTTCTCCCCAAAAGAATAAAACCCAACATCATCACCGGTTCATCAAAAAAGCATTCCCAACCCATTTGGGGAAACAATAACGCCACCAAACTGGCAATATAGGCTGTTAGAGTTCCCAAACCAATGAGGGTATTCATATTCGGCGCACCCCGTCGCCAACCTAGCCAACCTTCCACTAAAATTGGTCTACCAGGAATAATAATGGCGATAGTAGCCAGTCCACAATGAAACCAAATGTCATTTAAAAAGGGAAAAATAACAGATCCAATATTACCAAAATGACCAATTCCCGATAGTAACAGTAGTAAACTAGCAATTCCTAACTGTCTAACTATCCCCTGCATTTCTTGGCCTTGTCTTACTTCTGGGTTAGGGATTGCAGATTTATCACCAGCACCTTTAGCCGTCCGTAATTGGCTAGGAAATCCTGTAGCCGTTAATCCCTGAACTAACGCCTCTGCATCTACATTACCAATTTCCGCCTCTACGACTGCGACTTCTGTTGCGAGATTAACACAAACGCTTTTAACTCCTGGATGCTGAATAAGCTGTTTTTCTACCGCATTAACACATCCAGCACACTTCATCCCTCCAACATCTAAAATAATTTTCTCTGAGTTAAGTATTTTTGTGGGAGGGGCAGATTCTATAACTATTTCAGATTCGGGGATCAGTTGCATGGCCAGTTTTTAGGTTCGTTCTTGTTAGTTTAGCGCTTAATAACTAGCGTCTCTACTTTGAGGTTAAGCGAAATCTGCCACTTTGACTAAGTGAACAATATTAAGTTTCCCCAACTCCCCAAAATCCTCAAAATCCTCAAAATCACAAAAATCACAAAAATCATAGTTCAGATGTTATTTTTGAGGTTAAGCCAAATCTGCCACTTTCACCAAAATCCTAAAAATCATTTAAATCACAAAAATCATAGTTTGCTTTTAGCTGTGTAAATTACAGCCGTTAATTGTACTGGTAACATCAAAATCAGGCTTTTGCAGAAATAATTAATTTCCCAATCTGATACGATACTGAAATATCCCATACTCATGATTAGTAAAATGAGTAAGTGAATTCGGTTATGTTTGATAATTTGCATATCAATTTCAATTAATTAATAAACTTTCTAAAACCAACCTTGCTTATTCACAAAATAAGTATTAACAAATTCTTCATGGGGCTTATTGAAGTAAATCATGGCTTCAATCAAACCAACGATTTGCATAACTATCAATGTAAATCCGTAGGTAAAAGAGCCACCAATTACAGAAATTGCTAACATAATAAAACCTTCTGATGTGTAACCAAGAATAAATTTATGCAGCCCAAATCCACCAAAAATAATTCCAGCATAACCAGCCAACAGTTGTTTAGTAGTGTAAGATGGGTTGAGATTGCTCATATTTAGCTATACTCCTTGATGATTGGTAATTGGTAATTGGTAATTGGTAAGATTTAAATGTGGATAAATTTTCCTGAGAAGTAATCGTAAAAATATCAAATTTTCTGATAAAACATCACAAATTCGGCAGAAAAATATTGTGCAGTATCTTCGCTAATTTTCAGGTAGTAATTAACCTCAAAGTTAGTAAATATCCGACACTATAGATTTTTCTACATATTTATTGTTATCAAATCCGGAGGATTTTGTTTGAGAAGTAATTAAGTAGTTAGCAGTGAGAATAAAAACAGTTACCAACAACCTAATGAATTATCTTGACCTGTTCACTGACAACTGTACGGGCGAAGCATTTGGAGAACTATTTTTGGCAATGACTGATAATTTATCTTGCAAATGCTTCGCCCCTACTGACAACTGTACGGGCGAAGCATTTGGAGAACTATTTTTGGCAATGACCGATAATTTATCTTCCAAATGCTTCGCCCCTACTAACAACTGTACGGGCGAAGCATTTGGAGAACTATTTTTGGCAATGACTGATAATTTATCTTCCAAATGCTTCGCCCCTACTGACAACTAACTTAATTATTACTACCTAAAAGAAACAAACTAATTAATGTGCCACTATTCCAAAGACTGTGGAGAAGCATAGAAGAAAGTAAATTGCGCGATCGCGTGTAAACTATTCCTAAGACGATTCCTAATGCTGACAGCGGCAGTATTTCTGATAAACTTAGGTGAGCAGCCGCGAATAACAAGCTACTGATCAAAATTGCCCCCCAAACCGACGTATAACGAGTCAGAGATGGTAATAAAAAGCCGCGAAATAGGAACTCCTCAAAAAACGGTGCAGCTATGGCTGCGGTAAAGAAAAATATCCCCAATGCGGTATTATCCCGGCTTTCTAGTGCCATTTGTAAAAGTGGATTACTGCCACCTTGTCCTTGCCACAATTTTTGATTAATCAGTGATACTATCACCACAATCGGTAAAGCTGTACAATAGCCACCGAGTCCCCACAAAAACCAATTACTGAAGAAATTGAAGCGAAACCAGTTCTCAGGAAGGGGGAAAAAACGCCTAATGGAAAAATATAGAACTGAAAAGCAACCAAAAGCCACAAACATATAACTAACTAAAACCATAAAAGCCTCAATTCTGGCATTTCCTGTACCACGAGGAATAGGCAAAATAGATAATAATTCTGGTATAAATAATTGCCCCATCAAGAAAAATCCCAGGATAAAAACCTGAATAATTATTTCCCAATTCCAAGGAGTTGACCAAACCAAATCGCCATTTGTCGCTAATATGGATGCTTGACCTTTAAGCAAGCGTTGAAACAATAAGAAAATCAGCAGAATTAGCCCTATAAAAGCTGTTAAGGTGGGGATAGTAGCAATTATCGCTAATTTTAACAATGCTTGGGTTGCTGCTGCTTGTTGGGCAATTTTCAGAGATGATAAAGCTTCTTGACGTTGTTGAAGTTGATATAATTGATCTAAAGCCGTAAAACGAAACCAACTATTTAAATTTTGTTGAATTATTTGTTCAGCTTTGGGTAATAGACGGGGAGGTTTACTCCATATTCCGCTTAATACTTGAGCAGTTTCTTGATATTTGGGGTTGATATCTGAATATTGCTGTAATTGATTCCAAGTTTTAATAGCCTTATCTGCTTCCTGTTGCTGTGCTTGCAAAATTCCCAACCGCAAATCTACTTCCGCTAACAATTTTCCTTGTTGTTGGCTAGATTTCTGTAAACTTTTTTCCTCTGCGGAAACAGGAGTAACTGCTGAAGATTGTAGTGTTGCTAATTTTTTATTAGTTGTCTCTAAACTAGTTTGAATAGATTCACTTGCTTCCTGATATTGCTTTATCGCACTTTCTAAAGGATTTGCACCGAGAATAGATTCTTGAAGTGTTTGAATACTTTTGTCGCTGCTATCTTCTGGTTTCCATGCTTGGGCTTGTAAGACGATATTAGTCTGGTACAATTCTAGACGACTCTGGAACTGAGGTTTTTGCCAGCTATTCAATAAAGATAAGCCCGACAACATTATTGCTAACAAAGTTAGCCCAATTAACAGCAACCGTTTAATTGTCATCTATCCCCCTTAGACTTACGAGTACAGGAGCATCATCAGCCCCTTGGTAATTATAAGCTAGTCCCGCAGAGGGAAATTAAAATTTCAAAAAAGTAGCTTAGATCAGGTCTGTGTGGGTGTTAGTCATTGCTCTAAGTCGGTAATGTCCACAAAGTCTTCTAATGCTTCTCCCAGCCCGGATTTCTCACAAATAAACAGAAAATCGGGGTCAAAAACTGCTAAAATCTATATTGCACAAATATTCCAGCAGTTTAAGCATGGTTATAAACGTACCCGGACTACCATGGGTTCTGGCAAAACAGAAGCAATTCCTAATAGACATCTCCAGAAAAGAATGTAGAGACGTTCCATGGAACGTCTCTACAAGGGTTGTAAGTCACGCATATTTAATTTTCACCAGATGTCTAATGAATAAATTCCTGGTCTCACACAGAGACGCTCCAGGCCCGGAGAGAAATACAAGAGAATGTGATCTAAAATGGAATGGATTTTAACAGGAACGAAAAAACCCCCTGATTGGTTTATTGAATTAGTGAAAAGTTACCCAACAGGTGGTGATTTTGCGGCTCAATTATTTTGGCAACGGGGAATTCAAGATCAGGAAAAATTAGCGGCTTTTATTAATTATCAAAGTTATCAACCTGCCAGTTCTTTTGAATTTGGACAGGAAATGAATTTGGCTGTAGAAAGGTTAATTACTGCGGGGAAAACGGGAGCAAAAATTGTTATTTGGGGAGATTTTGATGCAGATGGAATTACTTCTACTGCGGTATTATGGGATGGTTTGGGTGAATTTTTTCAGCAACATCGTCAATTAAGTTATTATATTCCCAATCGTTTAACTGAATCTCATGGTTTAAATAAACCAGGAATTGATATTTTAGCTGCACAAGGTTGTCAGTTAATTGTTACTTGTGATACGGGCAGTACAAATATTGCCGAAATCATTTATGCCCAAAGTTTAGGGATAGATGTGATTGTGACTGACCATCATACATTACCCTCAGAACGTCCTCCCGTAGTCGCAATTATCAATCCTCGTTATTTAGCTAAAGAACATCCTTTATATCATCTTTCAGGTGTGGCTGTTGCTTATAAATTGGTGGAAGCTTTATATATAAGTTTGCCAGATATTCCTGCACATCCTTTAACTGATTTACTAGATTTAGTTGCAGTGGGATTAATTGCCGATTTGGTCCAATTAAGTGGTGATTGTCGGTATTTGGCACAATTGGGAATTCAACAATTACACACGGATTATCAAAAACTACCAACAGCCAGAAGAAGGCCAGGTGTGGGTAAGTTATTAGAATTATGCCAGAAAAGTGGCGATCGCCCTACAGATATTTCTTTTGGTTTGGGACCGCGAATTAATGCGGTTAGTCGCATTCATGGTGACGCTAATTTTTGTGTAGAATTATTGACGAGTAGAGATATGCAGCGTTGTCAACAACTTGCAGAAGAAACAGAATTAGCTAATTCCCGTCGTAAGTCTTTACAAAAAGATGTCCAAGCCCAAGTTACGAAAAAACTCAATCAATTAGACTTATCCACTACCAGCGTCATTGTTTTAGAAGATCCTCAATGGGCAGGTGGTGTTTTGGGTTTGGTTGCTGGTCAAATTGCCCAAGAAACGGGACGACCGACAATTTTATTAAGTACAGAAGCAAAGGAGAATAAGACAGATTCTAGCCCATCCTTTGCGCGAGGTTCGGCACGTTCAATTAATTCTGTTGATTTATATCAATTAGTTCAAGAACAAGCTCATTTATTACATCGTTTTGGTGGACATCCTTTTGCAGCGGGTTTGAGTTTATTAGTAGAAAATATCCCCTTATTTACAGCCGCAATTAACCAGAAATTACGCCAATCTTTAGGAGGAATTAATCTTACTCCCACAGTCCAAGCTGATTTGGTGGTGACGGTTGCAGATTTGGGTAAAGATTTATTTTTAGAATTGAAACTTTTAGAACCCTGTGGTATGGGAAATCCTATTCCCAAGCTACTAATTAAAAATTGTTGGTTTGAAAATTCTTGGCATAGAAATGAACAAGATTTAAAAGGAAATAAAATCCAATATATCAAAACTGATTTTAATATTCGAGATGATTCTACTAATAATCCCTTTCCAGGAATTTGGTGGGGACATTATAAGGAAGAATTGCCTATAGGTAAATGTGATTGTATTGCCGAAATTGATTTTAATAGCTTTAAAAAACGCTATGAAATTAGATTAGTTGCAGTACGTTCCCATACGGGAACTGAACTGAAAACTCAGAATTCGGCAATGATTTTAGATTGGAGAAATCAGGAAGATTTAGGAGAATTAAAATCAGAAAAATCATTATTAATCATGAAAGATTGTCCTACTAATTGGGATAATCTCCGGTTATGGTGGAAACAATCGCTAAATCAACAAAAACAATTAGTGATTGCTTGGAGAAAACCCCAAAATCAGACTCCTAGAGATGTTTTAGTAACTCTGGTAGGTATTGCTAAATATCTTGGTCGCACAAACCAGCTAGTTACCCGTGTGCAGATTTTAGAGAAGTTGGGTATTAGTGACCAAAGCCTATATTTAGGATTTCAAGCTTTAAAATATTTAGGCTTTATCGTCCAACGTCAAAATCATCACTTACAAATAAGTTGGGATTTTAAATATTATCAAAAACCTGCTGATTATGCTATTAGTCAATTTTTAGCCGCAGTCAGAGAAGAACAATTTCAAAGAGATTATTTTTCTCATGTTCCTCTATCTATTATTGTTGCCATGATTGGTAAATAATCTCATTTCGTAGGTTGGGTTGACGTAAGGAAACCCAACATTTGAACATCAAAAATAATGGAAAATCCAACATTTGAACATTAGAAATAATGGAAAACCCAACATTTAAACATCAGAAATAATGGAAAATCCAACATTTGAACATCAGAAATAATGGAAAACCCAACATTTAAACATCAGAAATAATGGAAAATCCAACATTTGAACATCAGAAATAATTGGTTTTGTTGGGTTTCGCAAAGCCATTGCTCCGCAACGCTAACGCGAACAACCCAACCTACCTTTTAACTCTCTTTTTATTCCTGGAAAAACTTCTTATCAATAGCTTTGGTATGTTCTCTATTGACAGAAGTTGCTGTTATATGATAACTAGCTAGATCATCTACAAAGGGAATCGTTAGCTTAAATGTACCATCAGGATTTACTTTGACTTTTTGACCATCAATAGTGACATTTGCACCTTCTTCTGTTGCACCATGAAGAACTAATTCTGCATCAACGACAACCCAGAAATCCGTACTCGGACGACTGAAAATACGGACTGTACCAGAACGCGCTAAACACAACCACTGATTATCATTATTCACATAACCAATTTCTGTCATGTAGTCCCGTTCACCCCTAGGAATAGGCACATAACGACTAGATGTTGCGGTTTCACATTCGTATTGTGCATCAAATTGAGGACGTTGATAGCTTAGATCAAGGTTTGTAACATCATAGACCCGAATTGCTAAAATGGTAAGTCCTTGATTCTGTAATGTTTGTTGATGATTATCGGAAATATACCAAGACAGGTAAGCCCATTTGGGAGTGCGAGGTGTGAAGATAATTCTGGTATTTCCAGTCACAGTCATGGGATTAATATTAGTCCAAGCTTCTATCTCTGCATCTAACTCGATAGCTATGTCTTCATTTGTGGCTGTGGGATGCAATAGAGTAGGATATATATCTTCTTCTATTTCCAGTTGTGTGAGTGCAATTGGACTGTTAATAGCGTTTAAAACCTCTCCTAACTCTGATGGTAAATCTTGATTTTGCGGTGGTTGGTTGACTGGTTTAGGGGTTGTATTCAGGAGTTCTGATAGGCTGCTATCTGGCTTAACTGGTGTCGAAGTGATACCAAGTAATTCTGATAGGGATGTAATATTTTGATTAGATTTAGTTACAGGTAGTTCTGGTGCTTCTAAGAGAAAATTGCTGACTTCATCTGTGGAGATATCTGCATCATTTGGTTGGTGGTGAATATTCGGGATTTGGGGAAAGTGATTATTAACAACAATTACCGGGTCTTCCGTATCCCAAACTACTTCATCATAATCTATATTGAGATCAATTTCAGAAATTTTGTTTATTTGATTGTGAGGGGAACTTGTCTGCGGTATATCTATGACAGCTATATTGCCAATTGCTGTTATTTCCTGGGAGTTTTCTTGTTTGTAGTGATTTGCACCATTACCATTACCATTGCCATTGTTAGCGAGAATTGATGCGAATGCTTCTGAATCTGACAGAGTAAAAACTGTTTCTGGAAGGGAATCGGTTTCCGGATTTGAGGATAGCTGCGCGTCTTCAAGTGATAGCGAAGCACCGCTGGAAGCAACTCGATTTTTTCTTTTCAACCACAATGGTAAAAAAATACTTAATCCCGCAATAAAAAATAAAGGTAGTAGTAGGAAAAACTTCATATTCTTGGTAATCATTGAAGGATTATCAAGAGGATTTATCAACCGTGTTTCCCCTTTATTTTTTATAGATGGGGGTGTAACTAATGTTTCGGGAATCGTTGTTAAAGATGGAGTTTGAGAAACTTCAGGAGTGGCTGTGGTAGCCATAGGTCTAGAAATAGTTTGTAATGTTCTGGCTGCAATACCAATTGCTTCTGTTTCTCTAGCAGCTTTTATTGACTCTTCTCCTGGTTTAGCTAAAATAAAGCCTAGAAAATCTCTAATTTTAGGACTGGGATTTTCTTTATAAACGTAAACAAAAGACTGAGAAAAGGGATATTTAGAATCATTTGGTAAGTAGTTTTGTACTTTTAATACTCGCACATCTGGCAGATTGGAAATTTGATTTGCTAAAACATAGCTAATGCCATCATTACCTAATTCTCTAATGATGTCAGTTGTGTTATCTTCCAACATTTGCACAGCATTAGCACCTGTTAGTAATTGTCCAGACTTAAATGCTGAATATTCACTAAAAGAACTGCGAGTATCACTATTTAAGGGACGATCTATAAATCTAATCTTACCTTTACCTTTTCCTATTTCTGACCAATCTGCAATTTCTCCTCGAAAAATCTTGGCAAATTGCTCAGTAGTTAAACTGTCAGAAAAGAGATTATTCATACCAACAATGATGGCAATTTTTTCTCGACGCACCAACACCTGTTTTAACCCTTGTGCTTTTTCTTCTGGGGTGAGTCTACGACCAAGGGATGCTAGGTCAACTTTACCATCTAAAACCGATTTTATAGCATATTCATTCCCATTTACGTCAATTTCTACCTGAGTTCCTGAAAACTGTTTTTCAAAGTTTTCTTTGAGGCTTTGGTTGACAATGATAGAGTTAAGAGAACCGTCAATTTTAATGACAGTACCATTTTCTACTTTTTTCGGTAAAGCAAAAGCCGGAGTATTACTCTCAGATTCCGCGCGGACGGGTAGGGAAATCAAGAGATTTGCTCCCACTGGACTGGTAGTTATAGCCATTAATAAGGCCAGTTTGATAATTACACGATCTTTTTTTTGTTGTTGCCACATATATCCCTGATTTAGCTAATATAAATGAACTACTCGCCAACGCCAATACTCAAAATATCGTTTTGATTGAGAAGATGGGTTAATTATACAGCGTTAGTTATTTTTATCTGTAATAACACAAGTGATAAAAATAAAAAAGGCGGAGTCGGGAGTCGGAAGCACAAAGAAGGAATCAGGAGGTGTCAACTGAAGCTAGAAATGGCTTATCTATTGGCTTCTACCCCAACCACTAAATAAACTTACGGTCTTGTCGCTAAATTGCGTTTCAATGCACTCTGATTAATTAAAAACCAAAATTCAATTTCACACACAAGCAATACAAAAATTACAAAATTTTGCTAATCAAGATATAGAAATGTGGATTAGTCGGAAAACTTTGCGGGAATATTTATCAGCTATACCTTTAGAAAATTAAGATGAGATTGATTATAGGTGATTGTGAGCGATCGCAAAGCACTCCGCAGGAATCGCAAAATAGAAAAACATCTGTGTTGGGTTTCTTTCGTCAACCTACAACTACTACTCCAGATCATCCACACTTACCTCACAATCTACCAATAACTCATCCAAACTATCTGGAAACGCGCCTCTTGTTACCATTTTAGTAAACACCTGATAACAGTCATCCTTCGCATCTTCTTTACGCGGAAACCCCAACCACAAAATCACAATTGCTTTTAATTGGGGGGTATCAAACACGCGAAAAAATAGCCGATACCGTTCTGGTAAACCCATTTTTTTGACTCGACTATAGCGTTTTAATGCACCTGTTAAAGCAAAATGACTAGCAAAAGGATCGGAAGGAATTTTAGTTTCAATTGCTATCGTAATTGCTGCAAAAAGTTTCACCGTTGCATGAGTTTTAAACTCAGCTTCTGGTAATTGTTCGCGCAAGTTAGCAACGCGGTTCAATAATACTTGATATTGAGTACCAAATAGTTGAGGATGAAAATAAATTTCCCAGTCATTACTAACAAATTTACTCATCGTCTAATTGCACACCTTCAATTAGTTTATGAGCAGCTTGAGACATTTCTATTGTATAAGGTTGTAGTGTATTATTTTTTAATGCTTCTGTAGTAGCAAAATCAAGAAACAGCCGCATTAATAGCGAGTCTTCTGCATCTTTATCATCATGCAATTGAGGAACAATTCGCACAATTGCTGTATCTGGGGATAAAACCTCAATCCAACCATCTGCATTAGCAAATTGAGGATGTTCACGATAAAAATCAGCAGGAAGTCGAAACCCTGCACTGTTACCAATTTTGGTGCTACGAATATTGTATGAGTTATTCATTTGTTGTGTATGTACATGATGTAGTTACATTATAACAATGATCAATAGGGATTTATCAGTAGTTATTGACTTTGTGTACAAAAAAAGGTACATCGCACATCATCTAATTTTAAGAGTGTGATATTATATATCCTAATGAAACCATTGTATTCAAGCTGGAGAGCCAGATGGCAAAAGCCAAAAATATACCACCAGAACCAGAAATTACTTATGAGCAAAGAGAAGCCGCAGAAATGGAAATTCGGGAAAAACAGAAAGTAGTTGACTATGACACCAGACAATATCCAGTGGAAGTGCTTATTAAGAAATATGCAGAAGGATTAGAGGATGATACCAACGAGTTATATATACCAGACTATCAACGACAGATGATTTGGGAAGAAGCTCGACAGTCAAAGTTTATTGAATCTATTATCCTGGGTTTGCCAAGTCCATATATTTTTGTTGCTGATTTGCGACCGAAAGATGATTATATTGATGATTTAGCTCGGCTAGAAATTGTTGATGGTGCTCAACGTATTCGTACTTTACACAGATTTATTAATAATGAACTGAGACTGTCTGGATTAGAAAAATTAAGGCAGCTTAATAATTTCAAATTCAAAGACTTGCACCCTGCAAGACAAAGACAGTTCAATCGAGCTACTCTTCGCATAATTGTTTTGACCGATAAAGCTGATGAAGAAACACGAAGAGATCTATTTGAACGCATAAACACAGGTGGTGTACCACGGAACGACATGGAGATACGTAGAGGAATATCTCCTGGTCCATTTGTTGATATTCTTGAAGAATTGGCTAAATATCCTAAATTTAATCAACTCTGTCCATTATCAGATGCTGTTAAACTTAAACAAGAACGAGAGGAATTTATATTACGTTTTTTTGCATATCTAAATAATTATCATAATTTTGGTCAACGAGTTGATCTGTTTCTGGATGAATATCTAAAAAAACATAATAACAATGAAATAGACAAAGAGGAAATGAAAAATGAATTTTATAGAATGTTAGATTTTGTTGAAAAATATCTACCAAATGGATTTAGCAAGGGGACAGGTCATGTCAGAACACCAAGAATTAGATTTGAAACTATTTCTGTAGGTGTTGCACTTGCTTTGAGAGAGAACAGTGATTTAGTACCAAAATCAATGAAATGGTTAGATTCACAAGAGTTTAAAATACATACTACCTCGGACTCAAGTAATTCCAAACCTAAAGTAATTGCTCGTATTGAATATGTTCGTGATCAACTTTTGAAATAATTAACTATGCAATCAGTGCTTTTAGACTTCAATACCCGTGTTGAAGAGGTGAATAAATACTTCCATTTTCTGAAAGAATTAACTGCGGAAAATACTAAATTAACAGTATTGGAAGAGAATGGAAATCAGACAATTAAGCCTATTGATCCTAAACTGGTAATAACTCTCAAAGCTAATGGTTTTTTACTTCTCTATAATTTAGTAGAATCAACTATGCGTAATGCTATAGAGGCTATTTTTGAGGAGCTAAAGAGCAGGAGAGTTTCTTTTGATTCTCTTAGAATCGAAGTCAAGAAGATAGTGCTTTATAATTTTAAGAATCGATCTCCTGAGAATGTTCATTCTAGAATAACGGATATTTCTACTGATATTATTAAAGCGGGGTTTAATAGGAGAAAATTATTTTCAGGTAATGTTAATAGAGAGCAAATTACAAAAACAGCAAGGGAATATGGATTTTCTTACGATACTGACCATGCTAAAACAAAGCATGGTGAAAATTTAGATGCTGTTATGGAAAATAGGAATGATTTAGCTCATGGAAATAAATCATTTGCTGACGTTGGTAAAGAGGTAACAATTGAAGATATTTTACAGATTAAAGACGAAGTAGTAGAGTATCTTAGACAGATATTGATAAACATTGAAAATTATTTAGAGAACCAAGAGTATTTACATTCAGACAATAGATAAATTTGACAAAACGGACAAAATCTTGTAAAAGTTTCCATTATTACAAATTTTGATATCTAAAACTAGGGTAATAAGACACTATTTTAAAACAACCCACTGCCGTTTTAAAGTTTCCCCAAGAGTCAGAACTGGCGTACAATACTGGAATTGACTAATATTCAGCCACGCCAAGTTAAAAACAGTATCTTATGCCAGCATTTTTATTAGAGGTCGGTACAGAAGAATTACCCGCAGGTTTTTTGAGTGATGCTATTGTACAATGGCGATCGCACATTCCCCACAGCCTAGAAACCCACAATCTCCCCAACACTGTGGTTGAAGTCTATGGAACACCGCGACGGTTAGCAGTTCTCATTACCGGTTTACCCTCCCAACAAGCAGACAGGGAAGAGGAAATCAAAGGGCCACCCGCACAAGCAGCTTTTAAAGATGGACAACCCACTAAAGCCGCCATTGGTTTTGCGACTAAGCAAGGTGTAGATATTTCCGCTTTAGAAATTCGTCCCACAGACAAAGGGGATTTTGTCTTTGTTAACAAACAAATTCCCGGTCGTCCCATAGCCGATATTTTAACCGAACTTGTCCCCCAATGGGTCTGGAACTTAGAAGGCAAGCGGTTAATGCGGTGGGGACATGGTGACGGACGATTTTCCCGGCCAATTCGCACTTTAGTCACATTATTAGATGGGGAAATTTTACCATTACAATTGGAAAATGGGGCAAAAATTGTCAAGAGTAATCGCATTTCTCGCGCCCATAGAGTCTTACACCCCGAACCCGTCAGTATTTCCCACGCTACAGAATATGTAAAAATATTGGCTTCCGGTTATGTAAATGTCCCCCCAGAAAACCGAGCCGAAATTATCACAAATCAAGTGAAAGCCGCCGCCGAAAAATTAGGCGGATATACCCCAATTTACCCCGACTTACTAGCAGAAGTTGTCAATTTAGTGGAATATCCCACCGCAGTTATTGGACAATTTGAAGAAGAATTTCTCAAGTTACCAAAAGAAGTAATTACCGAAGTCATGGTAAGTCATCAGCGTTATTTTCCCGTCTTCAAAAATGCTGATTGCCAGGAATTATTACCCAATTTTATCACCATTAGTAACGGAGATCCAGCCAAAGCTGATATTATCGCTGTCGGTAATGCCAGAGTCATTCGAGCGCGGTTAGCAGACGGCAGATTTTTCTATGAAGCTGATTTAGCCAAACCCTTAGAAAGCTACTTACCCCAATTAGAAAAAGTTACATTCCAAGAAGATTTAGGTTCAGTTCGTGCCAAAGTCGAAAGGATAGTTAAAAATGCCGAAAAAATCGCTATTCAATTACAATTAAATCCAGACCAAACCCAGAATATCCAAAGAGGTGCATTACTCTGTAAAGCCGATTTAGTTACACAAATGGTCTATGAGTTTCCTGAATTACAGGGAATTATGGGGCAAAAATACGCTTTAGCAAATGGTGAAAATCCAGAAGTTGCAAAAGCGATTTTTGAGCATTATTTACCCAGAAATGCTGATGATATTTTCCCCCAAACTCTCACAGGTCAAATTGTCGGTTTAGCTGATAGATTAGATACATTAGTGAGTATCTTTGGTTTAGGTTTAATTCCCTCCGGTTCATCAGATCCTTTTGCATTGCGTCGCGCGGCAAATGCGATTGTTAATATTACCTGGTTGGCGAATTTACAAATTAATTTATCAACCCTTTTAGAACAAATCGCCACAGATTTCGCTACAACTTTTAATAAAGATGCCAAATCCTTAATTAAAACCTTGCAAGAATTTTTCCTGCAACGGATTCGCACCTTATTACAAGATGAAAAACAAATAGATTACGATTTGGTAAATGCGGTTTTGGGAGAAAATGATCCTGAATATACAGAACGTGCATTAACAGATTTATTAGATGTGCGCGATCGCTCTCTCTATTTACAAAAAATCCGCAAAGATGGTACATTAGATAAAATCTACGAAACTGTCAACCGTTCCACCCGTCTCGCAGCCCAGGGAAATCTAGACTTCCAAACCCTAGAACCACAAACTTTAATTAAACCCGAACTGTTCCAGAAAAAATCCGAATCTGCATTTTATAACGCTTTGCTGGAACTAGTTCCCCAAACCCAAGCAGCACAACAAAACCGGGATTATCAACTGTTAGTAACCGCACTAGCAAAAATCGCTCCTACCGTGGGTACATTTTTTGATGGTGAAGACAGCGTTTTAGTCATGGACGCAAATTCCGATATTAAGCAAAATCGCCTAAATTTGCTGGGATTATTGCGAAATAACGCCCGTGTACTGGCTGACTTTGGCGCGATAGTCAAAAATTTGTAGCCTAAAGCAACAAAAAGTTGTGTAATTTCTGCCAATTAACACTACAATAGGGGAGCTTAACCAGGGATGCTACATAGTCTATGCCAGAAGCGTTAATTATTGGATTCGGAAAATCCGGTGTTGCTGCGGCAAGATTGTTGAAACAGGAAGGCTGGGAGGTAGAACTTTGCGATAGTAGCACCTCCCCAACCCTCCTTGAACAACAACAACAACTCGCCAGCGAACACATTACCGTCAAATTAGGAAACACACCAGAATTCACCGATTCTGATATATCCAAGTTAATAATTGTCAGTCCCGGAGTTCCTTGGGATATTCCTATTCTAGCCAAAGCGGGAGAATTGGGCATAGAAACTATTGGCGAAATGGAACTAGCTTGGCGATTTATGCAGGATATCCCCTGGGTAGCAATCACTGGTACAAATGGTAAAACCACCACCACCGCTTTAACAGCCGCTATTTTCCAAACAGCAGGATTAAACGCTCCCGCCTGTGGTAACATTGGTTATGCTGCTTGTGAAGTGGCAATCCAAAATCCAAAATCCAAAATCCAAAATCGCCTTGATTGGATAATTGGTGAACTTAGTAGTTATCAAATTGAATCTTCTGTAACTTTAGCGCCTCGTATTGGGATTTGGACAACCTTCACCCCAGATCATTTAGCTCGTCACAAAACATTAGAAAATTACTATAATATCAAAGCCAAATTATTACATAATTCCCAAATTCAAATATTTAATGGTGATGATGCTTATTTGAGCAAATTAGGATTAAATCATTGGCCAAACGCCTATTGGACAAGTGTTAAAGGTCAAGAATTCTTAATTGGTGAAAAAGGCTTTTATATAGAAAATGGCTGGGTAATCGAAAAAATTACCGCCACACCCCAACCCATTGTTGAAGTATCTGCATTACGCATGGTAGGGGAACATAACCAGCAAAATCTCCTCATGTCCGTAGCTGCTGCCAGATTAGCAGGTATAGATATTACCGCCATTTCTCAAGCTGTCCGTGAATTCCCTGGCGTTCCCCACCGCTTAGAACATATCTGCAATTGGCAAGGAATTGATTTTATCAACGATAGCAAAGCCACCAATTACGACGCAGCCGAAGTCGGTTTAGCATCTGTGCAAAGCCCCGCCATTTTAATCGCTGGTGGAGAAGCCAAAGCTGGAGATGATACCGCCTGGTTAGCCCAAATTCAAGCTAAAGCCGCCGCCGTCTTACTCATTGGGAATGCAGCGCCAGCATTTTCTAAACGGCTGCAAGAGGTGGGATATAGCAATTATCACATAGTTGAAACAATGGAAAACGCCGTATCCATGTCTGCGGAATTAGCTAAAAAACATCAAGCCTCAGTAGTGTTATTATCCCCAGCTTGCGCTAGTTTTGATCAATATCCCAACTTTGAAATGCGCGGTGAAGACTTTCGGCAATTGTGTCAAAAATATCTAGTACCGTAGGTTGGGTTGACGCAAGGAAACCCAACATTTGGCTTTGGTGAATGAAAATATGGATTTATTTCACGCAGAGACGCAGAGGTGCAGAGAGCAGGAGTAGAATTGTAGCATCCTAGGTTGGGTTGACGCGAGGAAACCCAACATCAATCAAATTTAAACCACGTTTTAATTTTGTTCGACTACCTACTTTACTCATTTTATGTGCGAAAATTGTCAAAGCAGGTGTGAGGATGTAACATGACAAACGAAAATTGGCAAAACGAAGACCTATGGATTGTCACCGCAAGCAGTCCTGATAATGGTTTACAATCAGGTGCAAAAGGTGGTTTTCCCAGCAACAGTCCTACAGTTAAGGATGAAGAAACGAAAGACAGTCGCATAAACGCGGGAATGTTAGCGAAGCAAATGTCGCATTTTGTGGGAGTGATTAGTGGTGTGTTTACTGATGTCCAAAAGCAAATAGCCACCCAAGGAGAACTCCAGCTTGATGAAATTACCCTGACTGTAGAAATTGGTAGTGAAGGGGAAATTAAATGGCTTGGTACAGGTGTAAAAGCTGCTGGTAAAGGCGCAATTGAGCTAAAATTTAAGCGTTCATCCCCCCAAACTCCCGTAAATTGATCAGAATATGGCTGAAAATTGCGCTATTGTCATTGGCATCAATGGATATTATAACGGCATTTCGCCCCTTAATTACGCAAAAACTGATGCAGAAAAGGTGCGGGATTATTTTCAGCATCATTTGTCTGTAAAACCAGCTTATCTCAGGTTTTTCTGTGATGATTCCCCACGAGAAACCCAACCAACTTACACCACGCTATTGTCATTTTTAGACGAAACTTTTCAAACCCCTTTCTTAAATCCTGGGGATACCCTCTGGTTTTATTTTAGCGGTCATGGGATGTCCTTTGAGGGACAAGATTATTTATTACCCATAGATGGAAATCCCAGACTTATTACTAATTCTGCTATCCGTATTACCCACATCACAGAACGTTTACGGCGCAGTGGTGCAGATAATATAGTTTTATTTATTGATGCTTGTCGCAGCACTGGTCAAAAAAGTGGTGGTTTAGGAATTGGTGAAGAAAAACAGCAAGGTGTAATTACCTTCTATTCCTGTAGTCCCAGTCAGGTTTCCTACGAAATTGAGGACATTCAACAGGGTGCTTTTACTCATGTATTACTCAATGGGTTGAAAATTCAAGGTGAAAGCAACTGCGCGACGGTTGAACGGCTGTATAACTATTTGCGCTATCAAGTTCCCCAATTGACCCAAAAGCATAAAAATTATCCTCAGACTCCCTATGCTGCCATAGAACCTGCTACAAAATTGCATTATATTTTATTGCCTAAATCTGCCACTGACAGGGATATTAGCACCCTGAGAGAAGATGCTATGCAAGCAGAAATTGAAGGAAATTTTGATTTAGCTTTTCAGTTATGGGTGCGTGTGAACGTGGCCGCAGGTGGACAGGATATGAAAGCCATTGTAGCCTTTGGGAGATTGTCAAATAAGCAGAACCTAACCCCCCAACCCCCTTCCCTACCAGGGAAGGGGGAGAATTCAAAGCCTCTCTCCTCCCAGGAGAGAGGTTTGGAGAGAGGTTCTTCAGAAGCACAGGGACAGAAAATAGCAGCAGCAAAACGCCAGGAGTTGACTGTAAATTTAGGTCAAGGTTTAACCCTGGAACTGGTGCGTGTGCCAGCAGGGAAGTTTATGATGGGAATGCCCCCAGAAGAACGCCAAATAGCCCTAGAAAATGCCCTGAAATATGGCAATAAACGTGAAGATGTTGAAACATGGTTAGACTGGTCTACCCCCCAGCATGAGGTGTATTTGCAAGAGTTTTTAATGGGCAAATATGCTGTTACCAATGCCCAATGGTACGCTGTCATGAAAACTAAGCCATGTGAGCAATATGATTCCGAGTTTCAAGGCGATAAGCAGCCTGTAGTTGGCGTTTCCTGGCACGAAGCCCAGGCTTTTTGTGAAAAGCTATTTGAACAAACAAAGCGGGCTGTCAGATTGCCCACAGAGGCAGAATGGGAATATGCTTGTCGGGCTGGAACAACTACAGCCTTTGCTTTTGGTAAGACTATTACAACTGATCAAGTTAACTATAACGGCAATTATCCTTATGGTGATACCCCCAAGGGCAAATATCGACAATGTACCGTAAATGTGGATAGTTTCACCCCTAACCCCTGGGGTTTATATCAAATGCACGGGAATGTCTGGGAATGGTGTTTGGATGAATTTCACGACAGTTATAGCGAAAAGCCAGCGCGTTTAAAAAGTAATGGCAATGAACCTTGGGGAGAATTAAAGGTAGTTAAAGAAGATAACCGTGCTTATATATGTCGGGGCGGTTCTTGGTACCTCTATGCTGTCAATTGCCGTTCGGCGAGTCGTCGCAGGTACGGCGCGCGTAATCGAGACATTTTTCTCGGTTTTCGTGTTGTGTTCGGGTCTTCCTCGCCAGGACTTTCTTAGCCCTTTACCCTCTTGCGCTTTTGCGCTCTTCTCTTTATTTCTTTACCCTTGCGAGCGCCAGCGAGCGAATTTTTTTTATTATATACATCTTCAAAAATGTAGAGACGTTCCATGGAACGTCTCTACAAAGGGTTTAATATCATCAAAAATCATTTGTTAAAGACTTGTAAACAATATCGCCGATTAATATTCGGATGTTGTAAATTGAGGGTGGCTATCCTTGCTTATACTTCTTAGTATGTATGGCACATAGCTTGGGGTTGAGTTATTAAACGGGGCGGTTCTTGGTACAACAATGCTATCAATTGCCGTTCGGCGAATCGTAACAGGAACAACGCGCGTAATCAAGACAATAATCTCGGTTTTCGTGTTGTGTTCGGGTCTTCCTCGCCAGCACTCTCTACAGTCAGAGTTGATAGGAGGGATTCTATCAAGCGTACACCAGAGAGTCCAAACTCAAACCCAGTGATGTAGGTGACTATATCCAAATATAAAACCGAGCCAGTTAGCTTGGTAGGGAAACCGAAGACTTGACTGGCTCAATCCAAAAACATTTTCCTAGTACCATAGTACCGTAGGTTGGGTTAAGCAAAGCGCAACCCAATATCAATCAAATTGATGTATGTTAAGGTTGACAACACTTAAATCTTGCAAATCCTGATTCAGACAGTTAAAGATTTTTAAGATATTAATTTTTAATCTTAAAAATGAAAATTTATATACTTAAAATGAACAAATTATCAATAAATTAGGACTTACGCACTGTACAAATTAACTATCATGTGTATGAACGATATTTGGTCGTTTCAGGCTTTGCGGATGAAGTCTAGATAAATAGCGATCGCTAAAAAATCATCGAAAAATCGGGTTTAAATCCCTGAAAGTCATACCCCCTATTTGGTATTTCCTGTCAATGCGTAAGTCCTATAAATAATCCTGTTAATCCTTAAATCCTGTTAATCCTGATATGGCTAACGCCACGCTTCGCTATCAGACAATAGTAAATGTTGGGTTTCCTTGTGTCAACCCAACCTACTTTACTACTTTACTAACGCTGTGATCGCTTTCATTTATAAGATTTGCAAATTTCTCTCTTGAGAAGGATTATTAACATATTAATAATCTGTAGGATGGATTATATATTTTACCCTGAGTGAAGTTGGGCTTGGTTTACCCTCCAAGCCTTCTTATTTTTTTGCTTGTCCTTCAATCTATTATTTATTGGCTGTCATACCTGGACCTTGTGCTTCTTGTATCATCTCAGGAGAAAGTTCTCGCACTGTCCGAAATGGGAATAGACGAGTTGAGGAAATTTGAGCATAGTCGGAAGTCAAAAAAGGAGCATATTGACTAGCTTCAGGAGTTAACTGTGCCGCCATTGCTAGGGTAATACCTTTGAGAAACTTCCGCACATCTTTAGCTTGTTCTCCAGTTACTTCTTTATTCAATATAGGTTTACCTGGTTTTCCTTGTTGATATGGAGTGATTTTAGGATCTATCACACTCAAATGAGAACCACCAACCACACCAACTAACCATTTTGGAGAGGGAATTTTCGCAAAACCCATGACTTGTTCAGTTAATGGTGGGGTGATTTTATCTGCGGAACTGGAGAGAATTAATGTGGGGATTTGTACTTTTGTTAAACCAGTTTCTCCAAACATTAAAGAAGTGGTAGGATTAAGAGCGATCGCTTGTTTAATTCTATTGTCTCGCAATTGATAAGTCTTTTCTGGTAATGCTTGACCAGCACACTGGACACGTTCTCCCAGGTTAGCTGTAGATAAATTTTGCTGACAACGTTGTTTCAGGTTTTCGATTTGTAACTCACCTCCCGCTAATGCTAAAGCCGTTCCTCCACCAAAAGAATAACCCACAACCATCACATTATTAGTTGCCAGTTTTCCCTGTAAAGGATTATTAGCTGTTTGGTTGAGTTTTTCTAATTCATCAAGAATGAAACTGATATCACGCGGACGGTCTAAAAATTCCTGGGGTGCAACCAGTTGGTTTTTATTTTTTTTGACTGCTTTAGAAGCAGTTTCATTACTACCAGGATGTTCTAAAGCCGCAACCACATAACCACGAGAGGCTAAATGTTCGGCTAAGTAGCGCAAGTCAGTTCGCACTGAACCCCAACCATGAGAAAAGACAATTACAGGTTTATTTGCAGTTGCAGCAGTAGAGAAATAAACATCCAGGGGAATTTGTCGTTGACGCTTTTGGTCATTAAAATTTAACTTGAGTGTCTGTACCTGTGCGCTTCCTGCTTGAGTCGGGTCTAAAGAAGCAACTTTGATATCTTTGGGGTTAACCTGGGGAGAAAGACCAAACATAAACCGCTGAGTGCGGATAAATGCACCATTCAAACTCCTCGCTACAGTTATAGCTTGAGGTAAATTAATTTCTAGACGTTTACTGGGATATGCGGCTATAAAACTCAGTATAGATAAACCCTGTGGAGAATTAGCGCCTAAAACCAATCCCCCTTTCATCGCTTGTAATCCAGCTTGATCCCCACGGCTAATAGCTGTAGAGACATCACTGAGGATTGTAGTCCCAATTTGGGTATTGATTAATCTATCTAAAGTAATAACATTTATGGGAATTCGGATTTTTAGTCCCTCCACCAAAAAGCGCCGTTGTTCTTCAGTCATTCTCTTGGTATAAGTTCCCAAACTAGCTGGTAATTTGCCAGTTTCTGTAGACTTTTTTAACTCTTCTAAGGATACAGATTCCTCCAAAGGTCCATAGCGAATTACAACGGTATCTGCGGCCTGTGCAGAGGTGTTAACTACAAAAAACGGTGTCAGAGCAACAGCACAAAATACACCTGCAAATACCTTAAAATCCTTCCAGCTTTTTTGTGTGAACATCTTTAATTGTAACTCAACTTAGGAAATTCTACCTGATTTTCAGTCAAGAGTAGAATTATAGAATTAAAGCTTTTGTCCTGTATAAATAGATCGCACCTCACCATTACGACGAATAATAGCTTCACCGTTACTGACTTCTACTAATATCCAACCTGTATGACCAATATTTTCACCTAAACTAATCCGGTGACTGATACCATCCACTTTAAACAAAGCCACGGATTGATTCCCTAACTCCAATAATCCATCTAATTGTGCGGAATAGCTAGGCACAGAAACCTGTTCTACTATGTTAGTAGGTTCTTTTGTCGGTAGAGGATTAACTGCGACTGGGTTGGGCTTAACCTGCGTTGTTTCTGCTATGGGTTTAGTTGCTGGTTGTTTATCATTAATAGGAAGATTATTAACTGCTAAAGAAGAAGATGAAGGTAATTTGGGTGGTATTGGTACTGGGGGAACAGTTGGTAGTTGATATTGGGTCACTGGTGACTGATAAACTGGAATATATATACGCTCAATCACATTAGGGGAACTTGGCTGATTAGTAGCAGGCGGTACATTATTCGCTGCTACAGGTAAAGGCAAAGTCGCAGTAGGTTGGGTATTTAATAAAGGTGCGGCAGTTGTTTGATTAATATTACCAGCAGGAACTCCTGGTTTAATAGTTATTTTATCATTAGTTGTTCCCTGCTGTTCTATTAAAGTCAAGGCTGCCAACATATAATTTACTAAATCTAATTGAGGATCTGTTGTTACAGAAACAGGTGATGATATTTGAGGATTTGGCCAACTTTGGGAAGTTAATTGAGTATTTATTGTAGTTAATAAACCAGACTCAGTTAAGTAAACCATCCCTAGCGTCCCTAAAGTTAAGCTTAATCCCATGAATATTACTTTACTTAAACTACTAATTTGTGGTTCACCTTTGGTAGTAATTCCCCCGATAGATGGAGGATTAACTACCAGTGTTGTAGTTTGGATATTTTTAATAGGTGAAGCGGACTGTAACAGCTTATTAACTGTTGATGGCAAAACCACATCAGGCATTTTAAATGACATGGGTTGGACAGGTATAGATTCTCTTCTGTCTATATGATGATTCCGCTTACTTGGACTATCTAAAATATTTTCAATATCATTAAAAAGTTCATCCATTAAACTTTCAGCATAGGTTTCTATCATCCCAGGCTCGCTGGTGACAGAATCTATGGCTAACGCCATGCTGGTGCTATCGGATGCTTCTGAAACAAGTAAATCAGTGCTAGATTTGGGTAACATAGGCTTTTTCGGTTGTAGCTAAAAATAATAAAAAACAACGCCGCTACTGCTGTGGAAATCAACTAGCTTTTTTACCTGAATTTTAATCTGTTCTGGAAAATTTTGGTGATATTTAGTTAGAAAAGTTTATGTCCAGAGTTGGGAAAAAGGAGTCAGTAAATAACCAACAACGAAAAGTAAAATCGCCCAAACCCTCTTCACTCTTGCCTCTGGTTACTGAGCGAAGTCGAAGTATTGCCTCTTGCCTAGTGCCATAACGACGATTTTCAATGCTAACCTACTTATCTATTACTTATTGAGAAATCGCTGGATTAGCCTTGTTTTTAGCTATTTCTAAATATATCAGCAGGGCGTTGATATCGGCTGGGTTAACTCCCCCAATTCTCGCAGCTTGTCCAATGGTGAGGGGTTTAACTTTGTTCAGCTTTTCTCTAGATTCTTTAGAGAGAGTTTCAATGGTTGAGTAGTTTAAATCACCAGGTAGCTGGCGATTTGCTTGACGGGTAACTTGGTCAATTTGGTGTTGCTGTCTTGCTAAATAACCCGCGTACTTAATATCAATTTCTGCTCCTTCTTTTTCCGCTTGTTTGAGGTTGGGGTTATGGAGTCCGTGACGTTCTAAATCAATGTAATGGATACCTGAACGACGCAGTAAATCAGCCAGGGTAATAGAACCTTTAATTGCTTGTTGGGTATCATTAGCGATCGCTTGCCCCACCGGTTCATTTTCCTTTATTCTACTACAATGTAGGCGTTCTTTCTCCGCAGTAATTTGTGCTTGTTTTTGAGTATACAAGTTCCAGCGCCGATCATCAATTAAACCTATTTCCCGTCCCAGAGGTGTCATACGCAGATCAGCATTGTCGGAACGCAGTAATAACCGATACTCTGAGCGACTGGTAAGCATTCGATAAGGTTCGCGTAAATCCTTCGTACACAGGTCGTCAATTAATGTACCAATATAACTTTGTTCACGAGGAAAAATAATCATTTCCTCACCCCGCACAAACCGCGCTGCATTGATTCCCGCTACTATCCCTTGAGCGGCGGCTTCTTCATAACCTGTAGTCCCGTTTACCTGTCCTGCACAAAATAATCCGGGGACTTTCTTAGTCATCAACGTGGGAAAACACTGAGTTGCGGGCAAATAATCATACTCTACTGCATAAGCCGGACGTAACATTACACAGTTTTCCAACCCTGTCAAACTCCGCAACATGAAAATTTGCAAAGTTTCAGGTAAACCAGTGGAAAACCCTTGGATATACAATTCAGGAATATCCCTTCCTTCCGGTTCAATAAAGATTTGGTGACTTTCCTTATCGGCAAAGCGGACAATTTTATCTTCAATACTCGGACAATAGCGAGGTCCCTTTGCTTCCACCCACCCACCATATACCGGGGACAGATGTAAATTTTCCCGAATTAAACGATGAGTTTCCGTAGTGGTGCGGGTCATGTGACAAGGCATTTGTTCCCGTTCTACCCACACTTGGGGGTCAAAACTGAACCACCGCACAGCTTCGTCACCCGGTTGAATTTCCATTTGACTGTAATCAACGGAACGCTTATCAACCCGTGCTGGTGTGCCAGTTTTCAGTCTCCCGGTTTCAAATCCTAAGCGGTTGAGAGTTTGTGTTAACCCTTCCGCTGCAAACTCTCCTGCGCGTCCTGCGGCCATGGATTTATTTCCCACCCAAATTTTGCCACCTAAAAATGTGCCAGTGGTGAGAATTACCGCTTTGCAGTGAAAAGATACGCCAAAATAAGTTTCTAAACCAATAACTTCATTATGATCATCTAAGATTAAATCTGTTACCATGGCTTCACGAATTGTCAAATTCTCTTGATTTTCGACAATTCCCTTCATTATCGCCGCATATTCCCGCTTATCAGTTTGCGCCCGTAATGCCCATACCGCAGGACCTCGTGAAGAGTTGAGGATGCGTTTTTGCAGGTATGTCCGGTCTGCTATTTTGCCAATTTCCCCCCCTAAAGCATCTATTTCATGGGTTAATTGGGACTTGGCTGGTCCACCGACTGCGGGGTTACAGGGTTGCCAAGCGATTTTATCTAAGTTTAGGGTCAATAGCAGTGTCCGACAACCGAGGCGGGCAGTAGCAAGTGCTGCTTCGCAACCGGCGTGACCTGCACCGACGACAATTACATCATAAGCGTCTTGGAATTCAGCGGAATTGTGCATGGTCTTAGTTACAAAATTAAGTTAGTTAGGATTTATTATATGAATAGTTTATTATACATTATTTTTAATTTGTCGGTGATTAGCGGTATGAATTATGTTTCGCGCAAAGTCGCAAAGGAGCAAAGCCGCAAAGTTGGAGATTTTAAATTTTTAAATTTCATATTCCAATTAAGTAACACAAAATTTTCACACTAATAAATTTTCTATCCCTGTTGTTGTTCCTGCTGTGGAAACTTGGATAACTCTGCTATATTGCAACCGCCATTGTAAAGCGTTAGAAATTGTTAGATAGCCTATTTCTGGAGGTGATTGTAAAATTCGTGCTGCTAGTGCTTCGCGTCCAATTTCATCTAAAGGAAAATTACGTTCTTCTAAAAAAGCTATCACATCATCTTTATTGCCATTGCGGCGGATAATTTCTTTAATTCCATAGGTAGTTTGATAGTCTCCAGTTCTTTCTTTAGTTACAAAAACGACATTCTGACATTTTAAATTGGCAGTTAGAGAACTATGATCATCAATTTTTTCGTATGCAAATATTAATAAGTTATATCCTAAACCATAGACTTTTTGACTTGCATTTCTAAATGGACAGGAAGACTGAGGCTGTTTAATAGATGTTACTTTTAAATCTACTTCTAGTCTCGGAAAATCTATACCTAACGCAGCACTACCAAGGGTATATTCATATCTTGAGGACAAATATTGATTAAAAGTAGACTCAACATAAGTTCCCACTGCTTTACCATCTGTAACTCCGTACAAATTATGAATTTGTGTTACACTTAATTCTGAGCAAAAATTACGTGCTGCCGTTTTTAAAGATTCTAGTGTTAGTAATTCCATTTTTAAATTAAATAGCCAAACTTAATTGTTGCCACGAAGATTTAGTAAATTCAATATTTCTTTTACCAATTCTTTGACATACCCATTCTACGCAACTAGGGACAATTGCATTACCGAATAAAGCATATTGATCATAAATTCTAGCAATCCGACACCAATCATCAGGAAACCCCATTAATCTAGCATATTCAATATTAGTTAAACGCCGAAATTTATCACCTATTTGATAACGTTCATAATGTCTTGAGGTCGAAGCAGTTAATGTTGATGCAATACCATTAATTCCAAATATTGTATAACCTAATCTTGCGCCTCCATCTTGATTATATAATAATTCTACACCCTGACAATAACGATGTACAGCTTTACTTTTTTTAATTCGTTCTAAGGTATCAGATGTAAAATCAAATTGAGGATCTACTATTGAATCATCTTGGAGAATATCTTTTAATTTTTGTCTAGGCTTGATATCCGGTAAAGTAGAAAGATTCAAAGTTAACATTTCATTTTTATAAGCAATTCCCCAATTGTAATTCTTACCTTTATTTTCAACTATAGGCATCATATCTTTTTCTAGTAATTCTTCTATATTTTCTAAATCAGTTAAATCTGGTTGAGTTAAGAAAACTGATGTATTTTGTAAAAGTTGATAATTTATATGCACTGAATTTAACTTAGTCCCAAAAATAAAAATCCTGTCTCTATTTTGAGGAATACCAAAGCTAATAGGACTAATAATTCTCCATTCTATAAAATAATCTAATTCTGACAGTGCATTTAAAATCACTCGAAAATGATAGCCATTTTCCATTGTTAAAAGTCTTTTGACATTTTCTAAGAAAAAATATTTCGGTTGTTTTTTATCTATTATTTCTACAATACGCTCAAATAAAGTCCCTCTAACACTATCTCTCACACCCAATTTTTTACCAGCAGGACTAAATGGTTGACAAGGGAAACCAGCAGTTAAAATATCATGATTGGGTATATCTGATATCGGGATTTTATTAATATCACCTAAAACTAGAGAATCTTTCCCAAAATTACTTTCATAAACTTGATAACTCAATTCATTGATATCATTAGCCCATATAGTTTCAATATTAGCATTTGTCAACCCTAAGCGAAAACCGCCAATACCAGCAAATAATTCTACAGCTTTTAAATTGTTTATTTTCATATGTTCATTATATAATCTTTAATGATCATTCATCTGTAAAATAATCGGAATCTATCTTTTTAATTTCGTAAATAGAGACAGTGGAAACACCCACATGATTATCAATCATTAATTGAGCTAATTCTTCTCCATCTATCAACACAATTTTACTGTCTATAATAGACACATATTCTCTCGCTTCTTGGGAAAATCTAGAAGTAGTGATAAAAACACCTTTTCTAGCTCTTTGTCCATGTAAAGCCCCGACAAACTTTTGAATTTCTGGTCTACCAACAACAGTATTATCCCATCTTTTAGCTTGAACATAAACAATATCTAAGCCTAATTTATCTTCCTTAATTATACCATCAATTCCCCCATCTCCACTTTTACCAATCGCTCTCCCCGCATCACGTCTTGAGCCACCATAACCCATTTTTACGAGTAAATCTACCACTAATCTTTCAAAAAAATCAGGTGGGGAAATTTTAACTCTATTAAGTATTTCTAATTCTAATTCTTTTCTGATTGTCTTATAACCAATGTCTATAGAATCTTGGGGTGTAGTCTCTGATGTTTCTATAATTTCCGGTTCTGATTTATCATTATCTTTTTTAGTAGTTTTAAATTCTATAAACTCTGGAAATTGATTAAGAAACTTGAGATTAATTTCCGATGGATTTTGACTTAAAATCTCCTTACCTCTGTCAGTAATTTGAAAAAATCCTCTTTTGGGAGAAATAAATAAACCTGCTTTTTTCAAATAAGTTCTTGCCCAACCTACTCTATTATCAAATACTGCTTGTTGTCCACTAGATAATAATTCCTTTCTTTCGTCATCACTTAAATTAAAAACATCAGCTAAAAATGTAATAGCGTCTCTTAAAGAATGTTCCTTACCATCACTTGCATATTGCAATAAAGGAAGCATAATAGCTTGAAAATCAGGAATAGTCATTTTCTACAAATCAATCAATATATTAAATTTCATATCATACTCCTGCGCTCTTCTCTGCCACTCTGCGTCTCTGCGTGAAAAAAATCATATTTCAACCAAAATTAAACCCCCTGCAAAAAGCAGAGGGTTTAATCAAACCTTATACCTGATTACTTCTGGGTAATATGTTTCAGCAAACCTTCACAAGCATCCATCAGTAAATCAATAACTTGATTAAAGCCCTCAACTCCCCCATAATAGGAGGCATAGTATTTTGATTTAATTTTTGTGTCAGTCGCCAGTTATTTTATACTACTGACCACTGACTATTAACTAATGACTACATTCCAGGTAATTCCAGTCCACTGGTTAGATCTTCCATCCGTTCCCGCATGGTTTCGGTAGACTTTTGATAGGCATCTTTCATGGCCGCAGCTACCAAATCAGAAAGCACTTCTGCACCTTCTTCTAAAGCAGATGGAGCAATTTCCACCCGTTTGGGTTCTTGGTTACCACTGACAATAACTTTAACAAGTCCACCACCAGATTCTCCCAGAATCTCCATTTTCTCCAATTCTTCTTGAAGACGCTTTGCACCTTCTTGAACCTGTTGGGCTTTTTTAAACGCTTCCGCTAATTCTTTCATTTTGCCTAAGCCAAAGCCAAATCCCTGTCCTTTTTCTGCCATAACTGGTTATCCGCCGTACGATTACTTACAAATCAAATTCAATTATAGATGCGATGAGTAATTGGTGATGGGTAATTGGTAATTGGTAATTGGTAATAGAGAAAATCCCTGCCTCTTGCCTTTTGCCTTTTGCCTTTTGCCTTTTGCCTTTTGCCTCTTGCCTTTAAGCAACTGCTTGAAACTCACCCAACATTTTCACTTCTGGTTCTAGCCAAATTGACCAGCGTTCTTGTACCTCATGTTGAATATGACGAATGAGGCAGAAAATGTCACTGGCTTTAGCTCCTCCCCGATTGACAATAAAATTAGCATGGAGTTGGGCAACTTGCGCTCCCCCTAATTGATAACCTTTGAGTCCGGTTTGTTCAATTAACCAACCAGCAGTATAAGGTTTAGGATTTCTAAACACACTGCCACAACTAGGATAGCTGTAAGGTTGGGTGCTGAGGCGGTGTTTTTTATGTTCCTTAGTTCTAGCTGTCACTTGCACCGGATCTGCTCCTGGTTGCAGTTGGAAGGTGGCTTGAGTCACAACCCGCTTACCACCTTGTAGTAGTGAACTTCGGTATCTGTAGCCTAATTCTTCTGGGGTGAGAGTTACCAAAGTTCCATCTGGAGAAAGAACTTGAGCGCTAACTAACATATCTGCGATACAGCTATCATGCGCTCCAGCATTCATCACCACCGCACCGCCCAAAGTTCCAGGAATACCCACAGCCCATTCTAATCCTTCCCATCCCAAAGCCGCTGCGTCCCACGCTAAACTAGGGATAGGTTCTCCCGCGGATACAGTTAATTGACCTGTAGCTGGATCAAAGTTTTTAGATCGGAGATGACGAGTAGCGATGACTAAACCGGGGATACCGCGATCGCTCACCAACAAGTTAGAACCAGCACCTAGTATTGTGACTGCTAAATCATTCTCTTTGGCGTACTCAATACTTGCTTGCAACGCTCCTAAATCGCGGGGAGAAACATAGCATTCAGCCTCTCCTCCCACCCGATAAGAAGTAAATGCCGACAAGGAAGTATGGGTTTTGAGCGGACAATCAGTTCCTGGTAAGTAAATTAATTTGCTATTATCCACATCATCTTTAGTTTGTAGTTGTGGAGTCAAATCAGAAAATTTGCAGATTTTGCTAAATCCCTGGGAAGTTATCATCTTTACTTAAATTGGTAATTTTTGACTTATGTTCTTTATTTACCAGAAAAATCTGGTACTGGAGTTAACTAATCAAACCCTGCCAGAGTGCAGTTATGATCCTAAGATGTGGCAATTGCCGGTTCACTCATAGTGGTAATAAGTTCAGGAATAGCCTGATTCAAATTACCCGCACCTAAAAATAATGCCAAATCTCCCGGACGGAGGGTTTGCAGTAAAAATTCACTCACTAAAGGTAAAGTGTGCTGATAAACCACTTCAGGGTTGTATTTACTAATTGCAGTGGCTAAATCCTGTCCACTAACTTGTCCTAAATCAGGCTCACCCGCACTATAAATATCAGTTAGCACAACTAAATCAGCATGGGTAAAAGACTCAGCGAACTCTTCTAAAAACGTTAATGTCCGAGTATAACGATGGGGCTGGAAGATAGCAACTACCCTTTGTCCAGGTCTAGTTTGAAGACGAGCTGCGGCTAGAGTAACACGAATTTCACTAGGATGATGGGCATAGTCATCAATAAAAGTCACCCCAGCAGCTTCACCTCGAAACTCGAACCGTCGTCTTGCACCTTCAAAGGTAGTAATCCCTTTGGCAATTTCTCCAAATTCTAATCCCAAAACTCTACCCACAGCTACTGCTGCTAAAGAATTGCTGAGGTTATGATGACTTAATAGCTGTAAGTTTAGTAACCCCAAGGCTTGACCTTTTTCCCATACCAAAGCTGTTGTCCCATCAGCCCGATAATCTATATTAGTAACGGTGTAGTCAGCACCTTTATCTGGGTAAAGACTATAGCTAATGGTTGGTTTCAGGCGCTCGCGCACTGTTTCACAATCAATACTACCTACCAAAGTTTTGCAACCTTGAGCAAAGGTTTGGAACGTATTAACTACCTCTTCTAAACTTTCGTAGTGGTCAGGATGATCTAATTCAATATTAGTAATAATACCAATCTCTGGAGCGTGCTTCACCAAAGAACCATCAGACTCATCTGCTTCCGCTACTAAATAACGGCTAGACCCCATTCTGGCATTACCTTCCCAAGCCTTAACTTCACCACCGACCAAAATCGTCGGATCAAGTCCAGCTTGCAAAAGCATATAACCAATCAGACTACTAGTAGTAGTTTTCCCATGGGTTCCGGCCACAGCAATACTGTAATAATCAGCAATCAAAGCCGCAAGAACATCAGAACGATGCCAAATTGGGCAACCCAATGCCAGCGCCGCTTTATATTCCAAATTATTAGCATTAATAGCTGTGGAACAAATCACTTGAGGCCAGGTCGTTTTTGCCGCAGACAACTTTTCTGGTGAAGTTAACAATAAATCATCAGCCGATGCTTCAGGGACAAAGAACTCCAGATTGTTTGCTTCTTGCTTACTAAAAATGTGAGCGCCTAGAGATTCTAACTTGTGCGTAATATGGTTAGGACGCAAGTCTGAACCAGATACTGGTAATTGACGTTTGGTTAGAACATAAGCCAAAGCAGACATTCCAATCCCACCAATTCCGATGAAATGAAATGGTCTACCACTAAAATCTATAGAATTACTCATTTTATTTACCTCTTACACCACACCACACCAGAATCACATAAGACACGCGTATCATACCAGGATTTTGATTTTTACAGATCCTAACTATCCCATTTAAAATATTCATCCCTGCTGAATGAGTAAATTTTGACTTTTGTTTTGCCCCCTGAGCCAGATTACCCCCCGAAAATTATTTTTAATCTGCTCATAAGATTATTCTGAAAATATCTGCTACATCGGGAAAGAAAATTGTGTAAATTTAAATACATTTTGCGATGACTTTTTTAGCACTAAGTAGGATGGCTTTAGATATAGCAATTTGCATCACTTACCAAAAGCCTCTGTCGGAATTGTCTACAATAGTACATTGGTAGTGAAATTATTGTTTAATTTATAGAAATCATCATTGGTCATTGGTCATTGGTCATTGGTCAGTAGGGGCGAAGCATTTGGAAGATAAATTATCGGTCATTGCCAAAAATAGTTCTCCAAATGCTTCGCCCGTACAGTGGTCAGTAGGGGCGAAGCATTTGGAAGATAAATTATCGGTCATTGCTAAAAATAGTTCTCCAAATGCTTCGCCCGTACAGTTGTCAGTTGTTAAGAAGTTTTCCCTGCTCCCTGACTCCTGACTCCTTCTTATAAAATTCTGTATTTTTTTGTTGATCAAAGACTTTATCGTTATAAATAGCCGCCCCCTTTGCGATATGATTGGGGTCAACGATATCAACTTATAGGCATAAATACAGAGGGCAAGATACTGTGATTAGAGTTGCAATTAACGGTTTTGGGCGCATTGGACGTAACTTTGCCCGCTGCTGGGTGGGTAGAGAAAATAGCAATATTCAACTGGTCGGGATTAATGACACATCCGACCCTAGAACTAATGCTCACTTGCTTAGATATGACTCAATGTTAGGCAAGCTGCAAGGTGTAGATATTAGTGCTGATGATAACTCTATAACCCTTAATGGTAATACAGTTAAGTGCGTATCTGATCGCAACCCAGATAACTTGCCCTGGAAAGAGTGGGGAATTGACCTGATTATCGAATCAACAGGCGTTTTTACCAGCAAAGAAGGGGCAATGAGGCACGTAAATGCCGGAGCTAAAAAGGTTCTGATTACCGCTCCTGGCAAAAATGAAGATGGTACTTTTGTAATTGGTGTCAATCATCATGATTATGACCACAACATCCATAACATTATCAGTAATGCCAGTTGTACAACTAACTGTTTAGCTCCCATTGCCAAGGTATTAGATGAAAAATTTGGGATCATCAAAGGCATAATGACCACTACCCACAGCTACACAGGTGATCAGCGTTTACTAGACGCTTCTCATCGTGATTTGCGTCGGGCAAGAGCAGCAGCTATCAACATTGTTCCCACCTCTACTGGTGCAGCAAAAGCAGTAGCGTTGGTACTTCCTCAGTTGAAGGGTAAGCTAAATGGTGTGGCTTTGCGTGTACCAACCCCTAATGTTTCCATGGTGGATTTTGTAGTACAAACTGAAAAGCGCACTATTGCCGAAGAGGTTAACCAAGCTCTGAAAGAAGCTGCTGAAGGTCCCTTGAAAGGCATTTTAGGTTACAGCGAATTGGAACTTGTATCTTCTGACTATCAAGGTACAGATGAATCTTCTATTGTTGATGCCAACTTGACTATTGTTATGGGCAATGACATGGTGAAAGTCATGGCATGGTATGACAATGAATGGGGTTATAGCCAACGTGTTCTTGATTTGGCGGAATTAGTAGCTGAAAAATGGGTTTAATTGTCCTTTGTCAGTTGTCAGTTGTCCGTTGTCCTTTGTCCGTTGTTTTTCTTTACCACTGACCACTGACCACTGACCACTGTACGGGCGAAGCATTTGCAGAACTATTTTTGGCAATGACCGATAATTTATCTTCCAAATGCTTCGCCCCTACTGACTACTGACCACTGACCACTGACCACTGACTACTGACCACTGTACGGGCGAAGCATTTGGAGAACTATTTTTGGCAATGACCGATAATTTATCTTCCAAATGCTTCGCCCCTACTGACCAAAATGTTGGAATCCCTGGCTGAGGCTGAGAACTTGGTCGGGGATTTCTGCTTTTTCGTAGTGTAAAATCACTTTTGAGCCTGGGGTAATTGTGCCAATTATAGCTGCACCTGTGCCTAATTTTTGCACTAATGCTAATGCAGGTTCTGGTGGTAAACACAGGACTAATTCAAAATCTTCGCCACCATAGAGGGCATATTTTAATGATTTTTCTGGTGTGAGCCACCCTTCAAAGGCTGATGGTAAGGGTATTTTACTAGATTCTATAACGGCACCGACGTTACTGGCTCGGCAAATTTGTAATATTGCGTCTGCTAAACCGTCGCTGCTATCCATACCGGAGATAGGCAGGGGGCAGGGGGCAGGGGGCAGGGAACAGGGGGATATGAGAATTTCTTTGAGGATAGAGATTACATCTAAACGGGGTTTGGGGCGTTGGTGGGCGGTGATTAAGGCTACCTTGGCTTCAGTTTTGAGGTTTTGAGCTATTTCGGGATGTAAAAGTAATTCTAAGCCTGCACGGGAGGCTCCATGTATACCTGTGATGACAATAGCATTTCCTACTTGAGCGGTGGCACGACGGATGATGAAATTGGGGTTAGCTTGACCTAAGGCGGTAATTGCTAAAGTGGTAATGGGCGATCGCACTATATCACCACCAACTATGAGAACATGATACTTTGACAAGCATTCTGTCATGCCCTGATATAGTCGCTCAACCCAATTTACAGTTACATCTCCCGGTAAACCTAATCCCACAGTTATGCCCACGGGAGTCGCTCCCATTGCTGCTAAATCGGATAAATTAGCCGCCGCAGCCCGCCAACCAGCATCCTCTGGAGAGGTGGTAACATCACTAAAATGCACACCGTCAACGAGCATATCTGTAGTAACTATCAAAGATTGATTTGGTAAGGTTTCTAAAACTGCGGCATCATCACCAATTATATCGGGTGGACAAAAGCGTTGTAATCTTTCTAAAAGACCTTGTTCGCCAATATCTCGAACTCGTAAGCCAGATAAATCACTATTCATAATTAAATGTACTCATTACTTTATGGCAATAGATCCTGATAGTTCAATACCTTCGCCAAATTGAAAAAAGCCTTGATTTGGAGGTTGGGTTGTGGAACGTTAGCATTGCCAAGCAATAGCATCAAACCCAACTTATTTGTTGAGTCGCGCTGTCGCTTAACCCAACAACGCAAAAAATGGCGAAGGTATAGTGTGTAAGTAATATCTAAAGATAGATGAAATTTTACTAATCTTAAAATTAATCGTAAACAATCGGACTTATATAGTATATAATGCCCAAATGAGTTTTTTCTGGTGTGTAATGGTGCTATAAAAATGACACTTTCCCTGAAAGATAATTTAAATTGGTTACAAGTGCAGCGTTATTGTGAACTCCTGCACGTCTTAGTAATACGGACACTGAAAGTCCGTTATCGGGGGTCTTTTCTAGGGGTTTATTGGTCACTATTGAACCCATTGATTATGACAGGGTTGTATACTGCCATTTTTGGTGCTACCTTTGCATCTTATTATGGTAACTCCATTATTAACTATATGCTGGCAGCACTGACGGGGCTGTTGGTCATCAATTTTTTCTCAGCTTGCACATCCCAAGCTTTAACCAGCGTAGTCGGCAATGGTGCATTATTAAATAAAATTCGCTTGCCAGTCAGTGTTTTCCCAGTATCAATGATTGCGGCGAATGTATTTCAGTTTTCAGTGGGAGCGTTTCCGTTACTAGCGATTATGACTTTGATTAATTCCCAAAGTCTAGTCAATGTCCTAGCATTAGTATTTCCCTTTCTTGCACTAATTTTAGTTTCTACAGGAGTTGGGTTTTTAGTCAGTGCTTTGTACGTATTTTTTAGAGACTTTCCTTACTTCTATGAATTAGTGGTATTTGTGATTTGGTTAAGTAGTCCGATATTTTATCCAGCAGCTATTGTTCCCAAGCAGGTAAAACAATTTTTAGGTTTAAATCCCTTATCCCCAATTATTGAAAGTCTGCGTCAGATTACCTTATCAGGTTCTCCACCCGATTTAGGTTTGATTTGGGGGGCTTTACTGAGTGGCATCATTATTTTAGCCTTGGGATGGACTTGTTTTCATCTGTGGCGGCATCAATTTATGGATTTGCTTTAAATGGAAGTAATACGTTTGGATAATGTTTCACTGTGGAGAAGGACTCAAGAGGAATTTTCCTATGACTTGAAAAAAACGCTCCTATCTGTGGTAGAGGGTAAATATCGGCAACCAGCTAAAAAATTAGTTTTAAATAATATTGACTTGGTGGTTGAAAAAGGCGAAAAAATAGGTATAATTGGGGCGAACGGTTCTGGTAAATCCACTCTGTTAAAGATAATTTCTGGGATTCTTCAGCCGACAACTGGTACTGTCAGGGTTCGGGGTCAAGTTGCCCCTTTAATTGAACTAGGAGCAGGTTTTGATCCAGAAATTTCTGTGATGGACAATATTCTCCTTTATGGTGTATTGTTAGGTTTTTCTAGGGCTGAAATGAAAGCGAAAGCCCATTCCATTTTGGAGTTTGCAGAGTTGGAAGATTATGCTTTAGTTCCAGTTAAAGGTTTATCTTCGGGTATGGTGGCTCGTTTGGGTTTTTCTATTGCCACAGATGTCCAGCCAGATATTTTGATTTTGGATGAAGTGTTATCGGTAGGAGATGAGAGTTTTAAGAATAAGTGTAAGCAAAGGATGGATAAGTTTTGGGATGATAATGCTACAGTGTTGGTTGTGTCCCATGACTTAGAGTTTGTGAAGCAGTCTTGTCAATGGGGAATATTTTTAAATAAAGGTAGAATTATATTTATTGGAGATGCAGATGAAACTGTAAAATACTATGTTAAACAGATTTAGTTAGGTATTTTAATTTATTTTGAATATTTTGAACAATGATTGAAAAAAATAATTCTGAAATTAATGTCGATGAGTTAATGGAGAAGATCCGTCAAGAGATACTTAATCGTCAAGGTCACTCTCGGTCTATGGAAACAAAAAATAATACAGATACAGCAAATTTCATGTCGAAAATTAGCTTAAGCATTGGTCATATTGAATCTTTACTGAAAAATGCGGAGTCTAGAGCTTATATTCGGACGAAATGGCCTGACAAACTTAATCGTTTTCCGTTTAATTTAATATCAAAATTACAAAAATTTATCCTCAAAGCCATCAACTTTCTGTTTAAAGACCAACGAGAAGTTAATTTTAATTTAATTCTTTCTTTAAAAGAATCCCTAACGATTAATCACCAACTGATAGCAGAAATCAAAACTCTAAAGACACAAATAGATGATTGCTTAATTACTGTGAATGCTCGCTTTCAAGCAGCAAATGAGCATTTGAATATTGTAGATAGTAGTATTCAAGAACTTGATAAGAAAATAGTTGCTGTAGATAATAGCATTCAAGCAGCAAATGAGCATTTGAATATTGTAGATAATAGCATTCAAGAACTTGATAAGCAAATAGTTGCTGTAGATACTCAATTTCAAGGGATGAATGAGCGTCATTTTAGAAATGATAGTTACCTCAAAAATGATTTAATGCAGCAGAAGCGATTGATATCCTTATTTCTAGAAGAAGCGCGGCAGCGATTACCAGAACCTTTTAATCAAGAACAACTACAAACCTTTGCCAGTGAAGAAGAACACCTACTAAATTCATTCTACGTTGCTTTTGAAGATCATTTCCGAGGTACTCGTGAGGATATTTCAGATAGATTAAAAGTATATTTGCCCTTGATTGAAAAAGCAAATGTTGGTACACCAGACGCGCCTATTTTAGATGTAGGCTGTGGACGGGGTGAGTGGTTAGAATTACTAAAGGAATCTGGATATATCTCTAGGGGTTTAGACATCAACAGAGTTATGGTAGAGCAATGCCAGGCTAGAGGTTTGGAGGCAATAGAAGCAGATATCATTAACTATTTGCAATCTTTACCAGAAAATAGTTTGGGCGCTATAACCGGATTTCATATTATTGAGCATCTGCCATTTAAAACATTAATGAGGTTATTTTCGGAAACAGTCAGGGTACTCAAACCCCAGGGATTAGTTATTTTTGAAACTCCAAATCCAGATAATGTGTTAGTGGGAAGTAATACCTTTTATTTAGATCCAACTCATATTAATCCATTACCTAGTGCCACAATCAAGTTTATGGCTGAAATGTTTGGTTTATATAATACTCAAGTGATCACACTGCATCCTTATCCAGAAAATGCCAAAGTTGATGGTCAAGGTATAGCTGAACGCTTTAATGATCATTTCTATGGTCCACAAGATTATGCTGTGCTGGGGTATAAATATGAGTAGCTACAAGATTGCAGTTGTAGTACCACGCATGATTACTGGCGAGATTGGAGGAGCGGAAAGATTTTTCACAGGTCTGATAAATTCTCTCAATACTGCAAGCACATCCGCTACTCTTGTTGAAGTCTTGATTGATGAATCAAGTTTTGAGACTATACAAGAGTCATATTTACGTTGCTATGATTTAGACCTTTCTGATTATGATGCAGTAATTTCTACCAAAGCTCCTACTTTTTTAGTTCGTCATCCCAATCATATATGCTATTTGGTGCATACTATCCGAGTATTTTATGATATGTTTGAACAGGAATTTGGTCGTGGTAATCAAGTTCTCAAAACTCAAAGAGATACTATTCAAAAACTAGATACAGGCGCATTAAGTTCACCAAGAACTAAAAAAGTTTTTACAATTGGCAACGAAGTAAGTCAAAGACTACTTAAATGGAATGGTATTAAAAGCGAGGTTTTGCATCCAGCACTAGTATTGGATAATTTTCATCAAGGCAACTATGAATATATATTTATGCCGGGGAGGTTACATCGTTGGAAGCGCGTAGATTTAGTAATTAAAGCAATGCTTAATCTTCAGCATCCTATTCGTCTGAAGATTGTCGGTACAGGTGAACAGGAGCAGGAATTACGCGAACTTAGCGGTACAGATGAGCGGATACAATTTTTGGGTCGAGTTTCAGATGAGGAACTTTTAGACTTGTATGCAAATGCTTTAGTCATACCATTTGTACCGATACGAGAAGATTATGGCTACGTAACTTTAGAGGCTTTTGCTCATACAAAACCAGTAATTAGTTGTCAAGATTCTGGAGAATGCTTACAGTTCGTTAAAAATGGTATTAATGGTTTTGTGGTTGCTCCTCAAGCAAAGGAAATTGCCAAAGCCATAGAATATTTTATCAATGACCCCGAACAAGCAAAAGTCATGGGGAAAAGGGGAAAGCTTGACATAAGCCACATTAATTGGTCAAATATCTCTCAGAGATTATTGGGTGTTTTGCGAGAGTGAAGTTAATAAATATGACTGAAAAACAAATCTTTCAAGTTACTGTCTTAGATATGCAGCCTATTGATCCACCTATTGGGGGGGGTAGACTGCGGTTACTAGGCTTATATCATGGGATGGGTGAGTATCTTCCTACTACATATATAGGATCATATGATTGGCCGGGAGAAAATTATCGGCATCATCGGTTGAGCAAAACTTTAGAAGAAATTGATATTCCTCTGAGTGAACAACACTTTTCTGAGTGTACTGAATGGCAGTCACGGGTAGGTGGTAAAACTATTATAGATTCTTGCTTTAATTTGCTAGGGCATCATTCAAATAAATTTCTAGAGACAGCTAGAAAACAAATAGCTTTATCAGATATTGTCATTTTTTCTCATCCTTGGGTATACCCACTAGTCAAAGATCTACTGCGTTCTCGTCCCCAACTTGTTGTTTATGATTCTCAGAACGTCGAAGGTTTATTAAGAACTAGTTTATTAGATGATGGTGATTTTGGCACGGAAATTGCTAAAAACGTAGTGAGTATAGAATACGAACTTTGCCACAATTGTGATTTAATTCTTGCTTGTTCCCATGAAGATAGAGAACTATTTCATAAACTATATAATATTCCTTTCAGGAAAATATCCATTGTTCCCAATGGTGTATTTACGGATAAAATTCAAAATTCAAGTGACAGCAAGCGGAGAATAGCCAGAAAAAAATTAAATATAAATATAGGGAATAGTCCACTTGTGATTTTCATGGGTAGTTCTTATGTACCCAACACTGAAGCAGCAAGATTTATTATTGATAAATTAGCGCGGGAAATGCCTGATGTTAAGTTTGCAATTTGTGGTGGTGTAGGCGATAAATTTAGTCAAGATGAACTGAGTGAAAAAAATATTGATAATGTTATTTTAACGGGTTTTTTAAAAGAAAGTGAAAAACTTAACTATTTAGCTGCATCTGATCTAGCTATCAACCCAATGTTTTCAGGGTCAGGTACAAATATCAAGATGTTTGATTTTATGGCTGCTGGCTTACCAGTAATATCAACACCAATTGGAGCTAGAGGTATCTTTCAAGGATCGGAAACAGCCATCCATATCTGCACAGCAGAAGAGTTTACCAGTAGTATCCAACGAGTTATTAATGATCAAGACTATAGCCAGGTTCTTGGTCAATCAGCCAGAAGTTTAGTAGAAACAAAGTATGCTTGGCAAAGAATATCCAGCAATTTAGGACTTTTGCTGCATAGAAATAGACTCAAACTAGGGGATAATATTCCATTTTTTAGTGTGATTATTCCCACCTATGAAAGACATGACAAATTAGAAACTTTGCTAGATTGTTTACAAAATCAAATTTTTCAAGATTTTGAAATTATTATAGTTGATCAAAGTAAAACATCATGGAAACAAAGAGAAAAGTATTCTAATTTAGACATTATCTATATTCATAGTGATATTAAAGGAGCAGTCATAGCTAGAAATACAGCATCTTATTACGCTAGAGGAAAAGTTTTAGCCTTTACAGATGATGATTGTCAACCAAAGCCTGATTGGTTAAATAATAGCAGACAATACTTTGAAAATAACGATATAGTTGGCGTAGAAGGACTAGTTATTTCCGACAACCTGAAAGATGATAATTACCGTTCTGTAACCAACTTAGGGTTTGAAGGAATCGGTTTTATGACAGCGAATTTGCTGGTTAGACGAGAAGTCTTTATGGCTGTTGATGGATTTGATGAATCTTTTGACAATCCACATTTTCGTGAAGATACTGATTTAGGTTGGAGAATTTGTCAATATGGACAAGTCCCTTTTGCGGAAGATGTTTGTGTTTTTCACCCTCCCCATCTTCGCACTGATAAAGGTGAAAGTTTGGCAGAAAGAAACCAGTTTTTTGAAAAAGATGTTTTGTTGATGCAAAAACATCCAGAACGTTACCGAGAACTATTTTTTATGGAGTCTCACTACAAAAATACTCCGGGATTTCGGGAAAACTTTCTCAGAGGAATCAGGAAGTATAATGTAGAACTTGACAAGTTTTATTTAGATATTTTAGAAGTTGATGATTTAATGATGGAATTTGAAACCCCGTTTAGCGAGACGATAGGTGACTTATTTTCTGATCCAAATCTACGGGATTAACAGTTATTGTAACTGGCGTGCTGGTACAGATGATTATCCTTATAAAATAATTAATACGCTTGGAGATAATCATCCGTTATTAAGAAATACAATTATTGTTTTAGCCAAAAAATGAAAAAAATGGATATATAGCATATTGCGGCTAAATTAAGTACACCCCAAGCGACCCACCACCCTCTCATCTCCTTGCTAATGGCTGGGGTATTTAGATGGGGTATTTAGAGTCCATCACGACCTGAAATTTGCTATAATAAGCCACTTAACGGGTGACAAGGCGGTTACATTTACCTATTAATTTCCATGCTCAAAATTATTATTGATGCCACACCCATTGACCCTAAACCTAGTGGGATTGGGTTTTATGTCGCTAATTTAATATCTGCCCTAAACCAACTACAAACAGATGAAAATTTTCAGTTAGGAATAGTTTATCAACCGGGTTTAACAAAATGGTTACGGGGTGATTTAAGTTTTCCAGATTCCCTGAAACATTACACTCACCGTCAGGTATTACCCTTACCTGTCAGAATAACAGATTTATTATTAGCTTCAAGCTTTAAACCTGGGTTATCTTACTTTGAAAAATACTTTGATGCCCCAGATATATTGCATGGAACTAACTACTCAGTTTATCCCTGTGAAAACAGTTTAAAAGTCATGAATATCTATGATTTAACATTTATTAAATATCCTCAATATATAGACTCAGTTGTCAAAACATATACGGAAAAAGTTAGACGCTGCTTGCAGTGGACAGATTTAGTATTAACAATTTCAGAAAGCTCGAAACAAGATATTATTGAATATTTACAAGTAGCTCCAGAAAAAATCTACGTTACACCCCTAGCTAGTCGTTACCACCCAGATTACTTATCTGAAGAACAAACTGATAAGTTAGCAAAGCAGGTTAAATATGATTTTTCTATCCCCTATATACTTTTTGTTAGCACTATAGAACCAAGAAAAAATATTAATACAATAATTACCGCATTTAATTTATTGAAACAAAAATATAAAATTAAACAGCAATTAATATTAATTGGTAGAAAAGGATGGAATTATGAATCAATATTCACGGCTATTGAAGCATCTCCTTGGAAACAGGAAATTCATCATCTAGACTACTTATCTGATGAATTAGTAGCCTTATTTTACTCAAAAGCTGATGTTTTTGTTTATCCTTCTCACTACGAAGGATTTGGTTTACCTGTTCTAGAAGCAATGACCCTAGGCGCACCCGTTATTACTGCTAAAACTTCATCACTTCCAGAAGTTACAGGAAATGCAGCAATACTCATCGAACCCCAAGACTCTGTGCAAATAGCGGAGAGTATTCTCGAAATAATTACTAATTCTCAGTTACGTCAAGAATTAATTAACAAAGGAAAAGAACGAGCAAAATTATTTTCTTGGGAAAGAACAGCAAAAACAACATTAACTGCTTATAAGAGAAGTGGAGCGTTCTCATAGCAGGAATTAGGCTCTAAGTAGGTTGGCGTTGAAAATTGTCGTCATAGCACTAGGCAAGAGTAAAGAAGTTTTCAGCGATTTTACATTTCTTTACACAGTTTGGTTTTATTGTGTTCACCTATTTAGTGCTGCATTTCAGGCGGTTGTTTTCTTCCTCTTATCCTCCATAAAGGCTTCTGGATAGTCTAGATATAGGATTCTAAAAAATTAAGATGTATTGGGTTTTTAAGCGCAAGCACTACGCCAACAAGAATCTAGTAAGATATAACAATACCTTGTCCATTTTTTGTAGGTCGGGTTAAGCGACAGTGCAACCCGACGCTCATGTTGGGTTATGGCTGATGCCTCCGGCGAGCGCAGGGATACGCCATACTTCGTGAGCGTACCTCAACCCAACCTACAAATCAAGACTTTTTTCGATTTGGACAGGGTATTCATATAAAATACTTATAGTTAAAATATGGTGTTATATTTGACAAAATTGTGCCATTCAGTTAAACTCAATGGAAATAGCTTTTTATTGTCTCTAAGAGGGTGTTTGAAAAATTCAAATTATGCACCACTAAGGTAAAGTTGATTCAATCTGGTATTGTTGTTGAATTTTAGCCATTTTACCAAACCCAACATACTTGGATTTTATAACACGAACCTACTTAGTCAACAGAAAGCAGCACATAGCAAAAAGATTTTTTAGGTACTTGAAATCTACCAGGAGCGAAGTTAAACAATGTCAGTAGCGAGTATTAATTCCATCCAGAGCCTTTTTACTATCCTCTTTAATCAGCCAGCAGATACTAAAAGTTTAGCTGATTTAAACGCCCAATTGGACAACGGTGTAGCTATCACAAAAGTCGCCACAGACCTTGTTAATTCAGCAGCAGCGCAAACACTGATTGGCGACCTAAGTAATGGTGATTTAATTGACTATATCTACAGTAATGCCTTTGGTCGAGTACCAGACAGTGCCGGTAAGACCTACTGGACTGGGAAGTTAGGTACAACTCCAAACTCAGCCGCCAAAGCCCAAGTGATTGTCGATATAATCGCATCTGCTGGTTCTGCTGATAAGCAGGTTTTAAATAGTAAGGTTGATATCGCTAAAAATACCACCCATCAGTTAGCTGTTCAAGAGCTTTATGTTAGCTTACTGGGACGAGCCGCAGAAGTAAGTGGTCGGAACTATTGGGTTTCCCAATTAAATAACGGTGTCTCCGTTGCCGATATTGCCAAAGCTGTTGTTAGTTCACAAGAAGCGCAGCAGAAATATGCGGGTTTATTCAATAGTCAATTTATTGATTTACTCTACAGTAATGCCTTCGGTCGGCAAACAGACCAAGAAGGTAAGGATTACTGGGTTGGGAGACTGAATAGTTCACCAAGAGCCGCAGTAGCTGTGGAAATACTGTCTGCTGCTGGTAGTGCTGATAGACAGCTTTTGAACAACAAGGTAAACGTTGCTCAGGGTATTACTAACAATTTCCAAACACAGTTTGCTCTGACCAAGGAAACTGACAATCTTATCGGTACAAGTGGCCAAGACTTGTTCCTAGGCGATAATGGCACTGACTTCTCAGCAACTGTCCAAGCTGGTGACACCATAAATGCTGGTGCTGGTGTTGATACCTTTAAATTCTATTACGCCAATGGTATACTACCCACTCTCCTCAACGTTGAAAACGTAGAGTTAATCAATGCTAAAAGCGATATTGACTTCAGCCCTGTTGCTGGCTCAGGTCTGAAGCAAGTAACCCTCAAATTTAACCCAGCATCAGTACTTAATACTACAACTGTTGCCGGACTACAGGATATCAATTTTGGTATTGACAACGTTACCAATCGTAGTATCACTGGGGATTTTGGTAATGGAACGGCTGCGAGTGTTGCCCTGAATGATTCTCAACTGAATGAATTCACAATTGTGGGTTCTAAAGTAACCACGCTCAATCTTGACCTGGAAAGTCAGTTTGCAGATGGGGTTAACAGGATTACGTTCCTAACTATTCCAACTTTGCCCACTAATGTCAATGCAAGAACGCTGAATATTACTGGAAAGGCTGGATTATCTGGAAACGATGATAGTTTTACAAAATTAGTTACTTTCACCCCTGACCCTGATGCAGTAACAATTGTTAATGCCTCAACAAACACTGGTGGTGTGAAATTGTCCTTTGTACCTTCCTTTATACCTATCAGTTATGGTAAGGTTAATTTTACTGGCGGTACTGGTAATGACAGTGTTGAGTTTTTGTTCGATGGACTTGATGATCAAGATGATAAAAACATAGTTGATGGTGGTGCTGGCAAGGATACATTGCTTCTGACTAATACAGGTGATATTAATGCAAATGATCAGCTTAAAGCTATCAACGCTGCTAATAACTTTGAAATATTAGGCTTGAAAGTTGACACACTTTTCACAGTTAACACTGTCACAGTTGACGCTAGTAAGATTACTGCTGTTAAAGAGTATGATTTCTTAGCCGATACTGTCATTCTCAGTGGTGCAGCTACAGGTAACAAATTCACCTTGAATAAGACTGCAGATAAAGATGTTGCTTTAAACCTGAAAGGAAAAGGTCAGACTGCTGACCTGACTTTAAAAGGAAAAGTTGAAATCCTAGAACTAGAGTCTAGCAAGGGTACTGACACTGGAACAGAGAAAAATGAGATCACCAAGCTAACCACTGATTTTTCTGGAGTAGCTGGTAAAAATACTCCTGCATTAACAATCAATCTCAAAGGTGACAAAGACCTAAAGATTGCCGCTCCTACACTTCCTGGCAACGCTGTCACAGGTCTGACTCTAGACGCGTCCGCATTTACAGCCAAATTAGAAGCTACTGGTACTGCACTCAATGACACATTAAAAGGTGGTATTAGTGATAACACCCTTAACGGTGGCGCAGGTGACGATACTATTAGCCTGACATTTGCTAACTTCAATGATAAGGACATAATTGATGGTGGCACAGGCACAGATACATTGCGTCTGGAAGATACTGACATTGATGCAACTACAGATGATAAGCTTAAAGCTATCAACGCCATTAAAGGCATTGACCTATTAGGCTTTGCAGGTAACACTGTCACAGTTGACGCTAGTAAGATTACTTCTGTTAAAGAGTATGATTTCGTAGCCGATACGGTCAATCTCAGTGGTGCAGCTACAGGTAACAAATTCACCTTGAATAAGACTGCAGATAACAATGTTGCTTTGAACCTGACAGGAAAAGGTCAAACTGCTGACCTGACCTTAAAAGGAAAAGTTCAAACCCTAGAACTAGAGTCTAGCAAGGGTACTGACACTGGAACCGAGAAAAATGAGATCACCAACTTAACCACTGATTATATTGGATTCACTGGTGCTACTCCCGCTCTCAATATTCCTGCATTAACAATCAAAGTCACTGGCGGCGACAAAGACCTAAAGATTGCCGCTCCTACACTTCCTGGCAACGCTGTCACAGGTCTGACTCTAGACGCGTCCGCGCCCGAATTTACAGCCAAATTAGAAGCTACTGGTACTGCACTCAATGACACATTAAAAGGTGGTATTAGTGATAACACCCTTAACGGTGGCGCAGGTGACGATACTATTATCCTGGCATTTGCTAACTTCAATGATAAGGACATAATTGATGGTGGTACAGGCACCGATACATTGCGTCTGGAAGATACTGGCATTGATGCAACTACAGATGATAAGCTTAAAGCTATCAACGCCATTAAAGGCATTGACCTATTAGGCTTTGCAGGTAACACTGTCACAGTTGACGCTAGTAAGATTACTTCTGTCAAAGAGTATGCTTTCAATGCAGCTAATGTCATTCTTAGGGGTGCTGCTACAGGTAATAAATTTACCTTGAGCCAAAACAATAGCACTTTCACTCTTAAGGAAACGAAGCAAAGTGCTGACTTGACCTTGAAAGGCGTTACAAATTTGACTTTAAACTCTGACAAAGGGACTAGTGATCCTGTTGGGGCAAATAAGGTAACTCAACTAGCGGCTGATGGTAATTTAACCTTAACAATCACAGGTAACAGAGATCTCGAAATCGCCGCTCCAACGCTCCCAAATAACTCTGTCTTTAACATTGATGCAAGTGGCTTAACAGGTGCTTTAACTGCTACTGGTACTGCGCTGGATAACACCTTAACAGGTGGTGCTGGTAAGGACAGCCTAGATGGTGGTGCTGGTAAGGACAGCCTAGATGGTGGTGCTGGTGCTGACACCTTGACAGGTGGTGCTGGTAATGACACCCTAACAGGTGGTACTGGTGGTGACACCTTAACAGGTGGTGCTGGTAATGACATCTTTGTTTATACAAATCCCAATCAATCTAATAGATTGACATTGACAGAAAACGTAACTTTTGATACGATTACTGACTTCACGCAAGGACAAGATAAAATCCAACTCACAGGTCTAACTACTGCTGCACAATACACTGCTCAGAACTTGGTACAAACAGCTGTAAATGCTTCAGGACAACTCACCTTAAATGCGGATCTCTTGACTGCTGCTAAAGTAGCAATAGGACAAGACAAGTTTGGTGCATTTGTTCTAGGCGGTAATACCTATATCTTGGGTACTAATCAAACTCCTGATTTGGGTGACGATCTGTTAGTTAAGCTCGCTGGTAGCTTCACTTTGGTTGCTACTAATGCTACTACTCCTACTAATGTAGACTTCATCTTCTAGTTGCAAGCTGTGGGGTGGTCGGATACAATGACCACTATCATGGAAAACATATCTTTTTCATAATTTTCTGTAGGGGCATAATAATTTTATGCCCTTTTTTTGCTGATGATAGGAAAATTTTTTTAAATGAACATTGTCAATAATTCATTGTCTAATCAAATAATCATCAATTTATCTGTTATATTCTCTAAACCAACTGGTATAAGCAACTATGCCAAAAGTATTTTCCCTTATTTAAAATCTCTTAATCCTACACTCTTAACAGCAGAAAATTATCCTGATTTTAACTGCTACCCAGTCCCAAATAATCTGACTCCTGCGGACGGGACAAAAGGACATTTACGCCGCTTAGTTTGGACACAATTCCAAATACCAAAAATATATCAAAACCTCAAATCCCAACTTTTATTTTCCCCTATTCCCGAAGCACCTTTATATACTAACTGTCGTTTTATTGTCACAGCCTTTGATATGATACCCTTGCGGTTTCCTAACCGCTTGTCACCATTAACCACATACCATAAATACTATACTCCTGAAGTTTTTAAACAAGCAGAACATATTATTTGTATATCAGAATCAACAGCCAATGATATTATCCAATTTTACCAGATTCCTAGTCATAAAATAACACCAATTCTCTTGGCGGGAGATAACTCACATTTCCAATTCCTCAACCTCCCCACCCGCAATTACTTCCTATATATCGGTCGTCAAGACCCTTACAAAAACCTGCAAAGATTAATTACCGCTTTTTCCGCATTACCTAACAGAAATGACTATGAACTATGGTTAGCGGGACCCTATGATCAACGTTACTCCCCATTATTAGAAATACAAACTCAAGAATTAGGAATAAGTCATCTAGTTAAATTCCTTAACTATGTCTCCTATAACGAATTACCAATAATTATTAATCAAGCAATTGCGCTAGTTTTTCCTAGTTTGTGGGAAGGATTTGGTTTACCAGTTTTAGAAGCAATGGCTTGTGGTACTCCCGTTATTACCTCTAATGTTTCCTCCCTTCCAGAAGTTGCAGGAGATGCTGCTATTTTAATTAATCCCTATAATCCAGGGGAAATCACCGCAGCAATGACAACAATTATTAATGATTCAGAAACCAGAAAACAAATTTCAGAAAAAGGTCTAAGAAGAGCAAATCAATTTAGTTGGGAAAAAACTGGACTTGCTACAGTTGAAGTTTTAAAACAATATCTTTGAGCTTGAATTGATTAAACAACGCTATAAAGATGCACTAGCAAGAGAACAATCACCATGACACAAGAACCAATTTTTGAAGAAAGCAGTGGTAACGTATTTGCTGATCTTGATTTAGAAGATGCAGAAGAACTGTTTACACGGGGTAAAATCGGGATTCAGGTACTCCGACTTCTGAAACAACGTAACCTGAAACAACGTGAAATTGGTCAAATTCTTGGCATTCCCCAACCAGAAGTATGCCATCTTAGAGGATGTTTGAAAAGTGGTATTCCGTAATTTTCATCACATTGCTACCCCCCTTTCCCCTTGTAAAGGGGGGAAACAATAAAAATCCAGTTCCCTCCCCTTTACAAGGGGAGGGTTAGGGTGGGGTAAAAAATATTTGATACATCAACCATAACTTTTCAAACACCCTCTTATGAAAGGAGAGTTTCAACGGTTGAGCGAGGGAAAACTCCTCATTTTTCTCAAGCGACTTGATATAGAACTCATCCTACATCTTCGTCATAAACTTTTGTATATATTGTATAATAAATGCAGGTTGAAACCAAATCAAATTGATTGTTCAAAGTTAAATCAATGCTAGTCCTAGAATACAAAGTTAAAGGTAAACAAGATCAATACAACGCCATAGACGATGCAATTCGTACCACCCAATTCATTCGTAACAAAGCGATAAGATATTGGATGGATGCCCCGCAGGAACTCAAAATTGACAAGTTTGCTCTTAACAAGTATTCAACAGAACTACGCTCAGACTTTACCTTTGCTGCTGAATTAAACTCAATGGCAGTACAATCAGCCGCAGAACGTGGATGGTCTGCTATATCAAGGTTTTACAACAATTGTCAATCTAATAAATCTGGCAAGAAGGGGTTTCCTCGTTTTCAAAAAGATTGCCGTTCTGTTGAATATAAAACATCAGGATGGAAATTACACAAAACTAAGCGACGGATTACTTTTACTGATAAAAAAGGGATTGGTGAACTCAAATTATTAGGTAAATGGGATATTCAATCCTA
>Ga0208601_1000010_pt1 | contig 60180 bp, 53 predicted proteins | sample LakMenEpi09Nov12_FD_150684 | JGI IMG/M metagenome (GOLD analysis project Ga0208601, IMG submission 150684) | Freshwater microbial communities from Lake Mendota, WI - 09NOV2012 deep hole epilimnion (SPAdes) | ecosystem: Environmental > Aquatic > Freshwater > Lake | place: Lake Mendota, Madison... | reverse complement strand
AGAAAAAAAGCTAGAAAACTTTACGCTAAAAAACACTTAAAAGGTAGGGGCGAAGCATTCGCTTATAAAAATTATGCGACCAACCGACAACTCAACAGCGCGAATGCTTCGCCCGTACGGCAACGGATTGAACACGCTAAGAAAATAGCGCGTAACGTATGCAAGTCTAACGATTTAGTGGCCTATGAAGATTTAAGGGTTTCAAACATGGTAAAAAATCATTGTTTAGCAAAATCAATTAGTGACGCTAGTTGGTATTTGTTTAGGCAATGGATTGAATATTTTGCGGTTAAATTTGACAAGATTGCTATAGCTGTAGCACCACATTACACTTCTCAAAAGTGTTCCGATTGTGGTGTAATTGTCAAAAAATCTCTATCAACTCGTACTCATAAATGTAGTTGTGGATCGTATCTTCATAGAGATACAAACGCCGCAATCAATATTTTAAATCTTGCAAAAGCTAGGGGAGGGCATCCCCAAAGTAACGCTACAGGAGTTGAAGCCACTACTCTACTTGGTGCAAACCTGGAAAAGCCAAGTTTTGACGATGAATGTAGAATCCCCGTGTCTTTAGACCGGGGAGTGTCAAACCAATAAACGAAAATTGAGTATAAGTTTTTCAGGAAAAAAGTTCGTTTGGTGATAACTAGCTTTCTTAATTTTTGAAAATGCGAATAATTTCATTAAGTTTGCGTGAAGTTTTCCGACGTAGCATAGCTATGTTATTGCAAGCAGCACCATTTGAATTACGCAATCTCACCTTATTAACCTTGATTAGCAGTATTACCCCAGTATTAGTCCTTTTTCTCAATAAAATTATCATTAATGAAATAGCTGGGTTATTAGGAAAAGGGACAACAAATAAGCCAATTAATTTCATTTTTCATAACCCTTTGTTACTTTGGAGTATTGGTGGGCTAATCCTGCTCAATTTGTTAAGTGATTCCATAAATACAATTGTTGGCTTTGTATTGACTTCATTACGAGACCGCGTTCGAGGTTTTGTTCAGGGACGTGTTTTTCATAAAATTGCAAACTTTCAGGACATAGCGTTATTTGAAACTCCTGAACTGTTAAATCTTGTTCAGTTGGCGGAACAAGGTGTACACAGATTAGAGCAATTATCATTCATTATTATTACTACTTTAAAAGGGTTCTTTATACTAGTCCCTACTGTCTTGATCTCTTGGTCAATTACTTGGTGGATACCCCTGATTTTACTTATTTCCCTCATCCCATCAATTTATGTAGAACTAAAATACCGTAATCAATGTTGGGAAGTCGAAAAAACTCAGGCTAATATTTCCAGGGAAATGAACTTGTATAAAGGAGTATTGATAGGCGAGAATTATGCCAAAGAATTACGCCTATTTCATTTACAGCCATTGTTACTAGAGCGTTGGAGTGGTCTTTTTAAGCTGATGTTTGTAAAAATGCAGCAAGTTCGTAAAAAAGGCATTGCTGTTGTGCTTTTTTGGTCAATCTTGGGTGGAGCAGGATTAGCATTACCCTTTGTTTATGTGATCATAGGAGCATTACGTGGCATTTATACATTGGGTGATTTAGCACTTTATACAGGGTTGATTTTACAGATTCGACAGAGTTTATATTTACTGATCAATAATAGTTCTGATTTATATGACATTCTCATGGGGACTAGTCCAATTTTTCAGATATTAGAGTTAAAGCCTAAAATGGGATTATCTGCAACAACAAATAGTAATCTCAATTATCAACCTGTAGAAATAAATAAAGTTAGTCGAAATACTTCCAGAAAACCAATTACAAAAAATTTAACAGGAATACAAATTAAAAATGTATCTTTTTCTTATCCTGGAAATGAAAAAAAGATTCTCCATAACATCAACTTAACAATTATGCCAAATGAAATGATTGTACTAGTTGGAGAAAATGGTTCTGGGAAAACAACTTTGGCAAAGTTACTCTGTTCCTTGTATTATCCAACTGATGGGGAAATTCTGTGGAATGATCGAAATTTGCGTAGTTTAAATTTGGATGATATTTATGCACGAATTGCTGTAGTTATGCAAGATTATGCTCGTTTTCCTACTACAATACGTGAAAATATAGGTTTTGGAGACTTACCTTCATTACAAAATAATACTGCCATTATATCTGCTATCAATCAAGCAGGATTAATTAAGGAAGTTGAGCGTTTATCTAAAGGTCTAGAGACTCCACTGGGTAAACAATTAGAAGGAGGAGTTGATTTATCTGGAGGACAGTGGCAGAGGATTGCGATCGCACGTTCTTTAATGCGACTATCTTGTTCAGAACTACTAATTTTTGACGAACCTACAGCAGCACTTGACCCAAAGACAGAGCATGAGATTTATAATATTTTTCGCAATATTGCTTCTAACCATATTGCTATTGTCGTCAGTCACCGTTTATCCTTAGCCAAGTTAGCAGATCGTATTGTTGTGATGGAACAGGGTAGGATTATTGAAACTGGAACACACAATGAACTCATGACATTAGGTAGACAATACCATCTAATGTTTACACGACAAGCTAGTAGCTATCAACTATAGTAGTACATTCTCAAAAACAACTCCTACAAAGAAAAATTAATCTCTAAATATTTCTAAAATCTGCTTCCTTCCACGCAAGCTATCGTGAATTCAACCGGATTGTTATAATTATTTCGCGTAAGTCTTGTATTCTATCATTCTATCGCAAGAGTAATTTTTATCTAAATTAGCTAATTACAAATTAAAGTAAATTATCTCTGAAGATTGATTCAAAAAATATTTAAACCCCGTCCAAGTTGAAACCTATAGTTTTTTCTACAGCAAAACTCAAGTTTTCAAGATGGATAGGGTATAATTAAATTAGTATTCAATATTCATTGAACCAAAAAATAGATGTAAAAAATATCAAATAGAAATTCTTGATTTGCACGATCTTCTCATTTTCTTCAAGAATTTAGGAATATGGATGATTTTCAGTTTTGGCTTGATTACAAAAGAAAAATAATCAGCATATTCCTAAATATATAAAAGTAACTGAACATTAATCTTACCTTTGATTGATGTGGATCATGCCTGTATTTTGAGAATATGTAAGGTGTTTACGTAGTAATCGGAGTTAATAATAATGACCATACATAAAATAAACATTGGTTTAACAGAACAACAGCGTCACGGTGTGATGAATTTGTTAAATCAAGATTTAGCAGATGCCAATGTATTGCTAGTAAAAACAAAAAAGTATCATTGGGATGTTGTCGGGCCTCAGTTTCGTACCTTGCATAAACTTTGGGAAGAACACTATCAAAAACTGACAATAAATATTGATAAAATAGCTGAAAGGATTCGGACTTTGGGCTGTTATCCAACAGGTACAATGGCAGGATTTTTAAGTCTTGCAACCCTCAAAGAACATAGCGATAAAATTCCTACAGCAACCAAGATGGTGACTCAATTGGTGGAAGATCATGAGCAGATTATTCGCAATTTAAGAAATCATATAGATCAGTGTAGTCAAGAATTTCATGATCAAGGTTCTGCTGACTTTTTAACTGAGTTGATGGAAAAACATGAAGAAATGGCTTGGATGTTACGTTCATTTATTGAAGGAGAAGCAGTAGAACCAGATGGTAAAAAACAACCAGCAGCAACTAAAGTTCCGGTGGGTGTGTAAATAATTCAGAAAGTTTTCATCATCAGAATCAGGATTTACTGGATTAGAAGATTAACACCGGAAAATGCTGTATTTAATCCCGTAAATCCTTAAATCCTGAGCATCCTGATTCAGACAATTTTCAGATTATTACTTCCCAAACACAGTAGTTAGAGAACGAGCAATATTTTTCGGCTGCATTGCGTCCATTGCTGCTGTCGGTTCATAACCACAATGCACCATACAATCAGTACATTTAGGATTACCACTAGCACCGCCATATTGACTCCAATCAGTCTTATCCAGCAACTCCTGAAAGGTTGCATAGTAACCCTCATTCAACAAATAACAAGGTTTTTGCCAACCGAGAACACTGTAACTAGGACTACCCCAAGGAGTGCATTCATAGTCTTTCTCACCAATGAGAAAATCTAAGAATAGAGGGTTGTGATTGAAGTTCCAATTCTTCTTTCCAGATGTGTAAGGTGAGAGAATTTCTCTAAATAAAGCGCGGGTTTGTTCTTTTTGCAGAAAATGATCTTGATCTGGAGCCCATTCGTAACTGTAACCGGGAGAAATCATCATCCCATCAGTACCCAATGTTTCCAGAAAATCGAAGAATCCCTGCATTTCTTGGATATCGCAACCCGCAAAAATGGTTGTGTTGGTAGCGACACGAAAACCCTTAGCTTTAGCCGCGCGAATCGCTTGGATAGCAGTATCAAAAACGCCTTTTCTGTCTACACATTTATCATGCCATTCCCGCATTCCATCCAAATGGACACTAAAAGTTAGATAAGGAGAAGGCTTAAACTTATCAAGACTCTTTTCTAGTAATAAACCATTAGTACACAAGTAAATATATTTCTTGCGTTTAATTAAACCCTCAACAATTTCACTTATTTGGGGATGTAGTAAAGGTTCTCCACCGGGAATAGAAACCACTGGTGCGCCGCATTCTTCTACCGCCGCAAAACACTGTTCTGGGGTGAGATTTTGCTTGAGTATTTCTACTGGATGCTGGATTTTACCGCAACCTGTACAAGCCAAATTACAGCGGAATAGGGGTTCTAACATCAAGACGAGGGGAAAGCGTTTCCGTCCTAATAACCGTTGTGTAACTAAATACTTGCCAATATCTATTGCTTGTTGTAAATTAATTGCCATTTAATCGTTCTCCTCTTTTAATTACACCACAGGTTGAATTCAAAAATCATTATTTGGGTTTAGCAATGCTAAACCCCTACAAAATCAGAGGTAAAATAATGAACTTTCACTTTCACCTAATTTACATAACCTTGAGCTATAAACCAATCCACAGCATCCTTGAGGGCTACATTCAGAGGGGACTGAGGTAAACCTAATTCGCGGATAGCCTTAGAAGCATCATAATACATTGGTTGCTGTGCCATGCGGACTCCATCAATGGGAACTGTGGGAGTTTTCCCTAGAGGGGCAAGGATTTTTTCGTCTATCCAAGCTACAGTTAGGGGTATCCAAGCTGGTATAGATGTTTGCGGTGCGGGTAAATTGGTGATTTGGGAAAGTTGCTCTAGGAGTTGTTTGAGGGTAAGATTTTGATGACCAAGAATATAGCGATCGCCTGATTTTCCCTTTTCTAAAGCTAATAAATGCCCCTTAGCTACATCGCGCACATCTATAAAATTTAACCCTGTATCTACATAAGCAGGCATTTGTCGCCGTAAAAACCGCAGAATAATATCACCTGTAGGAGTGGGTTTAATATCTAATGGACCAATAGGGCTACTAGGATTAACGATCACAATATCTTGACCCTGATTAGCAGCGGATATTGCCACTTTTTCCGCCAGAAACTTTGATTTTTTGTAATCTCCTACTAATTTCTCTACCGGACTTTGATAGGTTTCATCCACAATTTCACCAAATTTACCGACACCAATGGCTGCAACGGAACTAGTATAAACGGTGCGTTCAATCCCGGCTTTTTCGGCTGCGGCCAAGATGTTGCTTGTACCTTCAACATTATGAATATAAAGCAATTCTCGGTCTTTTTGCCACAGGGAATAATGGGCTGCGACATGAAAAAGATATTGACAACCCTGCATCTGTTCCCAGATATTTGGGTTATTTAAATCACCTTTGACAATATCTACAGCCAAACCCTGTAAATTACCCAGGTTACTACTAGGACGAACTAAAGCGGTAACTTGGTATTTTGACTCTAACAGCGATCGCACTATATGAGAACCAATAAAGCCTGTCCCCCCGGTTACAAATGCTCGCATTCAATCACCCTCTACTCCTCAAGGTTTCTAACCGCATTTAAATATCCGTTATTGAGAACTTTGATTAAGATATTACAGTGTCAACTGGCTCTTTAAGGTCATTGCATTGGCTTTTCATTGTTGCTAAACCCAAATAACGGATACCTTCTGGAGATATATCAAAGCGACAAGGAAGAACTTCTAAACCTAGTTGAATTGCTTCCCGTAGCAACCGACCATATACAGGGTCTTTACTATCCCCAGGTGCAAACTCTAAACAATCACCTCGGTTAATAAAATACAGCATTACTGATCGACTTTGGGGTAAAACTTCCATTAATTCCCGTAAATGCTTTTGTCCTCTGGTAGTTTCGGTGTCAGGAAATAACGCTAAACTCCCCTGTGACCAAGTTGTATTTTTTACCTCTAAATAAATTGGGCGCTGTTGAGAACTTCCCGTTAAATAAAAATCCACCCGACTTTTCCGATCTTTTCCATAAACTACTTCACCCTTAACCTGGTCATATTCACTTAATTCTGGGAATAAATGCTGCTGTAGAGCCAATTTAATCACCCGATTAGGTAAAGCAGTGTTTACACCTACCCAAGTTGTTGCATGATCATTGACCTGGATTAACTCTAAGGTATAAGCTAATTTGCGTTGAAGATTATCACTTTTGGAAACTTGTACAGCACTACCAATGGTAGAAACTCCCGTCATTGGACCTGTATTCGGACAATGTGCTGTGATCACCTCTCCAGAATGTAATTGAATATCAGCAAAAAACCGCTTGTAGCGTTTGAGTAAAATACCAGGATATAGTTTTGGGTATTTATATAACCAATCAATCATTTTTATACACTGCTAAAAAGGAAAAGCCAGTTTTTAACAAAGTTTTGCAACCTGGAGAAATAATTTTAGTAAATGAACATCAATTTTTTCATTTTACCACTCCCATAAAACCCCAAAATCCAGAATTGGGAAGCAGGGATGTATTTGTGATCAATTATCCTAGTTTAATTTCTGACTTTTAAGAAATATTTTGAAATAGGAATATGCAGATCCCTGAGTTCTTGAAGAAGTCAGGGATATTGTGCGTTTTCTCTGATTTGTTCTATGGTTGATAATTGACAATTTTCACCTATTCCCTATGCTCAGGCTAGAATCTGTTAATTTTTATAAACGTTTACAACATCAACACCAATACCCGATTTTACAGGATATTACCTTTGATGTATCACCAGGCGATCGCTTGGTAATTATTGGTGAATCTGGTGCTGGTAAAACTTCCTTATTACGCCTCATTAACCGCCTAAACGAACCCACCGGCGGGAAAATTTATCTCAAAAATCAGGAATATCGCCAAATTCCCGTTATCCAACTGCGTCAACAGGTAATGCTTGTCCAACAAGAATCTAAGCTGCTGGGGATGACAGTTGGGGAAGCCTTAGCTTATCCTTTAATTCTGCGCGGTGTACCTAAGCAAACTATTCAGGAAAAAGTCAGTTATTGGCAAGAAAAACTGCAAATTCCTGAACAATGGTTAGGACGAACCGAGGTGCAACTTGCTGCTGGACAAAGACAGTTAATTGCGATCGCTCGCGCCCTAGTTACCGAACCCCAGATTTTACTCCTAGATGAGCCTACATCAGCCTTAGACACTCCCACATCCACTCATTTAATAAGTGTACTCACTCACCTAAATCAACCCCATTCCTCGGCAATTTTAATGGTAAATCGCCAAATTGATTTAGCTCAAGCATTTTGTACCCACCTGTTACATCTTCAGCAAGGTCAAATAGTTCTCAATCAACCTGCCGCTGATACAGACTGGGACAACTTAGCAGCCAGCCTCAAGCAAGCCGAAACTCAAGCACTAGCAGAATGGACTTAACTCATTATCTGTTCCCTGTTCCCTGTTTTAAGAACTTTGAGTAGTTAGTACAGGAAGTTGATTAGTAAATCTCTCTTTTGGTAATTTTGTGTGTGTTTGCGGAATGTTGACATTCAAAATTTCCATGTTAAACCGATATCCAACATTGCGGATAGTTTGAATTAAACTGGGTTGACGGGGATCAAGTTCCACCTTCTTCCGCAACGATAAAACATGAGTATCAATAGTGCGGGGATTATCAATAGCATCAGGCCAAGCACGACGTAATAATTCCGATCTACTTAAAGGGACTCCTCCAGCTTGTGCTAAAACGTACAATAAACTGAATTCCTGGGGCGTTAAATCAATAAACTCCCCTTGAAAACGCACCCGACGCTGGACTAAATCAATTTGCAAACTGCCATAATCTAAATAAGCTGGTGCAGTAGGTGTCCGGTTACGGCGGATCATTGCCTCAACCCTAGCCAAAAATTCTTGCATTCCAAAAGGTTTGCTCAAATAATCATCCGCCCCCGCTTTTAATCCTGCTACAATATCGGCTTCATTAGTACGAGCAGATAACATGAGAATTAAAGGCTGTTGTTGACGATGTAACCAGCGGCAAAACTCCACCCCATCACCATCTGACAAATCCGCATCTAAAATGACTAGAGTGGGTTGATGGCTGATAAACACTTCTTTTGCTTGATAAATACTGGCAGCTTGATGAACTCGGTATTCTAGTTGTTGCAAGTGCCAACCCAACAACGACCTCAGATGGGGATTCCCCTCAACAATTTCTATACAAACCGAACCCACAGTGGTAAGACCCCTTAGCGTTGATGAATCTCAAATTAACAATCTCATGGTCAAGGTTTTGTAGTTTTTGTTACTTCAATAGACATATTCTTCACATTTTCCTCAAAAAACCTTGCAAAAAATTTATTTTTTACTTTATTTGCAGCCAAGCTAGTAGCTTTATTAAATTTTTATTACGTTTACATTATATCCATTTTACAACGGCAATAGGTAAATAAAATTACTTTCCCATTACTTGTAGCGGTATGAACTAGAATCAGCTACAAAATTTACTTCAAAAAGCCATATAACCGTTCTATAAAACTTACCCAAAATTACCAAAGTCTAGACACATCTGGACAGCGATAACCTTAGTGTTTACTTCCTGCTTCATCACGGTTTTAGAATGGCTTCTAAGAGGTTTTTCCGCTCCACAGGCAATCTCGGTAGAACTTACCGTTTCTGACCGTAGTTCCTAAAAGGAACCCTATTACTTTCTTCTCTTCTCTTCTTTTCTTCTTCTTTTTATTCCTCCTGACTCCTGACTCGGTGACTCCTAACCCCTATCATTAAAGTTTATTTTTGGCAATCTGTCCTACTCCTGAAGAGATATGGTAAACTCAATAGAACAATCATTTATCAAAGGGAGTAGCACAAAAATCACACCTGATTACAACCAAAGGTAGAGACAGGTTGTTATTTATCCCGGAAACAGCTAACAAATTCTCAAACTTGATTTTACAAATTTATGCACTAATAGCTAGATTTGTATTCCCGGTGAGAAACGTCTAAAAAATTGGATAAAAATCAATTACCCTTTGTGGTTACAAATAGATAGCTAAGTCCAAGCTATCAGATCAAATTTTTGACAAAAAATCGTAAAAATACCTGACAAAATCACCATATTTCCAATTTTTTGGCGTTAGGATCTAATTAAGTTTTTAGCTGCTAGGGGGTCTCACCCAAGGTGAAAATATTAACTTATAAGTTAATACAGAAGAGGGGAGTGATATTTCATTAAGCGTGAATCATCATTTACAATTCTCATCGCAAAGAGATTAATACAGCAGTTATGCTCCAAGACACACAAGCCATCCGCTACTACCAAAGACTTACCGACGCCTTCGTCGAATTATGGAATCGCGGTTATCGTATGGATGATATGCGGATGTATTTGGATGGATACCTTGCCGCACTTCGACATAGTAACATCATGGAACCATATTGGATTCATCGCTTAGAAGAAGAAGCCAGTCGTTATTTGCATGACGTATCTAACTTTGCCATGCTTCAGCCAGAACCTGAAAAACAACATGGTTACTACTAAAGGTACTATCTTATTTTGCTGATTACCCCATTACCGCCGACAATCATAGCACGATTTTTGCATTGGTCAATAGGTCATAATGGCATTAAATTTGGGAAATACTGCAATTGATATCAAATCAACCCCTTAGTCTTACATCAGCAAGGGGAATTTTTTTGTTTATTTGTCAACCTTAGAAAATAATTAAAACATTTTATGTTTAAAGACAGGTTAATAAAACATTATTGTTTAGGGCTTGCTGAATAAGATTATAAAGAGTAACAGATAAGGGTTTCACTGTCTACCTTCTGAAATCGCTTTGTTATTTGCAGGTATCATTAATCATTCCCTAAGACAATTAATTGATTAGGCTGTGCAATTCTTAGTTTAAAAATTCCTCCTTGTTTTTGGGGTATAACATTAATGATTTTGACTTGTTTGCCTTGTAAAGAAATTGCATTAGAAGCACCAGGAACTTGATCAAGGATTTTTCTGGGTATAATTATCTCATAAGCTTTATTATCTTTTCCTGATAGCTTGAAAGATTCAGTTTCATCATTAACTTTAGTCCAGCCATTAATTTCTCCTAATATTTCTGAAGTATCTCCAGGAGGAGATGTTGAAGGGGGACAATAAAAGTTGACCGGATTCTTTTGAAAATTTGCACATCGTAAAACGTCTTCAGCTTTATAAGAAATCTTAATCAACTGCGAGTAATCAGGTTCTTTAGCACTACCATAGTTAGCTTGCTTTTTAATCTCAGGAGGCGCATCAAGCAGAACTTTTTTGATAATCTCACGATCTGATCCAGAAAGTTTAGGTGATAGATAAACACCAGCACCGGGAATTTTCCTGCTTAGGTGAATAATTTTTAAATCTTTGTCATCTTTAACTGCTTCATAAGCCGCAGCACCTACATCAGCTTTTCCCGTTTTCACTAATTCTTTGATTTTTGATGATTTATGCCCCATATCTACTCTTAGAGTTTTACCAAATAGGTCATAAGCAGCTACATAGAAACTAGATGCTGAATTAAAATCTCCCATAGCAATAGTATTTGTAGGTTTTAAATTACTGAGGGATTTAATACTACTATTGGATTTGGTGAATAATGTAGCTTGGTAATATGGAGGATAATTAGGGAACATTGTTGCTGCATAATGATAATCGTTATTTTTAGCAGCTATTGAAAGTATTGGCGATAAAGTAAAGGCAATATCCCATTCTTTATTTATCATTCTGGTTCTAGCTTCTTCATATGACAGTGATTCATCACCATCAATAACTATTTGTACTTTATTACCAATTTGGGAATGGGAACGCAGGTAAGTAGTTAATTTTTGATATTCACTCGGTTTCCATAAAATACCTATGGTTAAAGAGCTTGCTTGTATTGTTGGTAGAAAAAATAACCTAGAAATTGGTATTATTAACAAACAAGTAACAAACGCTAAAAGCACTAATCTGACAATTAGTTTTATGAACTCTTCCTGCCAGTTTTTTTTAAACTTGGGCATAATAGATACGACCTAAGTAGGTGAATAGAGTGGTTATTTTGTCAGTTGTGATATTTTCATATCTCCGACTTCTTAGAGGAGTCTGGGATCTAAATCTAGTTAATTTTGCGGTAAATAGGAAGAATAATTCAAAATATTCTCCTATTGCTTCTTTCCATGTTTCATCATAATTTGCTGTAATTTCGGTCATGATTACTATTTTTTCCTGCTTAATAACTGGTTAATTATTTTATTATTTTATCAGATCTCCAACTACTTTTTTCCACTTTTTCAGCAAGCCCTATTTAGTTAATTAGGGGATCTGATCTGACAGATAATTGACACAATTCTTCTAGAGATATCTTTTTTTCATTATATAATTCTTCAATTTTCTTGGTAGCAACTTCCAAAACTTCCTTACCGCTTCTGATTTGGATGTTTAATTCATCTTGATTTTCATCAAAAATCACAAACAGTGATATACTTCTCTCAATAGTTTGTGTAATACCTTTAACTTTAAAATCAGTCACAAATTTTCCCTCTGTGGGGACATGAAAAGGTAAATTGCAAGATTGAATAATTTCCTGAATATCTGCAAGTTGTAAACTAGAAATTACGGGAATTTTCGCTTCTATATTCACAAATCCGGCTAAATCTGGCTGCTTAATTACAACATCTTCTAATGATTCATATTGAAATGTAATTTTCCCAGCTAAATTATCAGTAATTGCATAAATTTGAATAGAGTATGGAGGTTTAGGAACAGAACCCTGTGCATAGAATAAACTCCCCTCTGCTGTGACAGTAATTTGAGGTGTATCTGCTAGAGTTTGTAAAGATTGTAAATTAGCAATGGTACTTTTAACAAATACAGAATCTAGTCCTAAAATAGATGCTAAATCATTAGCTGTAGGTGGGGGATTAAACTCCATACCAGCACGAATAATAAACTCTTCTAAAACATTAAATTTACGAGATTCTTTAATAGTTAATTCTAAAGAATTTTGAGTTACAGTATAGCCAAATTGACGCGCAGCTAAAACTGATAAACCAGAATTTTCAGCTTCAATTTTATCAACGATATATTTTAAACTTTCATCAATCTTCTTAACTACAGAAGCGGGAAACATCAATAAAACCTCCATAATGATTAACAGTGTTGGCAACTTCAGAATACATATTACCCACTGTACCCGGTTTAGTTGTAAATAAATCGTGACAACCGACAATTACCAATAATTCTTGAGCGCGGGAAAAAGCCACATTCACCCGTTCTGGTTTATTGGCAAATCCCACATCTCCTTGATGATTATTCCGCACCATACTGACAATTACTACTGGTCTTTCCATACCTTGAAATCTATCAACTGTACCCGTTCTAATTTGTAAAGAAGGGAAAAGTTCAGATTGCAAACGTTCATCAATTTTCCTTAATTGAGCGCCATAAAATGTAATTACAGCTATTTCTTTTTTTGGTTCTCCATTTGCAACTTTATGTACCCAAACCTGCTCAAATTGCTGACAGATACTTTCAATTACATCAATTTCTTTAGTATTCAAAAATGAAGTTCCATTGCGTTCTTCTTGAAATTCATTTTCTCTAGGCATTTTCACCCAACATAGATGATGATACGGTTGAATAATTTCCCCTGCTAAATTATGAGCGCGTTTTGTGTCAGGTTCTAAAATCCCACATTCCAATTTACCATGATAAAACTGATTAATTGCGCCCATAATCATCGGGTGCATTCGATATTGAGTATTCAGCATTTTTCTAATGCTTTTATCAGCGGTTTCAAACTGACTTTTAAATAATGACTCTTCTAAAAATTGCAATTCTTCTCTAGTATTACCCATTGTTTTGGCAACTTCTTCCACAGTGCTAGTATCAAGCATAGGTGGTAATTGCCGATGATCTCCTACCATAACTAATTTTTTACCTTTTAAAGCCGGAATTAGCAATTCTGGAGGAGTGCATTTACTAACTTCATCAATAATCACAACATCAAAAGATTGAAATTCTTCTGAGAAATTATAATTTGCCGCTTGAACGCAAGTAATACCAACAACGTTAGCATTATCTAAATAAATACCCCTTAAATCCTTACTATCTTGTTCTGAAGGTTGACGAAGTTTTGCTACCCAGTCTTGCACAAAGTTCTGATATTTTTGCAAATAATTTTCTTCACTTTTTAGCTGTCGTTTCCATGACTTAAATTTATTTTGAATACTGCATAAAGAGTCTGAATCAAATAAATTATCATTAGGTAATTCTGGTTTGAGTTTATCTGGGATTGTTTGCCAAATTGACTGCCACCAATTCCGTTCACTAATTAAACTATCTGATAACTGTAATTGTAATTGCTGTTCTAAATCAGAGATTTTTATTTGCAATTCTGCAATTTCTTGTTGATAAATATTAGCTTCTGCTTGCAAATTTATAAACTCCTGATTTAAAGAATTTTTAATATTCTCTAAAATAGTAAAAGGTGCTAATGAGGAAATCAGAGTTTCCATTTCATTGACGCGATTTTCCCAAAACTTGACTTGTTGGGAAAATTCCTGGGGTTTTTCCCAAATATTTGCTTGTCTAGTCAGATATTTTTCCGCTAAAATCCGTAATGCTAGGGGGATATTTTGCTGTTTATGAAGTGCTTGTAAGTTATTGATAACTTCTACAAGTTTTAAATTGGCAGCTTCTTTAGTTTTCTTTACCTGAGTTTTAGCTTCAGATATTTGTGCTGAAGAAATTTCATTTTGGGGAAGTTCTTGAAATTGCTGTTGTAAAATTTCTAATTGCTGTTCAGCTTCAGTTTTAACTCTTAAAACACATTGACGCGCATGAACTAAGATAATATCTAGTAATTCTTGGGTAATGCGGGTAAGAGTAGCTTCAATGTTATTCCATTCAAAGGACTTACCATAGGTTTTTTCCAATCTAATTAAAAAGACTTGAGTATTTTCAACTAGCAATTTTCGCTGTTTAGGATTGAGGAGTTGATAATTTTGGAGTTTTTGATAGGTTGTTTGCCATTGAATTTGATCAGATTTTGATAATACTATCGGAATTTGACCAAAATTTTGTTGTAAGAAATAACTAAAATCATGTTTTTTACCTTTTCTATCGGTAAAGTTACCAGCTATTTCATAAGATATGGCTTTTGTCAATGCTCCCCAATCTGGTAAACTGATTTGATAATTTTTAGGAACAATAGTTAATTTTAATGTTTTGGCAAACATCAATAAACCTAATGGTAAACCTACCATACTTTCTGTTAATTCAAAATCAGATTCTTGACATTCTTTCAATGCTTGATACAAGTTATTGTAAGCTGTAGATTTCCATTCAACAATGGCTTCAATAATATAATCAATTTCCCGTTTGCGATTTTCCCAAATTTGGATTGTTGGCTGTAAATCATTTTGGTTATGACGATTTTGATGATCTGTTTCTAATTTCTCTAAAGATACAGAATGCTGTTGGAAAATATGAACTAATTTTGCTACTTCGGAAATGGCTAAACCGACATCATTAGCATCCTTTAATCCGGGTTTAAATGCAGAAATATGAGTTGTGATATTTTCCTGCAACCAAACTGCTAACCCAAATGCACCAAATCCTGGACGAGTAAAACCAAGTTCCTCAATACATTTAATAGCTTGACGCACATTTTCTCGAAAATCCTGTACTTCTTGGTTATTTTCTGTATGAGGTTTAATTTGTGGTAAAAAACTGTTAATTTCTGAAGATTCCCAGTCTATATTTGGGGAATTTTTGAGAATATTTTCTAAACCAGTAATTAAATATTCAATTTCTGTTTTCTTGCCTAAAGTTTGATTATGTTCAAGCTGTTGATTTTGATAAGATGCTTCTAAATTTCCTTTTTCGGTTTTGAGTTCATTCTGTTGCTGATTTATTTCTGATTCTGCGAGAAAATAGTCTGTAAATCGTGGTAATAATAGTAATAATTGATTGATGATTTTGATATTTTCGTGACGTTGACTGAGATTATTTTGGCAGTCAGTAGCGGTATTTTGTAGCCATGTACCAATGACTTGATCTTCTAAAAATGGCTGTCCTTCTTCCCCAACTTTTTCGGCTCGTCCTTTTCTAATAGCACGAATAACGGGATTATGAACTAAGCGACTGAGGGCGTTATCAACTGCTAAATTAGCTTGTGAGGTAATTAATGTCCGTCCTCCACGCAAAGCTACTTGATAACAAATTTCCGCAATTACGGTGGTTTTTCCTGTACCTGGTGGTCCTTGAATCAGCACTAAATCTTCTGCGGACAGGACTTTTTCAACTGCGGCTTTTTGTCCAGCATTTGCAGAAGATAATAATAAGTCTTTTGAGTTAAGTTTAATCCTTTTGATAATCGGTCTGGCTTGGGAAGCGTCAAAGAGAAAGTTACCTAAATAGGGGTTTTGAGTGCGTCCTTGTCTTAATTGTTCTAAGGCTTTTTCTTTCCGTTCAATTTGTTTGATGTCTCCAGCAGCATCAAAAAATAAGTAACCATTCTTGGGAAGTTGATAATTACCTTTGGCTATATATTCGATGATTTCTCGTTCTAATCGAACATGAATAAAATTATGTTTTTGATCAATTTTTTCAATAGTTCCTAATTGACGACTGTGACGACGATTTCTGTCTGTGGGTACGGAATCTAAAAAGTTAACTTCTTGATTTTTGGCTTTTCTTACCCGTTCCCAAAAGTTTTCCACACCTAAAATATTCTCTTCAGAACCGTTAAGGGTAGCTGAATTAACTTTAACTTCTAAAGCGATTTGTCGAGAATTTGAGCCATTATGAGAAATTCGGAAAGATACACAAAATTGCCGGGATTTAGCAATGCGTTCTTCAACTTTTAAAAATGCTTTCCAGGCTTTAAGTTGATCTTCTGTGGGGACATGATTTCCGCAAATTGGCATATTTTTAATTTTTGCCAATAATGATTTGGGAATATCCAAAGGATGCTGATGATTGGGGCTTAGTCGCAACCAATAGGGTAAAGCATAGCCGTCAATATTTCCCCGCAATTCATGTAATAAATAAGCTGATAAAATTTTAAATCCGCCATGTCCATCTTGACGAATAGCAGCTTTAAATGCTAAAGTTTTTCCTAGCTTTTTCAGTTTTTTTGGTAGTTGAAAGTTTTCTTGATCTGTGGCTATAGTTAGTTCCCAAATCTCTTCTCCTGGTTCTTTTGCAGTTCCTTGACGACGAATATAAAACAAGCCAGGTTGTTTACCAACTAAATCAAATAATAATTCATTGGCACGCTCTCGTCGTTCTCGAAATTCAGGATATAATTGTAGGGATGATTGACCTTCAAGATGGCGAACTAAATTATCAACGGCTGAACCTATAAACGTATAACCACAATCTTCTATCTTTGTTTTATTATTCATAGTTTTGGTAAAAAATATTAGTAATCAATAATGTAATATTAATAAGGATCAGATCCCCGACTTCTTAAAGAAGTCGGGGATCTTGTAGTTGATATTAAGAAGCTAGTGTTACTTCTACCAATTCTTGTAATTCACCTTTGTTGTACATTTCAATCAAAATATCAGAACCGCCAACGAATTGACCATTAATGTATACTTGGGGAATTGTTGGCCAGTTGGAATACTCTTTGATGCCTTGACGGATTTCTTGATCTGCAAGTATGTCAAGGGTTTCAAAGGGAACTCCTAAGGTATTGAGAATTTGGACAACGTTATTAGAGAAACCACATTGGGGCATTAATTTATTGCCCTTCATGAAAACCATAATTTTGTTTTCTTCTACCAAAGTATCAATTCTTTCTTTAAGTTCTGGGGTCATGATTAGTTATTTCCTGCGTTGTTAAAAGTCAAAAGTCAAGACAATTTCAGATTTTGTTTTCTCAAGGCAATCATCTTAAATTAGTTTGTTGCTTGCCAAGCTTCGGGGGTGTAGGTTTTAAGTGCTAAAGCATGAATAGCTTCGCTAGATATAGCTTGTTGCAATGCGCCATAAACTAGTTGGTGTTGTTGCACCATTCCCTTATCTGCAAACTGCGATGAAACTACTGTTACCTGATAGTGATCACCACCACCTGTCAAGTCTTGTACTTGCACTTGGGCATCTGGCATTTGTGCCTTGATCATTCCCTCTACCTGTTGCGGACTTATCATCGCAATTCCTGAAAAAACTTACTTCTCTATTATTAACAGATATGTCGCGGTTGGCTGTTGCCTGTTAGCATTTGCCGATTATTTTTTACCTTGACGCGGAAAGGGGACATCTACAAAACCTAATTCAAATAATTGTTGGTATGCTTTTGTGCCTAATTCTCTGGTGGGGTTTTGACTTTTAATGATTTGCACTAGCAAAGGGATGGCTAATTCTGGCTGATTTTGCGCTCTATGTACTAAGGCTAACTGATAGGTGGCTTCATCTCGCTTTTGGGCAGTTGCTAAAGCATTCTTGCGGTGGGAATCGGCGGCACGAATGTCAATACCTGCAAAACTAGAATTTAGGTCTTGATAAAAGCTTGATAATTGATTATAAACTTGGCGGGCTTCTTGGAGTTTTTTGGCAGCCAGAGGGTAATCTTGACTAGCAACTGCTTGGGCTGATTCTTTGATCAAGCGATCGCCTCCCTCTATACTTAAAAGATTATTACTTATTCCTGTGGGGCTGAGGGTATTAGGCTGATCTGTATTAATAGGTTTTGGTTGTTCCGTAGGTTTGATTTGATTAGCGGGTTTGGCTTGATTAACAGGATTTGATAACTTTTTCCCCTGAGCATAAGCAGGTGACAGCAGACCCAAAACTGCTATGAGTGATAAAAATGTGAAGCGAATTAAAGGAGCAGCATTCATGAGTTTAATTAGTGCAATAATTCTATAGAAAAAGTTAGGAAACCTTGTGTATCTTAACTCTCTTTGTCCTAGAGATAAAGTCAGTCACGCGATAACCATTCAAAAAGCAGAGGAAAAAATCCCCCAACTAACGCTAGAGGATATATTCTCCATACTTTGTGTTAGTCGTCAGTTACCTATTTTAAAGTTCCCAAAACAGGTGTTAACTCAGTCGCTGGAATCTGCGGATTTAATAATCCACTAGCATAAACACGAGGATTGGTTTGGGAAATAATCGTATAAGATTGGCGAACATGAGCATTGACAGCTACAGTTTTCGCATCATACATTTGCATGGCTACTTTGGGGTAGAAACCAATGCCAATAATCAGCACCAGAAAACAGGCAGCAATAAACACTTCACGGGGTCTGGCATCAGTATATACCGTTTCCGTTGGTAAAAGGCAATCTGTACCAAAACAAGCCGTTCCTTCGTCTTCTTGATTTTCCAACCCAGCATTGTTAATATCGCAGATCAGTGCCGCACCAGAACCGTAAAATACTTGACGCAGCATAGAAAGGAGATAAATAGGTGTGAGAATAACTCCCACAGCCGCTAGGAAAACGGTAACGGTGCAGAATGTGGAAGTATAAACATCGCTAGTAGTTATCCCGACAAACACCGAAAGTTCACCGACAAAGCCACTCATTCCCGGTAAAGCCAAAGATGCCATTGCCCCCATTGTAAATAGAGCAAATACTTTGGGCATAGCTTGACCAATCCCACCCATTTCTGACATGACCATTGTACGGGAACGGTCATAAGTTACACCAGCCAAAAAGAATAACACGGAAGCAATTAAACCATGGGAGATCATTTGCAACATTGCCCCGTTGATACCCAAATCGGTGAAAGAGGCAATTCCTATTAATACAAAACCCATGTGGGAAATGGACGAATAAGCCAAACGTCGTTTCATATTCGTTTGAGCAAAGGAATTTAACGCACCATAGATAATATTGACAACACCGAGAATGACGAGAACGGGGGCAAAGTAAAAATGAGCATCGGCAAGTAGGTCAAGATTCAGGCGAATTAGTCCATATCCACCCATTTTCAACAACACACCCGCCAAAATCATGGATACGGGAGAAGATGCTTCACCGTGGGCATCAGGTAGCCAAGTATGCAAGGGGAAAATCGCCAATTTTACGCCAAAGGCAATTAACAACCCAGCATATAGTAGCAGTTGCAGAGTGAGGGGATATTCTTTTTGTGCGAGTTCTGCAATATCAAAAGTGACATTTCCGCCGCCATATAGCCCCATTGCTAAGGCTGCCACCAAGATAAATATAGAAGCTGCTGCGGTATAAAGTAAGAATTTTGTAGCTGCGTAGCGTCGTCGTTGTCCACCCCAAATACAAACTAGTAAATATACGGGGATTAATTCGACTTCCCACATAATGAAAAATAACAGCAAGTCTTGGGCAACAAATACCCCAACCTGTGCAGAATACAACACAAGCATGAGAAAATAGAACAGCTTTGGTCTGCGGTCAACTTGCCAAGCTGAAAACATCGCCAGTGTGGTCACAAATCCCGCCAAAAGTACCAGTGGGGCGGAAATCCCATCCACAGAAACTGCCCAGTTTAGTCCTATCTGAGGCATCCAGGCATAATTTTCTACCAGTTGAAAACCCGCATTACTAGCATCGTAATGTTGCCAAAAGGCGTAACACATCAAAATAAAGTCAGCAATACCTATACCCAGTGCATACCAACGGACAAGTTTGCCGTCTTTATCAGGCAATACAGGAATGACAAAGGATGCTAAAAGTGGAAATAGGACAATTGCGGTAAGCCAGGGAAATTGAGCCGCTATCATGTCAATAGGAAAAAATACTTATTGGTTAATTTTGCTATTGTACTAGACTTTTTAACAATTTCTTTATAAGTTTTTACCCCAGGTTAGCATAAAGGAATATATACATAAATATATCTTATGCTGAGGATTGAGTAGATGAGAAAACGTCTTTATCTGTCTAATGATATAAATTCGCTCTGCTTTTAAGTGAAAAATTTTAGGCTTTTGCTGAGGAGAAATGTGATAAAATCGGTTAATAGTTGACAAATGACAACCGACTAATAACAACTAACAAATGAACGATTTTTGGAATACGATTTTAGAGTTTGCAGAAACCACTACTATCAGAGTGGGAAAACAATTAATGCAGGATTTTGGTAAAGTCCAAGCTTCACAAAAAGCTGATGGTAGCTTGGTAACAAAATCAGATAAATGGGCAGATCAAGAAATTCGAGATGCTATTGTTTCTACTTTCTCAGGTTACGGCATTTTGAGCGAGGAAAGTAATCAAACTTTTCCGAATGCAGAATGGTGTTGGGTAATTGATCCTTTGGATGGTACAACCAACTTTACCAGAGGAATTCCGATTTGGTCTATTTCTCTGGGGTTACTTTACCGAGGAACGCCCATTTTTGGTTATGTTTACGCGCCACCATTAAATCAAGCCTTTCACGGATTTTGGGCGGGTTCATCAGGCTTAACAACGCCAACGGGAGCATTTTTAAATAATCATCCCATTCATACCAGTAAAGATGCTCCCAGCAAAAACCACTTTTTTAACCTTTGTTCTCGTAGTACCGACATTATTCAACCGGGTTTCCCCTGTAAAATTCGGATGTTAGGAGTTGCTAGTTATAACTTTCTTTCCGTCGCAACTGGTGCGGTTTTGGGGGGAATTGAAGCCACACCCAAGGTATGGGATATTGCTGGCGCTTGGGTCATTGTCCAAGCTGCGGGTGGGACGTGGGTATCGCTCAATTCTGAGTCTTTTCCATTATCGCCGGGAATGGATTATAGCGATCGCTCTTTTCCCACAATGGTTGTGAGTAATTCCGATATAGTTCCGATATTTACACCATTTCTAGAAAGTGCAAAACTTTAACAACTGACAACTGACAACTAACAACTGACAACTGACAACTGACAACTGACAACTGAAAAAATTATGAAAGGACTTTGGTTAGAAAATAATCAATTACAATTACGCACCGATATTCCTATTCCTGAACCACTACCAGGAGAGGCTTTGGTGCGGGTTTTGCGGGCGGGAATTTGTAATACTGACCTAGAATTAATTAAAGGTTATTATCCTTATACTGGCATTATCGGCCATGAATTTGTTGGTGTTGTTGAACAAGGTCCCAAACAGTTAATTAATCAAAGAGTGGTTGGTGAAATTAACGCTGCTTGTGGTGATTGTCGTTTTTGTCGGCGGGGACAACCAACACATTGCGAAAATCGGACAGTTTTAGGAATTGTTAACCGTCATGGTGCATTTGCAGAATATCTATCTTTACCTATTGAGAATTTGCATCTTGTTCCTGAAAATGTCTCTACAGCAGCCGCAACTTTTACTGAACCCATAGCCGCAGCTTTGGAAATTCAACAACAAATACAAATATGTAAAGATGACCGAGTATTAGTAGTTGGAGATGGTAAACTGGGACAATTAATAGCCCAAACTTTAGCCTTAACAGGTTGTGAATTATTAGTAGTTGGAAGACATAAAGATAAATTAGTAAATTTAGCAGCGAAAGGAATTAAAACTGGTTTCGCTGATAGCGTCACTGATAGATACTTTGATATCTCTGTTGATTGTACAGGAAATCCTGAAGGTTTTAATATTGCTCGTCGGGCTTTACGTCCTCGTGGTATATTAATCTTAAAAAGCACCTATGCGGGAAATCTCAGTTTAGATGCTTCTGCTTTAGTGGTAGATGAAATCACCCTCATTGGTTCTCGTTGTGGTCCCTTTGTTCCAGCATTGGAATTGTTAGCGACGGGAAAGGTAGATGTTCAATCTTTAATTGATAGTCATTATCCACTTTTTCAAGGTTTAGCAGCTTTTGAGAAAGCCAAAACTAAAGGAGTTTTAAAAGTGTTGTTAGAAATGAGTTCGTAATCAGAATTGATAGGATTAAGATATCAACAGATTTTAACGCCATACCTGGATCTGCATAATATCAAAATGATAGTCGTAAGTCCACACTGCTAACTTCATTTCTTCAGACAAAATAGCAGTTACAGCATCACAGAGAGTAATTTTCTGATCTGGAAAACAAGCTGCTTTTTCTGCTGCTGCTATATATTGTTCTTGGGAAGGGTTAATAAAATAAACTGAAGCTATACAATCTTTAGCAAATCCAATTGCTTGTTCAGTTCCGAGACGGTACAACAGAAGGTTATATGTTTCCAAATAAACAGGAAATGGAACCAAGATTGTTAGTTTTTCGGTGTTGATACGTTGTATTTGAATTTTTGAACGCTGATGATATTGATCATCTACATCTATAGCAGCATAAAGAGGTCCATTATCCGCAATGATAGCTCTCAAGGTGTATTTGGTGGTAATGATTGTGAATATATTTGTTCTGCGAGAATTTGATCATGATTTACCGATGTATCCAAAAATCCACTTCCTTTATTTACAGAAGTAAAGTTTATTGGTTTTTTTGGTGGTAAATAACCACGTTGACCCAGAAATTCCATGATGGCATTTTCAATAATATCATTAGCAGGTAACACATTTTCCTGATCGTTAATATAACTATTCAGTGCATTTGCTAATGTATCTGGTAATGTGATATTTAGGGCTTGCATAGGCTGTTATTGCAAATTATGTCTATATTATATTATTGTCTGCATCAGGATTTACAGGACTATTTATTGATAATTCATTCATTTTGACTATATACATTTTAATTTTGAATATTCTGAGTTGTCAGATACCTAACTTTTTTCTACATTTTCTCATTTATCAATATCAATTATATCAAAAGTCGGTTATCTTTTATCTTTAGATGCAAATTAACATCCTGTAAATCCTTTAATCCTGATATGGCTACGCCACGCTACGCTATCAGACATTAATCAGGTAGAGACATTAAACATCTCTACCAAAATTTATCAACCTCTAAACTTTTAACGCCTTTTCTGCTTGGAAATGCAGCAATAACCCATATTCCAAACCTTCGACTACAGCTTGATAAGAAGCCTCCAAAATATTGCTAGAAACTCCTACAGTAGTCCAGCGTTGTTGACCATTACCTGATTCTACCAAAGCGCGAGTTTTAGCAGATGTTCCCGTATTTCCATTGAGAATTCTCACCTTATAATCAGTCAATTCAAAATCAGCAATTTGGGGATAAAAATTCACTAAAGCCTTCCGCAAAGCGGCATCCAAAGCGGCTACTGGTCCATTACCTTCTGCGGCTTCGAGAATATTTTTACCATTAACAGCGACTTTCACAGTTGCTAAAGAATTAGTAGATTCCTTCATTTCCACCAAATCACAATGGACTTGAAAACCTTGAACTTCAAAAAACTGCTGACGACAGGATAAAGCCTCATACATCAAAAGAATAAAACTAGCTTCTGCGGCTTCAAATTGATAGCCTTGACTTTCCAATTCCTTCATGCGGTGGAGAATTTGTCTAGCTTGGGGATGATCCTTATCTAATTCAATCCCACAACTGCGAGCTTTAGCTAAGACATTACTTAAACCAGACTGTTCAGAAATGACAATCCGGCGGTGATTTCCGACCAATTCCGGTTGAATATGTTCATAGGTTAGAGGATTCCGTGCCACCGCAGAGACATGAATTCCCCCTTTATGAGCAAAAGCCGAAAGTCCCACAAAAGGTGCGTGTTCGTCAGGTGCGAGATTAACAACTTCACTGACAAACCGACTAGCTTCTGTAAGCTGATTTAGCTGGTGTTCACCGATACAACTATAACCCAGCTTTAGCTGTAAATTGGGAATCACAGAACACAGATTTGCATTACCGCAACGTTCCCCATAACCGTTAATTGTTCCTTGTACCATTCTAGCTCCAGCCATAACTGCCACTAAGGCATTCGCCACCGCCATTTCTGAATCATTATGAGTATGTATTCCTATTTGGGGAATTTTTTCTTGACAACTAACCCCTTCGGGGTTCGTCAGTCGCTCATGGGGGAAACCCCCAAGACCGCGCTGACTCACAACTGACAACTGACCACTGACAACTGACACAATTTGCGAAACTTCATGAGGTAAAGTCCCACCATTGGTATCACATAAAACTAACCATTCTGCACCTGCTGTGACTGCTGCTGTCAACGTCTGTAAAGCATAATCAGGATTTTGCTTATAACCATCAAACCAATGTTCAGCATCGTAAATTACTCGCCGTCCTTGAGAACGCAAATACTCGATTGTGTCGCCAATCATGGCTAGATTTTCCGCCAGACTGGTCTTGAGTCCGGCTGTAACGTGCAAATCCCAAGATTTACCGAAAATTGTCACCCAGCGAGTATCTGCCGCCAAAATCGCTTGGAGCATGGGTTCATCTACTGCTTTGGTATGAGGACGACGGGTGGAACAAAAAGGGACAACTTCTGCTTGTTTGAGGGGATTTGCTTGAAGTTGCTCGAAGAATTGGACATCTTTGGGATTTGCTCCCGGCCAACCACCTTCAATAAAGGGTATACCCAATTCATCAAGTTTGTGAGCAATGTGTAACTTATCTTCTATGGACACTGACAGTCCTTCTCGTTGAGTTCCGTCGCGGAGAGTAGTGTCATAGATCCAAAGTTGATTTGAGGGAGTTGTGGTCATAAAAATTGGGTGAACCGTTGGTTCAACACTGACACCTGAGAGACAAATTTGCGGCGATGTGCCAATATACAACAAAACGCTATTTCGGTAATTTCAATATCCCTCAGTTAGTAAGGCCAAGTAAATTAATTGAGTGTAAAGAAGAGGCTGGGGATAAGGTACACAGAGATGATCAACTGTGGAGGCATTGGCACTTATGGTACTTATGCGGTTACAGTAGAAAGTGAGGTGTCCGCAGTGAATTGGCGTAAGCAAACACAGCGATAGCGAAGCACAATCTAGGAATCGCTTCCTCCCCATTCTCCTACAAACGGCCTGGGTTTAACTTGCCAAATTCAGGTTTTAGGTGATGTCAAAGTAACTAAATTTTATGGGTTTTGGGGTCAAGGTTCTCAATTAGTTTAGATACCAGAAGGTTAACAAGGAGAGAAACAAGATGGGTAGATGGACACCCTTGATTTTAATGGCTGGCGGCGTAGCAATTTTGCTAGGTACGTTACTGGGAATTAATTTTCCTATGGGCGGACAACAAACTGCTAATGTTCCCCAAGGACGCAAAGAATCTAGCGTTCTTCCCGCTAATATTAATGTTAATAGTGCTGCGAATGGGAATGATTCGGAAAATACTAGTAGTAATGAGTCAGAAACTTCCAGCGGAAACAATTCTAATTCTGCCAGTGAAAACCCTCGGAATACCCGTGTAGCTCAAAGTAATGGTTCTACAGAGACTACCAACAATTCTGCTAATACTACACAAGAAACAAGTGATAGTAATAAAAGTTCCAGTTCTACAAATGACAGTTCCAGTTCTGACAATGAAACTTCTACTACAGAACGTAATTCAAATTCTGGTAGTAATACCAATCAAAACAAAGCACCAATTCGGGCTTTGTGGTAACTAGGGAAAAATTTAGTTAGAGGTCATTGGTCAAAATTAAAAAACTCATGACCAATGACCAATTTCCACCCCCTCTGAGTCATTTATGAGTTATTAGTTATTTACTAATAACTAATTGACTAATGACTAATGACTAATGATGTTTTAATTATTGGTGGTGGTATTATCGGGTTGGCTTGCGGTGTTGAACTCAAATTACGGGGTGCAAATGTAACTGTAATTTGCCGTGATTTTACTGCCGCAGCCAGCCATGCCGCAGCGGGAATGTTAGCGCCTGATGCGGAAAATATTACTAATGAGGCGATGTTGTCTTTATGTCGGCGATCGCGTAATTTATATTTAGACTGGACGGAAAAATTAACAAAATTAACCGCCACAAAAGATTTAAACAATACAGGTTATTGGCCTTGCGGTATCCTCGCACCATTGTATCAACAACCTGAAAACCAGGAACATAAAAACGCTAACTGGTTAGATAAAAATACGATTAACCAATATCAAACAGGTTTGGGTGCAGATGTGGTTGGTGGCTGGTGGTATCCTGAAGATGGGCAAGTTGATAACAGGGCTTTAATGAAAGTTCTGCGAACTGCGGCTACCTCTTTGGGTGTTGTTTTCCAAGATGGAATTACGGTAGAAGCGATTTCTCAACAACAGGGAAAAGTTATTGGTGTACAAACTAATACTGGGTTACTTCGCGCTGATCATTATCTTTTAACTGCTGGTGCTTGGACGAATCAATTATTACCTTTACCAGTGCGTCCCCGCAAAGGACAAATGTTGAGTGTGCGAGTCCCGGACTTTGTGACTGAATTACCTTTAACCAGGGTGTTGTTTGGTGAAAATATTTATATTGTTCCCCGCCGCGATCGCTCTATCATTATTGGTGCAACTAGCGAAGATGTAGGATTTACTGCGAATAATACTCCTGGGGGCATTCAAAGTTTATTACAATCAGCTATACGACTATATCCCCAACTAGAGAATTATCCTCTACAAGAACTTTGGTGGGGATTTCGTCCCGCTACTCCCGATGAATTACCTATTTTGGGTCATAGTTATTGTAGTAACTTAACCTTGGCTACTGGTCATCACCGTAATGGAATTTTACTAGCACCAATTACAGCCACATTAATTGCTGATTTGATTTGTGAACAAAAAGCAGATCCTCTTTTAGCTAATTTTCATTATTCTCGCTTTTCTACTGTGTCATCTACTACTACACCAATGTTAATTCACGCGACTCCTGCCACTAACGGACACCGTAACCCAGAAATATCAGATTTAATTGTTCCAGATTCACCCTTAATTATTGCCGGCAAAAGCTTCAAATCTCGGTTAATGACGGGAACCGGTAAATATCGCAATATCCGAGAAATGCAGCAAAGTGTCGCTGCTAGTGGTTGTCAAATTGTCACGGTAGCTGTGCGACGGGTACAAACCAACGCCCCAGGACATGAAGGTTTAGCAGAGGCACTAGATTGGAGTAAAATCTGGATGTTACCCAATACCGCTGGCTGTCAAACCGCAGAAGAAGCGGTGCGAGTGGCACGGTTAGGACGGGAAATGGCGAAGTTATTGGGACAGGAAGATAATAATTTTGTTAAGTTAGAAGTGATACCTGATGCTAAATATTTACTACCTGATCCCATTGGCACTTTACAAGCTGCGGAACAGTTGGTAAAAGAAGGTTTTGCTGTATTGCCTTATATTAATGCTGATCCTATGTTAGCCAAGCGGTTAGAAGAGGTGGGTTGTGCCACGGTTATGCCTTTAGCTGCCCCTATTGGTTCGGGACAAGGACTGCAAACAACTGCCAATATTCAGATTATTATTGAAAATGCCCATATTCCCGTAGTGGTAGATGCCGGCATTGGTGCGCCCTCTGAGGCTGCTGAGGCGATGGAATTGGGGGCGGATGCGTTATTAATTAATAGTGCGATCGCCCTGGCTGAGAATGCCCCAGCAATGGCTTATGCGATGAATTTAGCAACGGTAGCCGGTCGCATGGCTTATTTAGCGGGAAGGATGCCCATGAAGGATTACGCTAGTGCTAGTTCTCCTTTAACGGGGACTATTACGGGTTAATTTGTACTTACTTAGATCCCCGACTTCTTGAAGAAGTCGGGGATCTGATTTTCTTCTAAAACCTGACTTTTATATTTAATTAGATCACCAGAATCTTTACCATTTTGTTGTTTAAGACGTTTCTTGAGCTTAATTTCTATAGAACTATTAATATCAGGTGTGGGATTTCTATTTAAGACAATACGTGCATAAATTTTGAATTCTTTTATTTCAGTCATCAGTTGATTTATAGATGAATTTATTTGTGCAATTGCTTTTTTTAAATCATGTCCTTTTAATTCTACAAAAAACGCTGATTTATCTTCACAGGATAAAATTAGGTAATCACATCTTTCACCTTCTTTAATTAAGCAACCATCAACCTTAATCTTACAAATCTCTTTACCGTTATCATTGGTGACTCTATACTCTTGTTTATTCCCAGAATCTCTGACAACTATGGTTTTTCTTGTATCACAAAATTCCTTACATTCACTTTTTCTAAAGAAATCGTTACACATAGTTATTCATCCAGATTGAATAGATCATTAAACTTGTCGTTAATTATACTGGATGCGCTATCTATTTTTTCCGCTTGAATTAATTTTAGTTCTTCATCAATAATTGATTCATAGCCATTTTCAGAAATAAAGTAAGCTGAAATGCGATTTGGATCAATCCAACTTTTACTATTAACAATACTTTCTACTGCTTCTCTTTCATCACTTACTTTATTTTTGCCTACTTGATAAGCATATAAAAGATTATTGAAAGCAGATAAAATATAAGGACTATGAGTAGTTATAATTATTTGATTGTTATAAACATTTGCTAATAATCCAATCAGTTCCACAATATCACTTTGGGTTTCTGGATAAAGGTGTGCTTCCGGTTCTTCAAACACCATAAATACACTCGTTTCATCTAAAATATATCGAAATATCAGCAATAAAATCCAGACAGATTCTTGTTGTCCTGAAGAAGCATATTGTAGTTTAACATATTGGTTATTTTTAAAATAAATTCTTTCTTTATCAATATCAGCATTAAATCTATATTCACCTTTGAGGATTTTTTTTAATAGTCTTGATAAATCATCAGCTAGATTTAAAGCGACATCTTTATTTTGAATGAGAGTATTTAAGTCATTAGTAAAGTAAGTTTTTAATAAATTAATTCTCTCTACAAAAGATTTGGTAAAATAGTCTAATGTATCTGGATTTTTGATTTCTTGAAGTTGATCTGTTAATGTAGACATCAAACTTCTACCAGCAGGAATAAATACGGATGAGTGTGTTTCTTCAAATATTTTATCAATACGTGATTTAAAATAATTAAACTGTAATCTTCTATTTGACTCTAGTTCTCGTAATTCTTCTAATGAATTGAATATATTGTGTTGTTCTTTGGAAATTATTTTATAATTTAATATTTCTCGAATTAGCAAATCTAATTCTTTCACAAGAGTTCCACTAACTTCAATATTTGTCTTATATCTAGAACCAGAAATTTTTATATGTTTTTTCTTGGAATATTGATAAGTTAAACTAAATTCATCTGACTTAATACCAAAATATGTGAGAATTTTTGAATGTAAATAAATAAATAATGAAGACGAGTTTTCTAAATCATTAGCATAAATATTATCAAGTATTTCATCTTTAATAGACTTAAACAGAAAAATAGATTTACTAATTGTACTTTTACCGCTTGCTTGGGGTCCAATTAACAGCATTATATCCGTAACATCAGCCTCAAATTTTTTCACTGGTCCAAAATTTTCTATAGAGATTCTTTGCATAATTATGATGTTTCGATTGAGATTCAAAAATATAAATCACTATTGACAGTGTAACAAAAATTTTATGAAAAACAGTCATGTAACTGAACTTCGCGCTTAAGAGGATGTTTGAAAAGTGGTATTCCGTAATTTTCATCACATTGCTACCCCCCTTTCCCCTTGTAAAGGGGGGAAACAATAAAAATCCAGTTCCCTCCCCTTTACAAGGGGAGGGTTAGGGTGGGGTAAAAAATATTTGATACATCAACCATAACTTTTCAAACACCCTCTAATTAGGAATGAATTCTCTTCCTGAATTGACAGTCAGGTGAAATAGAATAGCACAAAATTAAACATAAATTGTCTATTTTGTCAAGACAGCAGCCAAAATCCCAGAAACTTTGATTAATGTAACTATTTTTATGAGAGTGATGTAAAATTTATGTAACATTAAGTAAAGAAAGATAATAAGGAATCACTTCATGCCTTACACAAACGAAGAGGGTGGTCTTCTCAATAACTTTGCTAAAGAACCCAAGCTTTATCAAGCTGAACCACCAACAAACTCCCAAAAGCGTACTTATATTATCTTAGGAATTGCAGCGATGCTTTTAATTGGAGGGGTAATTTTTGTCGCTTTCACTGTCTCTAATGTTAGCTAATTGGAAAACTGCCCTTTAATAGCCTTTCCTGATTTCAGGTTCTTATTTTGATCAAGAGCCTGATTTTTTGCTAGAATAAAAAAATGCAAGTATAATTATCGTCTTTTTTTGATATTCTAGCCCATAAAACTTGATTCATCCTGAAAAAGAGAGCATCTCCGTGAAAATCCAAATTATAAGATGTGACATTAATATTGAATTTATTCAGTCAGGATGTATACAGAAAATAGGGCTAAAACTCAACTAAATACAAGCGTGAATGAAACTGTACATACAGAAAACATTAGTTTGAATCGGCAAGTATATCAACGCCTAAAACTTGCTCTGAGTCTGGGTTTACGTAGACAAATCCTATTTGCTATATGTGATAATTTACATTTAAGAAATCGGATAGCAGCGCGGTTACACTCCACTCTAGCTTATCCAGTGGGTAAGGTCATATATCAGCGAGCTAATGTGGGAGATTTTAGCACGCCAGCTTATCCGCGATTAGTCACTCTGCGTTTAAATTTAAGTGATCCTAATCCTATAGCGCAAATCAATCAATGGTTAGCTAATTATCCACCCCCTAAGGTGGGAGGATCAACAGATAATCCTGGCCGTCCCTTACCAATGCCGGGATTTCAGATTGTCGGGGTAGAAATGCTGACTAAAGAACCAGTAGCAGTACAACGTTTATTTTTGAATTATCTCCGTTTAGGTGAACAGCATTTATCAAGTCAGGAATTTAGTCACTTTGTAGAATCTAGTCTTTTATTTTGGGTTTCTCGTCCTTGGTTGTCTGCGATTCAGCAATCAGCAGCAAAATTTTGGCATTGTCGAACCGGCGTATTTGTATTTGCAGGAGAACCGACACCAACTATAGATAATAGAGGTTATCCAGAAAAATTTGCAGATTCCTATAATTTAGGTCAAGAAAATTTAGAGCATTTAGTTGTTAATGAAGAGGAAGTTTCTCAAGACATCAAACAAACAAATGAGTTTGATTTGCCTTTAACTTCAACCACAGATTTAACACAAATACCAGATAAATTTCCGGTTCAATCCCCTCAAATAACAACTAATCAGCATTTCCCTTCCTTATCTCATATTAACCAGGAGTTGCAAGGATTAATTAAGGCAACAATAAATGCTGATGATAGTGATCAAATTCAACAATTACTCTGGGAAATTGAACAGTTACATATTCAAACAGCTAAGGGAGAAGAGTTAGGGATAGCTTATCAGAATCTTGGTAATTTCTATCGGTTGCAGATTGAGCAAGGACAAGCAACTGTGGAAAATTTGATGATAGCAATTCTAGCTTATCAGGAAGCAGTTAATTATGATGAAAATTCTCCACAACTTCCAGATATTTTGAATGATTTGGGGACACTTTACTGGATGTTGCACCGCATCCCTGATAATTCTGAAGAAGCAAAAATTTATATTCAACAAGGGGTAGACTTTTATAAATTAGCACTCAAGATAATTACAGGTGATACTCAGCCAGAAACTTATGCGCGGATTCAAAATAACCTGGGTACTGCCTATGGTGACTTAGCAAAATTTGCTGAACCTGTAGAAAATTGGCAGTCCGCAGTTATTGCTTATGATGAAGCCATTCGTTACCGACAAGAAGAAATAGAACCTTTAAAATATGCTGCTTGTCAGAACAATTTAGGTACAGCTTATTGGCATCTAGGGCAGTACGATCAACCTGTAGAAAATCTCACCAAAGCGATTTCTGCTTATAAGTTAGCAGTCGTTCACTATCAACAGACAAATGATCCCCTAAAATATGCGATGATTCAAAATAATATGGGTACGGCTTATTGGAATCTTTCCCAATATGAACAACCAATAGAAAATCTCCAGTTAGCAATTCAGGTTTATAATGAAGCCCTAAAATATCGAACATCTGTGGATGTTCCTCAATCCTATGCTGCTACTCAAAATAATCTGGGTATCGCTTACTGGCATCTAGCAAATCAGCCACAAACAACAAAAGAAGATCAACAAAAATTCGTAAAATTATGTATTAATGCTTATCAAGAAGCTGTGAATACGGCTCACTCACTTAGTAGTCTACCTTTAAGTTTTGATTTATGGATGACACACAATAATTTAGGATTAGCTCATTATTATTTAGTGATAAATCTGTCTTTTAATGGGGATAAAAAAATGCTTTCTCAACAGTTAGAAGCCGCTTTAGAAAATCATTTACAAGCGTTAAGTGGATTTGATAGACAAACAGAAAATTATCAAACAACAATCAGCTATATTATTAGCACAATTCGGGCTTTTCACAATGAGTTAGGAATTCAAGGACAAAATTTAGCTTTATCTAAGCTTCCAGGACATTTATTGCCAAATGTCTTACCTAAGTTGTAATTTGGTAATTGGTAATTGGTAATTGGTAATATGAAAGAAACAGTTTTAGGGGTTCGCAATCTACAAGTTGAATTTATCAGTGACAGCAGTAAAGTAAAAGCTATTGATGATATTAGTTTTCAGTTACATCAGGGTGAGACTTTAGGAATAGTGGGAGAGTCGGGAAGTGGAAAGTCGGTTACGGCTTTAGCAATCATGGGTTTGTTGCAATATCCAGGAAAAGTGAGTGGAGGGGAAATTTTCTTTTCTCGGACAAGTGGACAACCGCTGGATTTATTAGCATTATCACCTCAAGAAATGCAGCTTTATCGAGGTGGTGATATTGCGATGATTTTTCAAGAACCAATGAGTTCTTTAAATCCGGTTTATACTATCGGGTTTCAGTTGCAAGAAGCTATTATGCGACATCAGAATGTAAATGCAATTGAAGCGAAAAGAATTGCGATCGCGGGTTTACAAGAAGTTAAACTTTTAGCTAGTGATGAACAAATTGAAGAACAGTATCTTGATCATAATTTATCTGCATCAGGTAGTTTTAAATTAGCACAGTTGGTGAAAGAACACAAAGAAGCTATGTTGGAAAGATATCCCCATGAGCTATCTGGAGGACAATTGCAACGAGTTATGATTGCCATGGCTATTTCTTGCAATCCATCGGTATTAATTGCTGATGAACCAACTACAGCTTTAGATGTGACTGTGCAAGCGACAATTCTAGCATTATTATATGAACTGCAACAAAGTCGCAATATGGCAATGATTTTTATTAGCCATGATTTGGGGTTAATTGCGGAAATTACTGACCAAGTAGCAGTGATGTATAAAGGTAAAATTGTCGAATATGGTGCAGCAGCACAAATTTTCAATAACCCCCAACATCCTTATACGAAAGGACTTGTAGCTTGTCGTCCTAGTTTGAATCGTCGTCCCCACAAACTGCTGACTGTTTCTGACTACATGAGTGTGACAGAAGATGAATTTGGAAAAGTGACAATTCAGAGTAAAGAACCTGCACAACCAGCAGAAACTACTAGGGACGAGACTAACGCAAGATTAGCAAATATTAGTTCACAAACACCTCTGTTGACAGTTAGTAACTTAGAAGTGGGTTTTCCAGTCCGGGGGGTATTTGGCAGCACAAAACGTTACCATAAGGCTGTAAATGGGGTTTCCTTTGATGTTTTTCCGGGAGAAACCTTGGGATTGGTGGGAGAATCTGGTTGCGGTAAAACTACTTTAGGTAGAACATTGCTGCGATTAATCGAACCGATGAGCGGTAAAATATTATTTAATGGACAGGATATTACTCACTTGACTGGGAAAACTTTGCAGCACTTACGACGGGAAATGCAAATTATTTTCCAAAATCCTTTTAGTTCCCTCAACCCCCGGATTAAGATTGGGGAAGCGATTGTAGAACCGCTGTTAATTCATGGTGTGGGTAAGTCGAAACAACAGCGACAAGCTAGGGTAGTGGAACTGTTGGAACGGGTGGGTTTAAGTGCGGATGATATGAAAAAATATCCTCATCAGTTTTCCGGTGGTCAGCGTCAACGGGTTTGTATTGCTCGCGCTTTGGCTTTAAATCCTAAGTTTATTATTTGTGATGAATCAGTTTCAGCTTTGGACGTATCTGTGCAAGCGCAAGTTCTCAATTTATTGAAAGAATTACAAGGGGATTTTCAACTAACTTACATTTTTATTTCCCATGATTTAAGTGTAGTCAAATTTTTGAGCGATCGCATTTTAGTGATGAATCAAGGAAAAATTGTGGAATCAGGTACATCTGACAGTATTTACTTAGAACCAAAAGAAGAATATACACAAAAACTAATCGCTGCAATTCCTACAGGTAGTCCAGAAAGGATCAGAAATAGAATCGGATAATGTCAGATTTAGATCCCCGACTTATTGGAGAAGTCGGGGATCTTATTGATGATGATGATCATTTAAAATATTGTAAGCTTCATTAACTAACCGCATTTTCTCTTGCACTTGTTTTTGCATTTGTGGTTGATTAACAAATAAATCAGGATGCCATTTTTTGACTAATGTTTTATAAGCTTTTTTAACTTCTGTAAAAGCAGCAGTAGGTTGTAATCCTAACACTCTATAAGCGTCAGCAATTTTATCTTTTTGTGCTGGTGTTTTCGGCGGAGTTTTTGGTGGAGTTTGTGCTTTTTGACTTGAACCAGATGATTTCATATTAGCTTTTATTTCTGCGATTTCTTGTTCCATTTCCCAAGCTTGAAATTTTGCTTCTAACTCTGCGGGGTTTGGTGGTGGGGTGTTAACTTGTTGACGTGGAGTTTCTACCTTTGGGGGAGGATTTCGAGGAGTATTTTGTTTGGGAGGTGTATATGTATAAACTTGTTGTTTTGGTATTTGAGGACTTGCAGGTTTAGGTTGATATTGATAAGGTTGATATTTACTGTTAATATTTGCTTTTGTTAACTCTGCTAATAACTGATTAAATTGATTTTGCAATCTTTGTAGATATTCCCTTTGTTGAGTAATTTCCATTGGTTCTTGACTAGCTTCAAAGTAAATTATTTTTGCTGCTTTTTGTTGATATGCAGCTAATATAGATAAACCTTGACTGCTAAAACTAGATAAATAATTTTCAGCCGCATCAATACAAATTTTTGCTACCTGTTGATGATAAGATTCTTTAACAGAATTTGCATCTTGTTTTTGCAGATTTTTACTTAAAACATAAGAAATACTCCCCACCACAGCAGCACCCACAGGACCACCCAACAACCATCCAATTCCACCTCCAACAGCTACAGAACCCGGGTCAGTTAGATCATTACTATTAATAGTATTTGGTTTGACAGGTAAGGTTAATTGTGGTGGATTGGGAAAGGGAATTTTTAAATCTTCTGGACGTTCTGATTTGAAAAAATCATAAGCTTGATATAGCCATTTTATGACAGCGTTTTGTAATTCTGTCAGGTCTTTTTTTAAAGTTCCTATTTGCCAAGATTGTAAATTATTTTCCGCAAATGCGACTGCAATATCACCTTGATATTTTGTAATTAAATTAGGTAAAGATAACCAACTTTCTAATTCATCAATACTGGTTTTAAAACCTTGATAAATTAGATTTTGGGCTTTTTGTTTAATTTCTAGTTTGGATTTTTCTTTATCATCAAATATTTTAATTTCTTGATCAGACTTATTAATTTTATCAACTAATAAAGTTTGCAATTGAGAAGATATAGTTTGCAATCTTGGTAAACGCACATTACCAGAATTTTGCTGTAAAATCCCGACTAAATTTTGTAAAGCAGTTTCAAAAGCAACTAAACCACTACTATTTGCAAGCGCAACATCACCTTTTAATCTTGCGCGTAAAGCAGGTAAAGCATCAACTCGATATAAATTACTGAAACCAGGAGGTAAATCAGCGCGGAAACTTTCAGCGACAAATAGTAACCGATTGTGGACTTGTTTTTGTTCTTCCGGTTCGAGTAAATTGAGAAAATTCACTACAAAAATAACTGTTTTAATATTTCTATCTAATAACCAATCGCGGAGATTTTCTCTTTCTCCTAAAGTCATGAGTTTTCGTGCATCTAATAATTGAATAACTAAATCTGTACCGAATAATCTATCTTTTACTAAATTATCCTGTGCTTCTCTATCATTAGTTCCCGGTAAATCAACAAATTCAATTCCTGTTTCTAAAAAAGGATGAGGACAAAAAACCTCAACAGACGCAACATCTTTTCGCATCTGTCTATTACCATCTAAAACTGCAAATTGTTGTAAAACTTCTGTACCACTGCGATAGATTTCTGTACCATCTACTAACATAATCCGACTCCGCACAGTTGTCCCATATTTAACAGTAATTGCTGCACCCGTTGTGGGAATTAAATCAATGGGTAAAGTCCGATTTCCTAACATCGCATTTAGCAAAGTTGACTTACCATGATTAAATGGTCCAAATACAGCAATCTGAAAATTAGGATTAACTAAATAATTACAAATAGAATTTACATCTTGATGTAGTTGAGAATTGCGATTTAAATTCAATACCTTACAGGTAGATTTTAAAGCATCTATTAATTCACTATAACCTTGATATTTTTGCTGCATGATTATTATTTGTAAATTAGTTACACACCCAGATCCCCGACTTCTTTAAGAAGTCGGGGATCTTTATCTTCTAGCTGTAATAAGTTAATAGGTTGCTGTAAGCAGTTTCGATTTTTTGCAGTTGTTCAATGATGTTTTCTTGTAAGTTTTTAAAGCGTTTAAATTCAGTTTCGCGGTTAATTTCCCGTGTTTTTTTCTGTTGAAGCAGATTATCTAATTCTGATTTGCGAGAAGTAATATCATCATTAATCCGTTGACTTACTTCTTTTTCATAAGTGCTAAAACATTCCTTTACTGCATCATAAACAATTGGTGCTTGTTCATTTGCGACTTGAGGAAGATATTTAATTAGCTCTTTTTTCGTAGTTTTAACTAATTCCTTTCTGGCTTGATCTGCTTGTAAAATTCCCACTCCCAACCCTAACAAAGCAAAGCCAATTGGACCGAGAAAAACTCCTGTTACGGCTGTAATCATTCCCCCCACACCAATTACAGTAAAGTAATTTAAAAGGATATTTTTCCAATCAAAACCTGCACTAGCTAAAGCGACACCGGCTAAGTTACCTCTAGATAAAGATAACAAACCCATTGCCCATTTTGCCCAGCCAGGAGAGTTATCATCTTCTGTGGTAAGTAGGTAGGCGGAGAAAAATCAAAGTATATTTCGTTTTGTGAAATGGCTAAAACTCAACCACAATAACGCATTGAGGTGAATTTACATATCGTTACACATTTTGGTTATTTAACGTCCACTTACTTAGTATGGGTGTTGACGTTCACTTTTTGTCCGGTTAATTTTTCGGTGATTTGATTGGTAACTTGATTGTAAGAAGCACCATATTGGGAAGCAGAATTAGATAATTCTTTAAAGGCTGTATTCATTTCTTTTTCAGCATTTAATGTCCAAGCTGAAAATTTATCAGTGATATATTGTTCAAAGGCTTTTTGAAGTGCAATGTTAAAAGCGTCTCGTTTTCCACTACTCAAGAAATCAAACAAATTCAATTCTGGTTGATAGCGCAAGAAATCATTTTCAAAAGTGTTACCTAAGTTTAAAACATAGCTGCGAAAAGATTCAGATATGCCTCTGGCTTGATTATCTCTAGTATTGATAATTTCTTTTTGAAATTGATCACGAATTTGATTAAGTTTGGTGAATTCAGGTTCAACAGAATCAATGCGTTTTTTCAATTCATCTACATCTTGATCTAGTAAAGGAATGCGTCTTTCAATAGCTTCATAAGTATGATTTACCGCTTGTCTAGCTAAGGTTCTGACTTGACGTAATTCAGCGATCGCTCTTTCCCTCGTCAGAAAGGTATTTAACGCCCCCATGAACTCAGGAAACCCAGTTTTACTTAAATCAGCTTGGGGATTTTTCAATCTGCGTCGTAGTGCTTGAATTGAAGAAAGTTCAAACACTCTTTCATCATAAATATCTTGTCCATCTACATAACAATATTCAGACAAATTGGCTTTAAATACTTGTCTGAGTCGAGTTTCTGCTGATGTTAATTCTTCTATATCATCAGGATCAATTAATGATTCTTTTACCTGATCCCAAGCATTAATCAAGAAGAAAACCGATAAACCTCGTCCTTTGATATAATTCTCTAAATACCGTCTTTCACCTAAAGTACAAGGTTGAGAAGCCCGCATCACAAACAAAATTGCATGACAGTTATTCACATAGCCTAAAGATAACTCATTTCGAGCTTCTGTATCATTCAAACCTGGACTATCAACAATTTCAATCCCCTTTTCTAGTAACGTCAAAGGATACTCAACAACTGCATAATCAACATCAGGAAATGCCTGTTTTTGTTCCTGTTCTAACTTCTTCGCTTCCGCTGGATCAATGGTATATTTATATTTAAAGCTTTGAAAATCTAACTGTTGAGGACTTTTCCCATCATTGAAATGAATAGTAACTTTCTTTTCTGCTCCATAACGTAAAATTGTTAATATCGCAGTGCAGGGATTGACATCACTGGGTAATAAATTCTCACCAATTAAGGCATTAAGAAATGTACTTTTACCCCGTTTCATATCCCCTAAAACTAACAGCCGAAATACACCATTTCTGAGATTTTTACTAGCGGCTGTAATGTCTTCAATATCTCTTGTTAAACTTAATTTTCCCGAGGAATTATCTCCAGCCAATTCCGCTTGATTAATCGTATCGGCGATTTTACTTAAACAAATAGCAATTTCCGAACGAACTTGAGAAACCCGTTCTAAATCATTGATAAATTGCTCAGTTCCCACTTGATAATTCATGATGATTATACTTTATTTAGAGTTTTTAATTTGCGATTCTAAGAAAAGTTTGTAAACAAGAAAAGCCAAAGCCCCAAAAATAATAATTCCGGCTAAAAATGAGGCTACTCGAACTGCAACTATAGTTGCAACAGCCAAACCAAAAAATTTTCCACCAAGAATGATTTTTCTTAGCCAAGGTTTTTGAGATTGTTCTGGTTGATGTTTCTGAGTTTTATAAACAGGTTGATCAATAGCATTGATTTGATCATCCAGTTCTCGGAGTCGCTTTTCTAGCTGACGTTGAATATCTTGATTGTGTTCATAGGGAGATTTCATTAATGTCCACCTTGTTTATGAAATCATTTAGTATATTGTATGATAACTTACGCACAGAAACAACCAAAGCAATATTAACATTGCTAGATTGAGTTTAAATTCAATCTTTTGTACTTGCTTTTCAGAAATTTTCGGGAAGAAGATCCCATTAGAATTGAGATTATAGCAACTTTAATGTATTTCTTCCTTAGCGTCTTTGCTCCTTAGCGTCTTTGCGCGAAACAAAATTACATAAAAATGTCAAAATTTGATTGGGAAAAACTCAGGTAAATGCAAAATGGATATCAAAAATGGATTTGTTGGTACAATTGGTAACACCCCATTAATTCGTTTAAACAGTTTTAGCGAAGAAACAGGTTGTGAAATCTTAGCCAAAGCCGAATATCTGAACCCTGGTGGTTCTGTCAAAGATCGGGCTGCGCTGTATATTATCGAAGATGCAGAAAAAAAAGGACTTCTCAAACCCGGTGGTACAGTAGTCGAAGGAACAGCGGGAAATACGGGAATTGGACTGGCACATATTTGCAACGTCAAAGGTTATAAATGCTTGATTATTATTCCCAATACCCAATCCCAAGAAAAAATAGATGCTTTAACTACCTTGGGGGCTGAAGTTCGTCCTATTCCTGCCGTCCCTTACAAAGATCCGAATAATTACGTCAAACTATCTGGTAGAATTGCGGCAGAAATGGAAAACGCAATTTGGGCTAATCAGTTTGATAATTTAGCCAATCGTACTGCCCATTATGAAACCACAGGTAGAGAGATTTGGCAACAAACAGATGGTAAAGTCGACGGCTGGGTGGCATCAACTGGTACTGGTGGTACTTATGCTGGTGTGGCAATGTACCTAAAAGAACAAAATTCGGGCGTTAAATGTGTTGTTGCTGATCCTTTAGGTAGTGGACTATATAGCTATATCAAAACTGGTGAGATCAAAATAGCAGGTAATTCGATTACTGAAGGTATTGGTAATAGTCGCATTACCGCCAATATGGAAGACGCACCTATTGATGATGCTATCCAAATTGATGATTCTGAAGCCTTGCGTGTTGTTTATCAACTATTAAGAAAAGATGGTTTATTAATGGGTGGTTCAACGGGAATTAATGTCGGTGCGGCTGTGGCTTTAGCTAAACAGTTGGGTCCAGGACATACTATTGTAACTATTTTGTGTGACAGTGGTTCTCGCTATCAATCACGAATATTTAATAGTGCATGGTTAGCCAGTAAAGGATTAGTGATCAATTAGGATTTCTTAGCGATCGCCACATATACCAAATATAGTATCATAGTGGCGATTTAGATGAAGCCCAGTGCTTGGGTGTTACTTCTGATTCTATTATTAAATTATGGCTGGCTGAACGTCTTGATAAAAAAGTTACTAGCAAGTAAAAACAGTAAATATTTGGATATTTTCAGTGAATTAACTGTAAACAAATGTCAAACGTCCCAACTCAGGAACAACCCCTGCCTATTTCTGTAAAAGTATGTCAACATCGTACTTGTAGAAAACAAGGTGCAGAAGAAGTATTAGCAGCTTTACAAGCTTTACCTGCTCCTAATGTGACAATTGCAGCTAGTGGCTGTTTAGGTCAATGTGGTAATGGTCCAATGGTGCTAGTTTTACCCGAAATGGTTTGGTATTGTCGGGTTTTACCTCAAGAAATACCCAGATTAGTGGAACAACATTTATTAGCTGGTAAAAGAGTTAAGGAAATGCTTTATTATCGGTTTCATCCCCAGGGATAAAGATCACTGAAAATATATAAATGCTGTAATTTAGTACAGTAAGAAGTGAGGGAATGAATGGATATTCAGCATCTACGTCAAGCATTAAAAATGAAGTGGCTAATTTATTACGAACAAAATCGTTCTTGGCTAGTTAAAATGCGAATTTGGAAAGATTATGCTGGCATCCGCAGACCTTCTTCTGGTTACATTTTAGCAACTTTATCCACTTTAGAACCAGAGTTAAAAAAAATCCTCCCTTTCATTTTGGATTTAAACAATGATCCTGATAGGATAATTGCAGCTTTGTGTTTGCACTTCAATCCTGAACAGGAATTAAACTTATTAAAATCCCAGCATTCTACCGCAAAAAATGAGATTGTGAGTACCTCTCCTGCTCATATAGCCTTGACAGATTCACCTGTACCCAAAGAACGCAAACAGGTGTTATTGGAAATGACTACAGGCATTTCTGTGATTGCAGTGGCTACACCGATTCATCATCATTCTTCAGTTAAGCTACCTGTCGGATTGGCCAGGGAACAAATAGATAAACGATTGATAACTACGGGAATTACCAGCCCAAATATTACCGGTATTTCATCTACTCATGGGAATATTTTTCCGTCTTGGCTAGATGAATTGTGTCCAGGTAGAGGAAATGGGTAATGGACAATTAGGCATTACTTAATGGATATTCGTGGGAAACAAAGGGAATAGCAATTATTTCTCCTTCTGTTTCTCCAACTTGTACTTTTAAGCCAACTCCACCAGCTTTACTTCTGATGTAACCTAGTCCAAAATGACCATCAGGAGTGGTTGTATAGCTGGTGAGTTTACCTACTTTTTCTTCCCCAATGGTGATGACTGTTCCCGGTTCAGCCGCAGCACTAAGACGAATTCCCCAAAGGTATTGCTTTACACCTTTGTATGTATTAAGTCTGGCAATGGTTTCCTGACCGATATAACAACCTTTACTAAAGGAAACTGTCTGCCATAAACCCACTTCCAAGGGGTTATAATCATCCGTGAGTTCTGAATCGGTCGCGGGACGACCTTGTAATATTCGTAACATTTCCCAAGCGCGATCGCTCAATTCCACAGCCCCCAATCCTAGTATTTTCTCCCACCATATTTGTTTTTCGGCAATCGGTAAAATCAATGTATATCCAGGTGCAGCCAAGCCACTACCCACTGCAACTATCACCCGATCAACTAAAATATGATTACCATCTGGTTGACCAATTAAATCACCAGCTCCTAAATTTTCGACGATAGCATGGCTTTGAGGTCCAATCAGGCTTAATGTTGCCGTTTCCTCAGTCACATCAGTTAATTTAACCTGATCTGCAAAGAAGATATAGCGATCTAACCATGCCATAAGTTCCTGACGACGGTAAGGGGAAACTAACAATAAAACAGCATCATCTAATACATAAGCAGTCACTAAATCTATCGTCCGAGCGGTAGATGTCACCATGACAGTATCGCAGCCCTGACCAGGTTTGCGAGATTGAAAATCATTAGTGCTTTGATTATGTAAAAAGCGGAGACGATCATCATCAGAAATCCGAATACGCCCCCAATCAGAGCGATCTCTGACCACGACCCCTTCCCTTACCGCTTGAATAGCATTTATATCGTTAGTATCAATTGCAGATGTTAACATAGTGGTACAGAGTTGATAAAATTATCACCATAAGCAGATAGAGGATGTAGGTTAACATCAAGCTCTTTCAAAACTATAGTTTTCAACTTGGATCTAGTTTATACTCAGATACCGGACTTCTTTAAGAAATCCGGTATGTAGCTTTTGTAAAAATGGAGAGGGGGGGATTCGAACCCCCGAAGGGATATAATCCCTTAACAGATTAGCAATCTGCCGCTTTCGACCACTCAGCCACCTCTCCAGGTCATGACTAATAATCGTAGCAGAAGTTTTTGAGCTTGTCAATAGTTATTTTGTAAATAGATTCATTGACCAATGACCAATGACCAATGACCAAGTTTTGACACTCTCCGGTCTAAAGACGCGGAGATTCTATAGAGAGTTTCAGTCTATATCCCTCAGTTATCCCAGTTTCAGGCAGGGTTCCTTAAATATTTGGGTTCTTGCCCTGATTTCGTTTGCCCTGGCGGGCGAAATCATATCTGACAAGCGTAACTTTCCGAGAGTCCCTCGGTAGCTTTTTATGTCTTTAGTGACAATTTAGTTGTATCACGAATATGGATTAAAATTTGAAATAATTTCAAATTTTCAAATTAACGTCAATGCAGGATAAAGGAAAGCCTCTAGCCTTCATCTCTTGTCTAAAGCCCAAATGTGGCTGACTGAGTCAGCCACATTTTCAAGGGTTTTCGGCGTTCTTCCTTATAAAACTTGAGATCGCATCCAAGCTGCTGGCAAAGTACGTAACTTTTTCCATTGGGGAACATAAGCTCGCTGACTGAACACATCATAATTATTGCGCTCAATCACCTCTAAAATCTGCTCATAGAGCATGGATGCAGCCCAAACAGGCCACCGAGCATCAGCAGAAAGATAACTAATACCTTTATCTGCTTGAATATAGAATTTACGGGCGCGATCAATTTGAAACCGCATGAGTGAACGCCAACGGTCATCCACTACGCCGCGAATACATTCTTCCTCGGTGTAATTAAATTTGGCCAAATCTTCTAGGGGAATATAGATTCTGCCTCGACGAGCATCTTCACCAACATCACGGAGAATATTCGTGAGTTGATTGGCAATTCCCAAAGCGATCGCTTCTTCTATAGGAAGATAAGGCTGTTGGCCTTGATGCCAAGGGGCGGTATAGATATTATTATCTATACCCATAATCGTTGTTGACATCAAACCTACAGTCCCCGCTACTCGGTAGCAGTAGAGGTATAAATCCTCAAAGGTTGCATAGCGACTGCGATACAAATCCATCCGCTGACCGGCGATCATATCCCGAAAGGGCTGAATTTCTAGCGGAAAGCGTTGGAGAGTATCTACTAACGCTACATCATAATTATCCAATGGGCATCCCGCAAAAATGGATTCCAGTTGCTTTTCCCATAGTTCTAGGGTTTCTGGCGTGGTAATAGCAGATGCAGGACCATCCACTAATTCATCTGTGCGGCGACACCAGGCATAAATTGCCCAAACAGATTGACGCTTGGCCGGACTCATCAACATTGTCCCCAAGTAAAAAGTCTTGGCGTACTTAGCTGTGAGTTCCCGACAAAGGTTGTATGACTCATCTATAGAGACCAGCGTTTTCATGCGCGGGGGGGAATCAGGCAGTTGCAGCATTCTTGGCGGGCGGTCGTGTTGGCGTTTGCAGGTTAGAGGGATTTGCTACCGTCTGTGCTTGGAATATCGCCTGCGCTGTCAGTTTACCAGAAAGTACAGCCCCTTCCATGCTGGCTAGATAGCGCTGCATGGTGTAATCCCCAGTCAGATAGAAATTAGTAATGGGGGTTTCCTGGGAAGGACGGTACTGTTGACGACCTGGGGTAGCCTTGTAAACTGAACGTGGTGTTTTTACCACATGATATTTCAGCATTTTGGTAGGATTATCCCCCCCAAAGTGTTGGGGAAAGAGTTTTTCTAACTCAGTAATAGTTGCAGCAACAATGTCCTCATCGGATTTAGATATCCAATCTTTAGCCGGTGCTAGAACTAATTCCAGCATGGAACGGTGAGGATTGGCGTATTCACGGCAAGTATTACTCATATCAGCATAAACGCTGAGGAGAGGAGAACGCGAAAATAGCAGATGATCAATATCTGTTAATTTGCGGTCGAACCAGATATGGACATTAATCACTGGGACCCCTTCTAAACCCTCTAATTTTTGGAAAAATGGCATTTCTTTCCAAGAAATGGGCAAAATCGGCTTTAAGGGGTCAACTGGAAGGGCAGAGACATAAGTATCCGCTGTAAATATTTCATCTTCTGCCCCATTTAAACCGCGGAGGAGGAAGCCTTTCACAGTTCCATCCTCATTGAGTAAAATCTCTTTCAAGGGCGCATTCAGACGGACTTCACCACCCCGTTCAGTAATGTGGTCAATAATGGGCTGACACAATCTTTCTGTGGGTGAACCATCAAGGAAGGCCATTTTTGAGCCGTTTTTCTCTTGGAGAAAGCGATTCAAAGCCGTTAAGAGGACAGTAGCAGAAATTTCATCGGGGTCAATGAAGTTTAAGGCTTTGGACATCGCAATGAATACTTCTTTTTCTACCCTGGGGGGGACGTTTTGTTTTTGCAGCCACTCCCGGAAAGAATATTTGTCCATTTCTTCGACATACTTTTGCCCTTGGAGAATGGCAGGTAGTAATCCGATGCCAAAACTGATTTTCTCCGGCCAGGTCAGCATATCGTTGTTTCTGAGAATTGCTACCATCCCATTGATAGGTGCTGGTAAATCGGGGAAATCAAAGCGGCTGTAAGTCCCCGGCGCTTCGGGCTGATTGAAGATCATTGTGTGTTCTTTCCACTGCAACCGATCTTCAATATCCAATTCTTTGAATAACTGCAACATATTGGGATAAGCCCCAAAGAAAATATGCAGTCCTGTTTCGTACCAGTCCCCATCAGCATCCTTCCACGCTGCCACTTTCCCCCCCACTACGTCTCGGCGTTCCAAAACGATGGGTGTGTGACCTAGATCCGTGAGATATTTTGCACATGAAAGTCCTGCTAGACCCGCTCCCGCGATTGCTACGCGCATTTAAACCTACTATTATTTAATATTTCTTAACTGTTTTGTCGTTCTAATTATACGTTGCAATCCGTTACATTTGGCGATTCTAGTTTGATTGCTTCCCAAAATCTTCCGCCAACTATCTAATTTACCCTAATCATCAGTCCAGGGATTAACACAAATTTTTTTGAAGTGAAAAATATTTAGTGTAGTTTATGACTCATCATCAATCCGTGTATATTTTTGGGTAACTGCTTGTCACAAATACAAAACCTGATTTTTTTATTAAGTATTAATATGCAAGATGCCTATGTGACTTAGTAAAGTAAATGGCAGGATAAATCGCTATTCATAAGCAAAAGTAATGGAAATATTAGTAATACCTGAAAACTAGATTTAAAACTTTTATTTATTTCAATCTCTATTACGGTATATGATGATCCCAGAGGGTTTAATCATAATTAAGTCTGAAATCACATAGAAATTATGTAATTAAAAAAACTCTCTTTTTATTCAACCTGGGGATTATTTCTCTAGGAATTGTGCATCTATCTGGAGAATAAATAAACTATGATATCAACGGGAATAATATGGGCGACATCCTTCACAGGTGGTACTTTGGTGTTGACAGCAAATTTACCGCTGGGTTTAATAGCTGCATTTTCTCCAATACAACTTCCAGCCAACTTAGTCAAGCCCCAGGCTCAATTTCTGATCATTTCTCAAGAATATAAAACTGCTTGGCAAAAAACCTTAATATCAAAAACCTCTTTGACATTGGATTGGATAAATAGACGATTATCATCATATCGAAATAGGTCTATGACTGTACCTTCAACAACCTTGAAGGCAAAAGAAACAAAATTTTGTGCCTCTGTGCTAGAAAATATACCTGCACAACCGCACTGGCAAAATTTTACTAACTTTCGACAGATAATATTTACTCAAGTTAGTGTTCCTAAACTAGATTTGTCACCAGCTACTGTTGTGCGATCGCTTGAAAGCTTCTTTAATATCATCAACAATCCAATTGAGCCAAATGGAAGTTATGATTACTCACCAGTATTGATTGTGAAGCGGAATTCATCCAGTTATGAAGTATGGGTTAATAACAGCTTTGTTGCCCGACTACCTGATCAAATTACAGCTAATGCTTTACAAAACCGCTTACAGCAATTAGTAATATCACGTACTAAACAACCTACGCAATTACAACCAGGTTTAGTTGATAAAACTCCTTCTCTGATGATAGGTAATAGATTACTATTTGCAATAGATCGAAAAATCTCTAATGAACTTGGTCGCAGCGGTGATATTTTAGCAATGGAATGGACGAATAATTTACGAATAGCCCTCCATACTAAACCGCTGACACTGATACAAGGGCAAATGGAAATGTATGGATTACAGTCCTCAAATACAAAACTTTCTGGTATAGCTTCTTGGTATGGTGGCTATTTTCATGGTCGTTTAACCGCAAATGGTGAGATATATAATCAAGATGATTTCACTGTTGCCCATCGTAGCCTACCTTTTAACACGTTCTTGAAAGTAACAAATTTACAAAACAATAAATCCGTGATTGTGCGTGTAAATGATCGCGGTCCGTATATTGCACCAAGAAGCCTAGATTTGTCTCGAACAGCGGCTCGTTGTCTCGATAGTGAACATACTGGAGTCGTAGCTTATCAGGCTGTGGTTTTAAAACAAAATGCGCCACAAATGACTTTGAAACCATCTCAACCAAAAACTGAAGATATGGCTAATGCTAAAAGTGAGTTATTAGTTTTTAACTTTTAGTAACCTGGAAGGATAAAGTAGAAAAAATGCGTTGCATAATGGCAGTATGAATTCTGTTTCACGCAAAGAGGCAAAGGAGCAAAGACGCAAAGGTAAGAGTTTTAATTGTGTAGCGTAAGCTATAAGTTCAATCAAGAGAATTTCATACCTGAATTTAGCAACACCAGAAAATACTTTATCCTTTACTTAAATCACCAAATTATGTCAATATCTCAATTATCACAAAGTTTTGGTAATCATCTGATTTTGGGTATTTCTGGGACAAGTTTAAACGATGATGATAAACGGGCGTTAAATGAATTAAAACCGATTGGTGTTATCTTTTTTGCTAAAAACTTTCTTGACGGTGTACCATATCCAGTCTGGTTAGAAAAGTTTAAAACCCTCATTGACGAAGTTCGCCAATATTCTGAACGCGACTCCATATTTACTACTTTAGATCATGAAGGTGGGCGAGTTGTGCGGACACCTTTACCAATTACTCGCTTTCCTTACGCTTATTTATTGCAATCTCATGCTTATGAAGTTGCAAAAGCCACAGCTTTAGAATTAAAATCTCTGGGAATTAATCTTTCTTGGTCTCCGGTTGCAGATATTTTCTCTAATCCCCAAAACCCAATTATTGGACCCCGTGCATTTGGAAATACACCGCAAACCGCTAGTGAAGGTGCGCGGGAATATTACCGAGGATTGCGGGAAGAGGGCATTTTAGGTTCTGCTAAACACTTTCCTGGCCATGGAGACACTAGCACAGATTCCCATTTGGAGTTACCAATATTAAATTTGAGTCGGGAAGATTTGCGAAACCGGGAATTGATTCCTTTTCAAACATTAATTCAGGACAAAATTCCGTTAATTATGACGGCGCATATTTTGTTTCCGCAAATTGATCCAGAAGTGCCAGCAACCTTATCTAAAATCATTTTAAATGATATTTTGCGGAAAGAGTTAGGTTTTGAAGGTGTGATAGTTTCCGATGATTTAGATATGAAAGCTGTCTCGGAAATTTTTATGCAATCGGGAACAGTTGCGCGGGCTTTTCATGCTGGTTGTGATTTGTTTATAGTTTCTCGTAATATCAATTCTTCTTCTTTAGAACGAACATATAAAATAGCTGAAGATTTTTCTGCTAGTTTGAATAATGGTAGTTTAGATGCAGGAGTTGTGGAAGCTGCACGGGAGAGGGTGGAAAAGTTATTGCGGATAACTCCTCAATATTCAGTTTCGACTCTTGATAAGGAGACGTTGGTGAAGAATGCAGAATTAGCTATTAGTTGTTGTTTGTAAGGGGATTGAATAAAAATCAAGAGTGTGGGTAATAGCCTACTTACTCATTGGATTCATCCAAATTTCCAACCTGCTAAAAAGTTGGGAACAAATCAAAGTTAAACACAAATAAATTATAGCCACAGCCGCATAAACTTCAAAAGCGCGATAATTTTCTGAAACAATTAATTGTCCTTTTCTAAATAATTCCTCAAACCCAATTACAGCAACTAAACTAGTATCTTTCAATAAACTAATAAACTCATTACCTAAAGGTGGTATCATGCGGCGTAATGCTTGAGGAAAAATCACATAAGTCATAGTTTGCACAGAATTTAAACCGAGTGATTTGGCTGCTTCTGATTGTCCAATTTCAATAGATTGAATTCCTCCACGCACAATTTCCGCAATATAAGCTGCACTATTTAAACTTAACGCAATTACTCCAGCCGCAAGACGATTTAAAGTCAAAGTAAAACCCATCTCTTGAGAAATTGCTGGTAAGCCAAAGTAAATCATAAATATCTGCACTAATAACGGCGTTCCTCGGAAAAAATCTATATAAGCCCTGGCTAAAAAACGCAAAGGTTTAATATGAGAAAGGCGAATTATGCCAATCAGAGAACCGCTAGTTAAACCACATAAACCTGATATCAATGCTAATTGCAATGTTACCAAGACACCACTTAATAAAGTTGGTAAAGATTGCCAAAATACATTAAAAGAGTTTAATTTAGCTGTGTTTTTATGGATAAATGGTAATATTTCTGGCAATATTGGCGGTGCAGATTTAAACCATTTTTGGTAAATCTGTTGATAGTTGCCGTTTTTTAAGATCTTCGTTAAACCGTGATTAATCAAAGATAAATAAGGAGAATTTTTAGCAGTTGCAATTCCGTAAAATTCCTCAGTTAGTAGTTGTTCTATAACTTTGATTCCTTGCAAATTACCTGTATTAATAGCATATAAAGTTACAGGTGCATCATTAATAACTGCATCTACATTGCCATTTTGTAATTCTTGGAGGGCTAATGGTGCAGAGTCAAAACTGCGAACTTCCGCCCCAATCACACTTTTAGCCTTTTGTGCGCCAGTTGTGCCAATTTGAACAGCAATTTTTTTATTTTGGAGACTGTCAAAACCTGTAATACTTTGATTATCTGCACGAATAGCTATGGCCAAACCTGCTTTAAAATAGGGACGAGAAAAAGCCACTGTCTTCGCCCTCTCTTCAGTTATTGTAATGGAACTAATCGCCCCGTCTATGGTTTTAGCTTGTAGCGCCGGAATAATGCCATCAAAAGGTAAACTCTGAAATTCTACCCGAAAATTAGCAGCAGTCGCTATTGCTCTCATTAAATCAATTGAAAACCCTGCTAACTCTCCACCTTTACCTTGAAACTCAAAAGGCGGAAATGCAGGTTCAGTAGCTACTCGGAGAATGTAATTTCCGCGATAATTTCCACTACAACCAGCCAATAAACCACAAATTAAGACAATTAGCACACACAACCGACTAAAATCAAATCTTACCATCTCCCCCTCGGTCGCATCATCTGCACTTAGAGTAGTTCATTCACAAGACTACAACGAAGTTATAGATTATATGAACTAAAGGAGGATGAAGAAAGTTAAGATATGTATCTTGTCTGTTTTGAATTTTCACAAAAACTCACGCAAGAACTCAAAAGGATTATCTGCCCAACAGGGTTCGGATACTAACCAAACCAATTTGCTTTTAATCTCGTCTTCAATTTCGTCGCTATCGTCTCTATCAAATAGTGAAGTTAAAGCTTCCCAATCGCGTTCTCTTAAGGAGTTCAAAGAGCAAACATTTACCTATATGCCAAGTTAATATATTCAGTCTAAGTGAGGTATTTCTTTTACCACATTTAATGTTTCCTGAATTGTGAAATAAATACAGTATAATACCGATTCTCTATTAATTTTTATACATTAATACTTGGTATGTCAACTAGCTATATGTAAGCTGTAAAACTTTTTTACTCTCATCACCCCCCCATCCGGTAAACTCAGAGATGCTGCGTTATTCCTAATCATGTCTGACTCCCAAGTAAGTGCTGCTGTTGCGAAACTCTACGATACCTATCCATTCCCCCCCGAACCCATCCTCGACGAACCACCACCAGGATATAATTGGCGTTGGAATTGGTTATCTGCATACAACTTCTGCACAGGGAGAAAACCACAAAAGCAAGATATCCGCATATTAGATGCTGGTTGTGGTTCAGGAGTCGGAACAGAATATTTAGTACATCTCAACCCGCAAGCGCAGGTAGTCGGAATAGATTTAAGTGCTGGTACATTAGAAGTAGCAAAAAAACGCTGTCAAAGCTCCGGTGCTGACCGTGTAGAATTTCATCACCTGAGTATTTATGATGTGGATAAGATACCAGGAGAATTTGAATTAATTAATTGCGTTGGTGTGCTTCATCATTTACCAGATCCCATTCGGGGTATTGAAGCATTAGCAAAAAAACTCGCCCCCGGTGGATTAATGCACATTTTTGTGTATGGAGAATTGGGAAGATGGGAAATACAACTCATGCAAAAAGCGATCGCTCTCCTCCAAGGTAACAAAAAAGGCGACTATCGTGATGGTGTCCAAGTCGGACGACAAATCTTCGCTTCTCTACCAGAAAATAACCGCATTGTCAAGCGCGAAAAAGAAAGATGGGCAATGGAAAACCAGCGAGATGAATGTTTCGCTGATATGTACGTCCATCCTCAAGAAACTGATTACAATATTGATACACTATTTGCATTAATAGAAGCTTCCGGTTTAGACTTTGTAGGTTTTTCTAATCCTAGTTTTTGGCAACTGGAAACTCTTTTAGAAAAAGCACCGGAGTTAATTGAAAGAGCAAAAGAATTAAGTGAAAGAGAACTTTACCGATTGATAGAATTACTGAATCCCGAAGTTACCCATTACGAATTTTTCCTCACTCGTCCCCCCTTCACTAAAACAGACTGGTCAGCAGATAACACATTACTAGCAGCTATTCCTGAACTTAACCCTTGCATAGATGGGTTTCCCAGTCAATGCTTATTTAACTATGATTATCAAATTATTAACTTAACAACAGCAGAATTTGAGTTCATGAAAAGCTGTAATGGTAAATTTACAGTAGGAGAGATTTTAACCACAGCCCGGTTTGATTTAGATGGAGTTAGAAATCTTTTGAAACAACAAATGATTTTACTGACACCGGGTTAATTAGAAGAGAACCAAACTTCGGGAAGTTCATCTACATCTTCCACCAAAAAATCTCGATACACCCAGATTCGAGAAGCATTGTAGAGATCACTAAGAATAGGTTTTAATACACCATTTTTATCCCAAGGTTGAAGATCAGAATCTAGTTCACAAAAACCTACCCATGAATGTCCTTGTTGCTGCAAATCCTCAGCCCTGACAAGAATTGCCGCCAATACAGCCATATCATAAGGTTTTAGGGAAGTATCCATTGCACCAATAGACACTTGCCTTTCCAGCATAGATTCTGAAAGAGGAAAAATATTCAAATGTGGATGCTGGGCTAATTCTCTCAATCTTTCTGGAACTTTCCTTAGTTCATTAGTAACTAATCCATCAAACTTATCAAAGACTCGAAACGCTGCATTAGCATCTTCTATAGTCAGTTTCCCTTCTTTTTTAGCCCATTTGACAAATTTACGTAAATCTTCAGAATCAGTGCGTGGATTGAATCGTCGTGGTATAGTTTCACGCGCTTCTGTTAGGCAGATAGCAGGTAGATGTAACTCAAACTCTCCAGCTTCGGCAAGTGAAAGCAATTGAGCAGCTTGTGGACGCTGTAAATGTGCAGGTGCAACAATATCTACCACCCAGTTTGTTTCGACAAAAACCGCTTGAGGCTTCATTTTACAACTTTACTCCACCTTGGTCCACCAGCCCTGACTTCACCAAGTCGTAGAAGACTGACTATCCGTCCGCCAAACAAATTTTTCAAATCATCTGGTAAACTGTCTACATTAGTTTGAAGTTTCAATTTCTCTAACCATCGCTGAACTTGTGATTCAAACTCAAGGTAAGGGTTTCCCTTCCATTGCTCATCTGCTGGTGGTAACAAAGAATGTGGAAGTGTTGCTTCACCAACTACGTGAATTGATGAACCATGAGAGTCATCAAAAGAATCACGAAGGACGATAACACGCTTTCCTGCCACAAGCAAGCCAACAGAGCAACCAAACCCAATCATTGAGCCTTTAAGCTGATCAATAATATTGTTAGAATTGTTAAGATGGATATTAACATCATTAAGTTTTACTTCAACAATCATCAAATATTCTCCATCTGGGCTAGTCACGATAATATCTGGATGTGATGTTTTCATAGAAATACCGGAATATTGAACTTGAGTTCATTAATAAATGTGATGGTTCTGCCAGATTGACTAACATTCTAGCCCAAGTCGAGCTAGACTTAGACCGAGTAAGACATCTCCTCAAACAACAACTACTCTTACTAACCCCCGGCGAGAGGGTGTAAAGTGCAGGGAGCAAAGGAGTCCGGGGAGAAATTCCTTCTTCTGATTCTTGACTTCTGACTTCTGACTCCTGACTCCTGACTCCTGACTCCTGACTCCTGACTCCTGACTCCTGACTCCTGACTCCTGACTCCTCAAAAAATAAGTTAATTGTTTTTTTCTAAAGTAGTGTTACCGGATCGTGATATGATTCAACTGACTGAATGTACAGTCATCTCATATTAGCTGTACTGGTTTCAAGTCTCGTGAGCTTGTCAGAAGAATCAATTGCACCGACTCAGACAACACAACAAGATGAGAAATCTGGTTTTGCTCAAACAGAACCAGTAAGCTCTTCCATGCAAGAGTTCTATCAACTCTATCAGAAGTTGCTAGTCATCACACTTGTGTTGACGGGGATTATTTTTATCTCTGTGTGGATTTTTTATTCCTTAAACATAGCCCTAAATTATTTGATTGGGGCGTGTACAGGTGTGGTTTACTTAAAAATGCTGGCTAACGATGTCGAGAGACTTGGTGGTGAAAAACAGAGTTTGAGTAAAAATCGTTTTGCTCTGATCATGATACCGATTATATTGGCGAGTCAATGGCATCAGCTACATATTCTACCTATATTCTTGGGGTTTCTCACCTACAAAGCTACCCTCGTCATCTATCTGGTGCAAACTGTATTCAATCCTGAAGCTTAAAGCTAGTTGTAGGAGTTTAGCACTACTAAACCCTTACAGACAATCCTCCCATTTGCAATTTTTTGGGAAAATCTTGAACAACGCCCATGCTTAGTGTATTAAACGCTTTTAACGCTTTTCCCCTCGCCGAATTAGAAGTAGGTCATCACTTCTTGTGGCAACTGGGCAGTCTCAAAATACATGGGCAAGTATTTCTCACCTCATGGTTTGTGATTGCTATCCTGGTAATAGCATCACTAGCTGCCACCAAAAACGTCCAAAAAATTCCTAGCGGCATCCAAAATTTCATGGAATATGCCCTAGAATTTATTCGGGACATAGCGAAAAACCAAATCGGAGAGAAAGAATATCGCCCCTGGGTACCATTTATTGGTACGCTATTCTTGTTTATCTTCGTATCAAATTGGTCAGGAGCATTAATTCCCTGGAAGCTAATCAAATTGCCTGCTGGTGAACTAGCTGCTCCTACCAACGACATCAATACAACCGTCGCATTGGCATTGCTCACATCCTTGGCGTATTTCTACGCTGGATTTAGTAAGAAAGGTCTAGGCTACTTTAAGAAATATATTGAGCCAACACCCGTTCTTTTGCCAATTGCTATTCTCGAAGATTTCACCAAGCCTCTCTCCCTAAGCTTCCGTCTATTTGGAAATATATTGGCGGATGAATTAGTTGTGGGTGTATTGGTATTACTCGTGCCTCTCTTTGTGCCTTTGCCAGTAATGGCTTTGGGTTTATTTACTAGTGCCATTCAAGCCCTCGTATTTGCGACCCTAGCCGGGGCATATATTCATGAAGCCTTAGAGGGACACGGTGAAGAAGAACATGAGGAGCATTAACGCCCTCAGTTGATTGCCCAGTTAAAACGAGCAAATTTGCTCAAAACATCGCCACGGCGATTTGAGAACCTAGTACAGTGTGAAAAACACATATCTAGTTGTTACGTACATTTGTAATTTTTGTAGTTAAAGCAAGGAAAATCGTCATGGATCCAATCGTACAAGCTGCTTCAGTTCTGGCTGCTGCCCTCGCTATCGGTTTATCTTCAATTGGGCCTGGTCTTGGTCAAGGTAATGCAGCAGGTCAAGCAGTAGAAGGTATTGCTCGTCAGCCTGAAGCAGAAGGCAAAATTCGCGGCACACTACTTTTAACCTTAGCCTTCATGGAATCCTTGACAATTTACGGTTTGGTAATTGCCTTGGTATTGCTATTCGCTAACCCTTTTGCCTAAGACCGAAAAAGTTTTGTTAATCTAGAGACGTGCAAGATGTCACAGCAAGTAAAAAACTGGACATCTACACGCCTCTAAAAACTGGCAGTTTATGGATCATCTAGGAAGAGATTCGTAAAATTATCAACGGCTGGATCACGTTACTAGCCAAGCAAATTCCTATTCCAGCCAAAGAGGAGAGAAATGTTTGATTTCGATGCTACCTTGCCATTAATGGCATTGCAATTCTTGTTGCTGGCGGCTTTGTTGAATGCAATTTTCTATAAGCCTCTGACTAAGGTATTGGATGATCGGGATAATTTTATCCGTACCAGTAACCTTGATGCTCGTGAACGCTTGGCTAAAGCTGAATCATTAGCTAAAGAGTATGAGCAGCAACTATCATCTGCGCGTAAGCAATCTCAATTGACTATAGAAGCTGCCCAGAATGAAGCTAAGAAAATTACGGCACAAAAAATAGCTGAAGCTCAACAGGAAGCCCAAGCTCAACGCGAACAAGCTGCTAGAGAAATAGAGCAGCAAAAGCAAGCAGCTATGGCAACCCTAGAAGCACAAGTTGATGCCCTCAGCAACCAGATTCTAGAAAAACTATTAGGACCTGCTTTGGTGAAATAGTTCCGACTATATCACCAAGTTGGTGCTACGAAAGCATAAACACATCAGGGCTTATGCCCGAAAATGTGGCGAAATTTAAGTGTCCAAAACATTGGCACTTTTTTCCCTGTCGGGAAAAATCAACGAATTACCAAGCGAGCAGCGCACTTGTAGATGGCTAACATGGGCAATATCTTATTACTTGCCGCAGAAGCTGTTAACTCTGAAATGGCAGAAGGCGCAGCAGAAGGCGGTTTCGGTCTAAACCTAGACATCCTGGAAACCAATCTAATTAACTTAGTAATTCTGATTGGCATACTATTCTACTTTGGACGCAAAGTTTTAACCAATATCTTGAATGAAAGACGCTCCGGTATTGAAAGCGTTATTCAAGATGCAGAAGGACGCTTGCGGGAAGCACAAACTGCTTTGGCAAAAGCCCAAGGGCAGTTAACCCAAGCACAGCAGGAAGCACAGAGAATTACTCAAGTAGCTGAACAAAATGCTCAAGCAGCTAAAGAAGCTATTTTAGTTAAAGCGAATCTGGATGTAGAGCGGTTGAAAGAAACCGCAGCATCTGATTTGAATGCAGAACTAGAGAAAGCTATCTCCCAACTTCGACAAAAGGTAGTGCTGCAAGCACTGCAAAAAGTGGAAGGACAACTCAAGGGTGGTATTAGCGCAGATGCTCAACAAATTTTAATTGATCGTAGCATCGCACAACTGGGAGGCGAGATATGAAAAGTGATGCAGCAACCGCTGAAGTATCTCAGCCTTATGCACAGGCACTGTTATCCATTGCTCAATCTCAAAACTTAACAGAAGAGGTTGGGGGAGACGCACGGACTTTCTTGAGCTTATTAACAGGGAGTCAAGAACTCACAAGCTTTTTGAGTAATCCCTTTGTCAAGCCAGAGAACAAGAAAAATGTCCTCAAACAATTACTTGGTGAAGGTGTAAACCTCTGCCTCCGTAACTTTTTACTGCTGTTAGTTGACAGAAGACGGATTGCTTTCTTAGAACCAATTTTACAGCAGTATTTAGTGCTATTACGCCAACTAAATCAAACTGTATTAGCTGAAATTACTTCTGCGGTTCCGTTGACCCAAACCCAACAGCAAGCAATTACAGAAAAGGTAATTACTCTGACCAAAGCGCGTCAAGTGGAATTAGCCACGAAAATAGACAGCGATTTAATTGGTGGTGTAATTATCAAAGTTGGTTCTCAAGTAATTGACGCTAGTTTGCGTGGACAAATACGTCGTCTTTCTTTGCGTTTAAGCAGTAACTAAAAAGTTCTGATAAATGTCAGTAGTCAATAGTCAATAAAAAACAACTGACAACTGACAACTGACAACTAACAACTAACAACTGACAACTGACAAATGAGTATTTCCATTAGACCTGACGAAATCAGCAGCATCATCCAACAACAAATCGAGCAATACGACCAAGAGGTTAAAGTTGCTAACGTTGGTACAGTGCTACAAGTAGGTGACGGTATTGCCCGGATTTATGGCTTGGAAAAAGCTATGGCTGGGGAACTCCTAGAATTTGAAGATGGCACAATTGGTATCGCCCAAAACTTAGAAGAAGATAACGTTGGTGCGGTATTGATGGGCGAAGGTCGGAGTATTCAAGAAGGTAGCTCTGTAACCGCCACTGGTAGAATTGCCCAAGTAGGCGTAGGTGACGCTCTCATTGGTCGCGTTGTTGACGCTTTGGGTCGTCCTATTGATGGTAAAGGTGATCCAAAAACAACCGAAACTCGGTTAATTGAATCTCCTGCACCTGGGATTATTGCTCGTCGGTCTGTACATGAACCGATGCAAACAGGGATTACCGCTATTGACTCCATGATTCCCGTCGGCCGTGGTCAACGGGAATTAATCATTGGCGACCGTCAAACTGGTAAAACTGCGATCGCTATTGACACCATCATCAACCAAAAAGGTGAAGATGTAGTTTGCGTTTACGTGGCTATCGGTCAAAAAGCTTCCACCGTTGCTAACGTAGTTCAAACCCTACAAGAAAAAGGCGCGATGGACTACACCGTAGTTGTCGCTGCTAACGCCAGTGACCCTGCTACTTTGCAATTCCTCGCACCCTACACAGGTGCTAGTATTGCTGAGTATTTCATGTACAAAGGCAAAGCGACCTTAATCATCTATGATGACCTTTCCAAGCAAGCACAGGCTTATCGCCAAATGTCCTTGCTCCTCCGTCGTCCACCCGGTCGGGAAGCCTATCCTGGAGACGTATTCTACATTCACTCTCGCTTGTTGGAACGTGCTGCTAAACTCAGCGATGAATTAGGTAAAGGCAGTATGACTGCATTACCTATCATTGAAACCCAAGCTGGTGACGTATCTGCATACATTCCTACCAACGTAATTTCCATTACCGACGGTCAGATTTTCTTGTCTTCTGACTTGTTTAACTCTGGTATCCGTCCCGCTGTAAACCCCGGTATCTCTGTATCCCGTGTAGGTTCTGCGGCACAAACCAAGGCAATGAAAAAAGTTGCTGGTAAAATCAAACTAGAATTGGCTCAGTTTGACGACTTACAAGCTTTCGCACAATTCGCTTCTGATTTAGACAAAGCCACTCAAGACCAGTTGGCGCGTGGTGTGCGTTTACGGGAACTCTTAAAACAGCCCCAAAACGATCCTCTCTCCGTAGCTGAACAAGTAGCAGTTCTTTACGCTGGTATTAACGGTTATTTAGATGACATTGCCGTTAATCAAGTAACTACCTTTGCTCTAGGTCTACGTGATTATTTGAAGAATGTTAACACTGCATACTTCCAAGGCGTACAAGGTAGCAAAGCTCTAGGTGATGCAGAAGAAGCAGCTTTGAAAGCCGCTCTTACCGAATTCAAAAAGACCTTCCAAGCAGCAGCGTAACAATTTTGGATTTTGGATTTTGGATTTTGGATTAAATAGACTTGTCCAGGAATTAAATATTAGCCCATCAGATACAGGGATTTGATATTTATTTGTAGGTGAGTCTCATCTAAAATCCGAAATTCCGAATCTAAAATCTAAAATCTAAAATCTAAAATCGGATTATGGCTAATCTCAAATCAATACGCGATCGCATTCAGTCGGTCAAAAACACTAAAAAAATCACAGAAGCCATGCGGCTTGTAGCAGCGGCGAGAGTCCGTCGCGCTCAAGAACAGGTAATTGCTACCCGTCCCTTTGCAGACCGTTTGGCGCAAGTATTATTTGGCTTGCAAACCAGATTGCGGTTTGAAGATGTCAACCTCCCCCTACTGAAAAAACGCGAAGTTAAAACAGTCGGTTTGTTGGTAATTTCCGGCGACCGGGGTTTGTGTGGTGGTTATAACAGTAACGTGATCCGCCGGGCTGAAAATCGGGCCAAGGAACTCAAAGCTGAAGGTGTAAACTATACTTATGTATTGGTTGGCCGCAAAGCTACTCAATACTTCCAACGCCGGAATCAGCCTATTGATGCCACCTACAGCGGTTTAGAACAACTTCCTACCGCCGCAGAAGCTACAAATATTGCTGATGAACTACTTTCTCTCTTCCTCTCGGAAAAAGTAGACCGGATTGAGCTAGTTTATACAAAATTTGTCTCCCTGGTTAGTTCTCGTCCTGTAGTCCAAACCCTTCTTCCTTTGGATACCCAAGGTTTAGAAGCAGCGGATGACGAAGTTTTCCGTTTAACTACCCGTGGTGGTCAATTCCAAGTGGAACGGGAAAAGGTAGCTAGTACAGTTACCGCTTTACCTAGTGACATGATTTTTGAACAAGATCCAGTGCAAATTCTGGATTCTTTGTTGCCATTATATCTGAGCAATCAGCTATTACGGTCATTACAAGAATCAGCAGCTAGTGAACTAGCCGCACGGATGACAGCGATGAGTAACGCCAGCGAAAACGCCGGTGAGTTGATTAAAACTCTATCTTTGTCTTACAACAAAGCCCGTCAAGCCGCAATTACCCAGGAACTTCTGGAAGTTGTCGGTGGTGCGGAAGCGTTGACTTAATTTGGTGATTGGTGATTGGTGATTGGTGAGTCAGCGCGGTCTTGGGGGTTTCCCCCATTAGCGACTGACGAACCCAAAGGGTAATTGGTAAAATCAACCATAACCAATCATCAGTTACTAATTTATGAACTACCCCTGGCTAACTTCGTTTGAGCCAGGGGTTTCTACATCCCCTAGCGGAGCCTGAGATTTTTGACGCTTCGCACGACCTAGTTGCTTCATACTTCCAGCATTCTTGCGTTTGCTGGTGT
>Ga0208601_1000009_pt1 | contig 65461 bp, 68 predicted proteins | sample LakMenEpi09Nov12_FD_150684 | JGI IMG/M metagenome (GOLD analysis project Ga0208601, IMG submission 150684) | Freshwater microbial communities from Lake Mendota, WI - 09NOV2012 deep hole epilimnion (SPAdes) | ecosystem: Environmental > Aquatic > Freshwater > Lake | place: Lake Mendota, Madison... | reverse complement strand
TTTTATGCAAGTCAATCGCTGATGGTAATTTAAGTTTTTCGCCTTCTTTTTGAGTAGCTAAGATATCTATAACTTGAGCATTTGCCCAGTTGTAAGCGTGTCTAGCTACTCCAGATGCTTTACGAAAAGCTGTAACCTGTCCGTTATTTGGAATTAACGCGGTTTTGAATGATAAAAGCATTGATTCGACCTTCAATGTTGTGCTATGATATCTAGTATATCAGATATATTAGGATTTGGCAATGCCTCGGATTAAATTTAAACCACAAAATCAAGTAGCCTACGATAAATCACCCTTGCAATTTAAGGTTTTACCTGGAGTCAGGGAAAAAATTAAAACCGTCCCTGACTGGCAACAACGGTTGAGGGATTTTGTTGATCAACTTATTGAAGACTTGGACAAACAGTAACATAAGGCTAGTTATGGGTAGAAATTATCAAGCTGTTTCTACCCCCCATTCTTGAAGGTGGGGCTTTATTGACTATCAGATTTTGTTAAAATCGCATTCACCAAATAGAACGAAAGGCACGGAAGCCACTTGCCAATAGATGCGTGGAGGAAGTGCCAACGGCGAATTTATTCACCGTGACATGATAGAATTAATTAGCAAGTAGGAATAACCATCAACGCCAAGAAGTGTTTTATTAAGGAGAAACCCCTGATTTATCTCGTCTCGGCATAGCCGTAGCCTGGGTAAATAAGCAATGGTAAATCATGGAGCGTTTAACATTAAAAATTGATGGACTCACAAAAGCAGCAAAAAAATCAAAAGTAAGCGCAATTGCAATACCTGTCGTACTGGTAGTTGCCTTGAGCGTCTAGGAGGATAATTGACTATCCTTTTTAAGCAGATCTTAAAGAATCTGCGTGTCTTTAGACCGCAGAGTGTCAATGGTTTAACCACTTTTGCGATTAATTCAGTCTGTAACAAACATGATAAAACCTGCCCTTACTAAAATTGGCGCTCAAATGTCCAACTTAACTGGCGTAAGAGCGATTATGAAAGATATTAATGAAACCCTCAGAGCTAGTAAGGGACAGGAATTATATAATTTGAGTGCTGGCAATCCGTTGATTTTACCAGAGGTAGAACAGTTATGGCGGGATTGTACGGCAGATTTATTAGCTAGTTCTGAATATGGTGAAGTTGTTTGTCGTTATGGTTCAAGTCAAGGTTATTCACCATTAATTGAGGCAATTGTTAAGGACTTTAACCAGCGCTATGGGTTAAGTTTAACTGAGCGGAATATTTTAATTACTGCGGGTAGTCAAACTATCTATTTTTACGCAGCTAACGCTTTTGGTGGCTATACTGAAGATGGCAATTTGAAAGAAATTGTGTTGCCGTTAAGTCCAGATTATACTGGCTATGGTGGTGTTTGTTTGTTCCCAGAAGCTTTGGTTGCTTATAAACCTACTCTGGATATTGATACAGCCGCACATAGATTTAAATATCGTCCTGATTTTAATCAACTTGCGATTACAGAAAATACTGGTTGTGTGATTTTTTCCCGTCCCTGTAATCCAACTGGTAATGTTTTAACTAATGATGAGGTAAATAAAATCACTGATTTAGCTGCACCCCATCATGTACCTGTATTGATTGATTCGGCTTATGCACCACCTTTCCCAGCTTTGAATTTTACAGAAATGACTCCGGTATTTGGGGAAAATATTCTCCACTGTATGAGTTTATCAAAAGCAGGTTTGCCTGGAGAACGGATTGGGGTAGCCATTGGAGATGAAAACCTGATTCAAGTTTTGGAATGTTTCCAAACCAATGTGGGAATTCATTCTTCTCGATATGGTCAAGCGATCGCAGCTAGAGCGATAGAATCAGGTACATTAGCAAATATCGCGGAAAATGTGATTCGTCCTTTCTATCAGCAAAAGTTTGATGTCTTAGAAAGTACCCTAGAAGCAGCAATGCCTAAGAATATACCCTGGTTCTTACATCGTGGTGAAGGGGCGATTTTTGGCTGGTTGTGGTTGCAAGATTTACCCATGACTGATTGGGAATTTTACCAGGAATTAAAGAAAGTGGGTGTAATTCTTGTCCCTGGTAGTAGTTTCTTCCCTGGTTTAAAGGAGGACTGGGAACACAAACACCAATGTCTGCGAATTAGTTTAACTGGTAGTGATCAGGAAATTACTATTGGTATGCAGCGTTTAGCAAAAGTTGCTGAACGGGTTTATCAAAGTGCGGCTGTAAGTGTGTAAGAGATAATGAACCACGAAAACGCAAAAAATGTTGATTATCTTCAACAATATTGTTAAAATACAACATGCCCCCGCTATAGCCGTTAGATTGACATAGCGGGGGTATGTTGTATTATTACTGTTTAGCTAGTAAAGCTTTCTTATCTTGAATCAGAGCATTAATTTCGGAATTAATGTTTTTCAACTGTTCTTTTTTTTGCTCTATTGATAGTTCGGTGTTTTGAGAAATACCGTTTTTTTGGTCTCTATAATATGCAATTAGTTCGTCAATGTCTGCAACGGTTTGGGTGGGGGCTGGCGCAGTTGCAGCAGCAGCATATTGTACAGGAGCGGTATATACTGAAGCAGCAAGAGCGGTAGGCACGTTTAACAGCAAACTACAGAACGCGAATAATAACACGATTGAATGTAAAAACACGCGTTTGGCAGAAGTGAAAAGTTTCATTTTTTCTTGGATGATCATAAATTTTCAGTTCGCATACTATTATATTGTCAGTGATATTACGTCGAATTTTCAAATAATTTAACAATTAAGATTTTTTTATGCATTCCCTGTATTTTATATTACAAATAGTCTAACAAAATTAAATTCACTCATTGAGAGAGGGAACAGAGAACTAAGTAGGTTAGCATTAAAAATTGTTGTTATCGCAAGGCAAGAGGCAAGAAGCACTCATGCAAGAGTGAAGAGGGTTTGGGCGATTTTACTTTTCTTTACACAGATTGGTTTTATTGTGTTCACCTACTTAAAAAATTAGTGTTATTTAACCTAATCTACAAACGTGAAGTGGTAAAATGGAGACAAAGTGAGCAATTAACTAATTAATGAACCACGAAGACGCGAAAAAGAAGCAGGGGAGCAAAGAACCGGGAGTAGGGGGAAAAGTTAAAAACTCTCCAGTCCCCAATCTTGATGATTGGTTGGAAATTGGCAAAATTGTCTCTCCTCAAGGTTTAACTGGGGAGTTGCGGGTTTATCCTAATACGGATTTTCCTGAACGCTTTGAAGAACCGGGAAAACGCTGGTTGTTACGTCCTGGGGAAACGGAACTGCAACCTGTGGAGTTGTTAAATGGGCGATATATTGAGAATAAGAATCTTTATGTGATTAAATTGCAGGGAGTGAGCGATCGCCATCAAGCTGAAAATATGCGTGATTGTCGGTTTTTTGTGCCTGTGAGCGATCGCCCAGAATTGGCAGAAGGTGAATTTCATGTGTTAGACTTGCTAGGGTTGCAGGTCTTTATGCAATCATCTGGGGAATTTGTGGGAACGGTGGTGGATATCTTACCTTCTGGTCATGATTTATTGGAAGTTAAATTTGATCCTGCTTTTATCACTAATAACGAAGAATTGACAACTGACAAGGAACAAAAAACAGTTTTAATTCCTTTTGTGATGGAAATTGTTCCTGTTGTAGATTTAGCAACCCGTCGAGTTGAAATTACTCCTCCCCCCGGTTTATTGTCAATCAATAATTAGGGCTTGCGGAAAAAGTGGGAAAAGGCAAGAAAAAAGATGACTAAGTAATTAGGAAATGTTAACTAGTACACTGTGGCGTAAGTGAACGAAGCATTTTCAAGCCTTGTAATCAATCAAATTTTCGGAGCTTTTAATGGTCATGTTATTTACGCCAACTTGTACTAGTTAGTTATCAGTGGTCAGTAGGGGCGAAGCATTTGGAAGATAAATTATCAGTCATTGCCAAAAATAGTTCTCCAAATGCTTCGCCCGTACAGTGGTTAGTTGTAGATTTTATTTCTCCTGAATTCTGACTCCTGACTCCTGCTTTATTAGCTAAAATCGCGTAACATTTTCTTGAGTTCGAGATTGTGCATCTCTTCTTGTCCGATCATACCACGGCTGAATTCTTCTAAATAAATACTGGCATTGTTGACAACTTCTAGAAGACTTTTGTACATATCTAAAGCTTTCTTTTCATGGGATAAACTTTCTTGCAAAATATCCTTAACGTTATGTTTGAAAGTTTCTTCCATTGGGGCGATTCTCAAAGTAGGATGTCCTTCTAAGCCTGTGAGAATTTCTCCCACTTGTTGAGCATGAAGTAATGATTCTGTGGCTTGCGCTTTGAAGAATGCCACAATAGGTATACGATTTGGACCTGTTACCATTAAGGAATAATGGGTGTAGCGAACTACCCCTGCTAGTTCAAATTCCATAATGGAGTTGAGAATATCAATTGTTTTTTGGTGGTCGAGTTCTTGCATTAGTTGTTAAGTTGAGCAAAATTACATCAGGAGAGTATTTAGCTACCAATTATTAGTGAGCAGTTATACTTTTTTTAGGGTTTGAAAACCCAAACTATTCTCACTCTTAGTTTTTAACTATTTGCTCTCTTGTCTACTATTTTAAACTTCTTTTTCTGTACTTCCAATGGTGTGAAAATACTAACTTTGTGCTTTAGTGCTGGTTTTTTCTCGCACTTTTTGGGTATTTTCCTCGATGGTTTTCACTAGCTTGGTAACATCTTCTGAAGTGCTAACTGCTTGCGCTGGGGGGATAGCAGTAGGCCAAACTTTCACCAATTCCACAAAAGCTGTATCTATGGCTTTGTGTGCTTGAGGATATTCTTGGGTCATTTGGCTAGAAATACTTTTATATAGCTCCTGAGAATAGACGACAAAGCCACGAGAATCTTGATATTCAATGGGGGCAGTAATTTTGCCATTCGCAATTGCTGCACCATATTCTGAGTTGGCTGCGTCTAGTAAACTGGTGATTACTTGCAGAACAAATTCGGGTTTACTGCGTTGTTCGGCTGGTAAAATTGCGATCGCACTATCAACAGCTTGCACAGAAGTGATAAAGTTAGTTTTTATTTTGGCATCCTTGGTAAAAATCAAATACTGAGAATTTTCAGTATTGTCAAATTCCAAATGTCCTTCTAATAAAACCGTCATCATTCGTCGGTGGGAATCGCTGATACCATGAATCACTTTTATTAACCCACCTTCCGCACCCCCTGGTGTCACAATCGGTAATTTCGGATTTTTTCATACCTTAAAGGATGATTTTTATACAAAACTGTGAAAATTTCAGATAGCGATCGCTATCTGAAATCCCCAAACGACCAATTTTCGTTGTGTGACAGTTTAGGGTGCGGAATGTGGGTTATTAATCAACGCTATCCAATAAAATGTATCTGCAAAAACTCTTTTCATTATTTATTGTCTATTATTGTATGGATTTTTGTTGATAAAGATAGTAATCATGTTTTTCTGCTCCATCAGCAGGAAGTGTTTCTAAGACTTCTTCAGGAATGTCTTTAATAATATCATCAGCTACTTCCCAAATAGGTTTATATAATTTACTATGATCATATATGTTTTTTGTTCTTACTCACAATTTAATTCTAAGATACCACAGGGATTAGAATCCCTCGTGTCGCTTATATCTCAGGGAGCCAAGCCGCTGAGTTTTACGCTTACCGGATGCTCTTATAAACAATTTTGATAAATTATTGATCAGAGCATAGACTACGTGCTTACTTCCGCACAGACCAAGAGCGAACTTGACCTAAAGTTACAGGAATTCTGTCGCTAACATCAATGGTAAACAAAAACACCTTTTTAGCTCTGCGGCCATTTTCCGGGTCAAAAAACTTTAATTTCACATCCCAACAATCACTATTAATACGACAAAAAGGACTTTTTTCCACTTCAATACTATCAAGCTGCATCCCTGTAGAAATAGCTTGAGAAAAACTAGAAGCTGCTTGGAAAGCATTAGTTACAGAAAAATTCAACGCCCGATCTTTAGCAAGTTGTCCTAAATTTTGCAAATCATAGTATACTCGATTTAAGAAACTACTCAAAGCCTTTCTCATAGCTATTTCTTGGGCTGGTGCAGTTTCTCCCGTAATTACAGTTTGCAAAGCCGCATCTACCAAACTGTTGACTTTCCAACCATACATTCCCCTAGTATTCGTAAGACTAATTACAGGCACAACTTGACCAGAAAATAACTCCACAGTTCTATCTGTTAACCTTGCAGGTATACTTACCCGTTCGACAAAATCATCACTGTTTTCTGGTTGAATTTGTCCCTCTAACATCAAAATCAGGGTTTCATAGATATCTGCGGCAAAACCGCTCACAGGTTCTAAAGCATAAATAGGAGTTAATTCTTGGTTGAGAGTCCAAATTAAAGGTTTAGCTTCGGCGGGATTTGCTGACAAGTAATCAACCATTTGTCGGCTATCATAGGGATTAGCAGGGATAATTGCCCCCTCCATATTCACTGCTGGCATTAATTGTTTAAAGGTGTCCCTTCTGGCTTCATTACCAAAATCATAACCAATAGTTCCTAAAGCATATACCAATTTAGAAGCCGCACTAGGGGTGACACCTTGAGTTATTTCACTTCTTTGAATTTCTCGTTCCCAGTCTCCGACTGGGAATGCCGTCTCCAAGGCTCTGCCTGACGGTATAGTGAGAGGCAGAGCCTCTAATGTAGCATTCCCAGGTAGAACCTGGGAACGAGAGATTCCTACTCCTCTCTCCTCGGAGGAGAGGGGTTGGGGGTGAGGTTCTTGTACTCCCTGGTAGGAGAGGGGTTGGGGGTGAGGTTCTAACCTTTCTCCCGTCAATAATTGAAACGCTCCCGGAATATTCAACTTACCTAATAAACAGCGTTCTGGTTCTTCCACCTCTTCCGGGTTACAGGGAATAGCACTATTTAAAATTGCTTGACGCACTGCTTCAGCGTTGGGTTGTTCTCCTCGTTGCAATTGCAGACTCATTAATAATGCAGAAATACCTGTGACAATGGGTGCAGCGCAACTTGTACCTTTTTGTCTGATAGGTTCTTCTGTTCCCGGTTGGGCGCCTAAAATGTTTTCACCGTTAGCCATTACCCCTTTATTTTGATATTCTCCGCCATAATTACTAAATTTAAACGGTTGGCCATCATCTCGCATTGCACCCACTGTAATCACACCAGGAAGAATAGAGGGAATACACCAACATTCACCTTTATCATTACCACCAGGGGCAACAATTAACATATTGTTATCTTGACATTGTTTCACAGCACGGGCAAATAAATCTGGTGCTACTCCGGTTTGGGTAGGGTGACAAGCAGCAATATGAATCAGATTTGCTCCCCATTTCAAAGCCGTATTAATAGCATGAGTAAGGTTCACAGGGGAAATAAAATCATCATTAGCGAAGGAAATGGGAATATTTAATGCTGTACACAAAGGGGCAATACCAGGAGCAGGTGTGCCGTGTTGTCCTAAGATAGTGCTAGAAATGTGAGTAGCATGACTGGATAATTCAATGCGTTGTCTAATAGTTGGAGGGAAAGGTGCAAAAAATGCTTCTCGTTCTTTTTTCGCTTCTTCTTTATCGTGGTCGGGGTCGTCTTTTTTGTCTTTTTGTTGTTGGTTAAAATCTAAATATAAATTGAGATAATAATAGTATTCATCGTTAAGTTCGATATCTTCTGCCCAATAGGGTTTAAATTGACTAAATTTTGCCCCTTGAAAACAACTGCGTTCTAAGTCGGCTGCACCATCAAGGATAGCAATTTTAACGCGGGGGTCGCCTTTTGTGCGTGTCCAAATTTGAGAAATTCCGGGGATGTCGGTAAGGTTAGGCATGGTTTTGATTGTGTTGTTGTAATTGATGTTATAATTGTGGGTAAAAAGTCTAATTTTTTATATGTTTTGCATTTGGATATTAAAGATCAGAAAATTTGGATACAACATGATGGAACTGAAATTGGTATAGCAGATGAGTTAGTTAAATTAGGAGTGCCAAAATCAGATATTGTTTTAGCATTTCATGAACCTTTAGTGAGACAATATACAGATTTTGCTGTTGGTTGATTTTCACGCTTTTGATGTTATATTAATAATTTTCTTTGTCTGAATCAGGATATCCAGGATTTCCAGGATTTACAGGATGTTATTTAAATTGTGTCGGTTGGGTTGAGGGATGTTACCCAACATTTCATTTTGATTATTTTGTTGGGTTGCGCTGTCGCTTAACTACATCTACTGTATTCATCCTGTTCATCCTTTAATCCTGGATATCCTGATTCAGACACTTTTTTATGTATGGTTTCAGATAGAGAACTCATGGTGATAAAGGAGTTTTTATTCCCCGTTTGACAGCTTCGGCTAAACCTTCAGATTTTCTTAATTGTCCCATTTGATAAAGGGATATTAAAATTAATAATTCATAACGTTCTCCTGCTGTTAAACCGGTATTTTTTCCTTTAGCTTGTAGTTCTCCCAAGCGTTGATTTTGCACTACATCCATTTTTAAATTAGCTAATTCTAGAACTTCCTCATCGGAAATATCAGGAATATTTGAATTAATGCTCATTTCTGGGAGATTATCTAAGGTAGGTAATACTATTTCTAGGGTGTCAAGCAAAACGTCTGATATCTCTCGCGCTGTTGCTTCTCCAAGACGCTGGATAGAAGCAGCTAAACTTTCGGGTAAGTTAATAGTTATGGGAATTGTCATAGAAAATACGATGGTTGATTACAATTCTAGTTTAGATGATGTTTGGGATGAATTTCTTTGTTATTTTTTTGTCTGAATCAGGATATCCAGGATTTAAGGATTTACAGGATGTTATTTAAATTGTGTCGGTTGGGTTGAGGGATGTTACCCAACGTGTTGGTGATTTCGTGATTTAATTTTGTTGGGTTGCGCTGTCGCTTAACCCAACCTACATCTTTTTTACGACTAGGAAACAGCTTAGAAGAATGTGCCAAAAAGTATAAAGGCTTCTGCCAAAAGTATAAACCCAAGGAGAAGAACCCAAGCCAATGCCACTGGGGTAGTAAGCTGTTGGCTGGGGTTCATCTCACAAATCAGGGTTCAACCACTAACCCTAAAAAATCCAAGTCCGGTTTTCCACCTCCCCCGTGCCAGGTATCGGAAACCCCCGAACTGACAGAGGTTGTCCGTCAATTCATCGAGGCAAACCGTGCGCCAAGGGATGTAGAAATAGACTTTTGACCTTTTTTGAGGTGAGTGGTAGAATGGGGTGACTTACTCCGCGTCGTCGCCCGCAAAAGGAGGATTTACCCGCCATTGACCATATGCTCCTGACCCACTTACTTGACCGCTTTGATCCTTGGCAGTGGAGGTAGTTTCGCGTTCTACGGGAGCAACTTGTTGGGGGCGGATGTTCTTCTTAGTCATGGTGTGTTTTCCTTTTTGTTTGTTCGTTTAACTTCTTCCTGATGAAGAAGACTGGTTTGGTGAAGGCGTTAAATTGATTTTGAAGGGTAATTTAACGAGTTGTGATTCACCAGAAGCTTTATATAAAACCTCTCTCCAAACCTCTCTCCTACAAGGAGAGAGGCTTTAAACTCTTTAAATTCTCAAGTTTTTTTCCTGTTCCCTCTCCTCTTAGGAGAGGGTTAGGGAGAGGTATCTTATCCCCCGTGCCAGTGATAAACCCCCGAACTGACAGAGGTTGTCCGTCAATTCATCGAGGCAAACCGTGCGCCAAGGGATGTAGAAATAGACTTTTGATATTTTTTGAGGTGAGTGGTAGAATGGGGTGACTTACTCCGCGTCGTCGCCTGCAAAAGGATTTGCGGGCATCCAATATAGGGCTGTAACCTGACCGCTTTGATCGTTAGCAGTAGAGATGGTTTCGCGTTCTACGGGAGCAACTTGTTGGGGGCGGATGTTCTTCTTAGTCATGGTGTGTTTTCCTTTTTGTTTGTTCGTTTAACTTCTTCCTTGTGAAGAAGACTGGTTTGGTGAAGGCGTTAAATTGGCGTTGAAGGGTAATTTAACGAGTTGTGATTCACCAGAAGCTTTATATAAAACCTGTCTCCTTGTAGGAGAGAGGCTTTAAATTCTTTAAATTCTCAAGTTTCTTCCTGTTCCCTCTCCTCTTAGGAGAGGGTTAGGGAGAGGTAGAGTTTTAGTATTAACTAATGTGAATTTTTCAGAATAATCAATGCAACTGCCTACCATGAGATGATAAAAAGTGCAATTACTAATCAGTAGGCTAAGTGAAGCTACCCTGATTCTGATAGTACAGCCAATTATGATTCAACGCAAGACCTTATCAATAAAAATTACTTATAGTAAATCAGGTTATTGACATTCCTGTTTGCTTGATATTTCCGTGAAGCGGAAATCACTATCTCCTCCCGTCAAGTATTTGTAAATACTGATTTTCATCCACAGCAAAGGAGAAAATAAACACTTACCAAAACCGTTTTTTTTTTGACATAAGAAAAAATTATATCAGTTAAAATATGTAAATTGAGTTGACATTTCAGCCGAATGGTATGAGAATTACTTTTGTGTTCTAGAAGCACAATCGTAATAAAAATGTCATAAAATAGATATTTATGGCGCAAAATAGATGTTTAAGCAGATAATTAACAAATTAAATGCCAAAATCCTCAATTGAAACGGAAATCCAGAAATTATGGAACTTGACACAGGGTGATTCACAAATATGTGTAGCTATACTCGACGGATTGGTTGATCAATCTCATGATTGCTTAAATGCAGCAAATTTAACAAGATTGCCAACACTTATTCAGGGAGAAGCTACTGCTAATGGATCTATGTCTGGACATGGAACTCATGTAGCAAGCATCATATTTGGTCAACATAATTCCTCAGAATTACGGGGAATTGCTCCCCAATGTCGAGGGTTAATCGTCCCTATTTTTGGTGACAATAATAGAAAACTTTCTCAACTAGACCTATCTCGTGCCATAGAACAAGCCGTCAATGCTGGAGCGCATATTATCAATGTCAGTGCTGGACAACTCACTGATAATGGTGAAGCAGAAGGCTGGTTAGATAGGGCTGTGCAACTATGCAAAGATCACAATGTTTTAATTGTCGCTGCTGCTGGTAATGATGGTTGCGAATGTTTGCACGTTCCTGCATCTTTACCCACCGTATTAGCAGTAGGGGCAATGAATGACCAAGGTAAACCCATAGACTTTAGTAACTGGGGGGAAAAATATCAAAACCAAGGCATTCTTGCACCGGGAGAACACATCTTAGGGGCAAAACCGGGGGGAGGGACACAAAAACTCAGTGGTACTAGCTTTGCTACTCCCATTGTTTCCGGTGTCGCTGCTTTACTCCTAAGTCTGCAAGTTCAGCGTGGTGAAAAACCCGACCCCGCTAAGGTGAGAGCGGTTTTATTAGAAACTGCTATACCTTGCACAGATAAGGATACAGACGATATTAGTCGCTGTTTATTAGGTAAATTAAATATTTCTGGTGCATTGGCATATTTTACAGGAGGAACAATGTCCGAAGAATTAGATACAGTAGAAACCGTTGACAGTATTGAAGCTGCTGGTTGCGGTTGTGCAGAGATTACAAATAGTGCTGAACCAGAACCCAGCCCGGAAGAATTTATACCCCCTGAATTTTTCCCAGTAGTTCCTGCTGTGACAACTTCCGCACCTTTAACAAATTCATCCAATTCTCAATTTACTACCATGTCAAATCGTACATCTAATTACATTACTGCTAGTCAAGCACCCAGCGATCTCGCCGAAGTTAACTTAGTGTATGCTTTAGGTACACTGGGTTACGATTTTGGTTCAGAAGCCAGAAGAGACTCTTTTAAACAATTAATGCCGGGAGTACAAATAGACGGAACAGCGATTCCCGCTAACCCTTATGATGCGCGGCAGATGGTAGATTATTTAGGAGATAATCTTTCTGAGGCTAAGTCCTTAATTTGGACATTGAATTTAGAATTAACTCCTGTCTATGCAATTGAACCAGGTGGGGCTTTTGCGAGAGATGTTTATGCTATTTTACAACAATTATTATCAGGACAAATTCAAGCAGAAGACAGCGAGAATTATGTAGAGAGAGTCAGTATTCCCGGTATTTTATCAGGACGCAGTGTGAAACTATTTTCTGGTCAAGTTGTACCTGTAATTGAAGTTCCCAACACTCGCGGACTGTATGGTTGGAAGGTTAACACCTTAGTTCAGGCTGCTATTCAGACGGTACAAGCACAAGCTACAGAAGCTCAAGAAGAGTCTATTCGTCGGACTTTGGGTAGTTTCCTCAGCCGTATTTATTATGATTTACGCAACTTGGGGACAACTTCCCAAGATAGGGCGTTGAATTTTGCCTCTACGAATGCTTTTCAAGCGGCTTCTACCTTTGCGGAAGCTGTGGCTACAGGTATGGAGTTGGATAGTATTACTGTAGAAAAAAGTCCTTTCTGTCGTTTAGATAGTGATTGTTGGGATGTAAAATTGAAGTTCTTTGACCCTGAAAATAGTCGTCGGGCGAAGAAGCTATTCCGGTTTACAATTGATGTGAGTGATATTATTCCTGTTACTTTGGGCGAAGTCCGTTCTTGGTCTACTCCTTATTAATAGTGGTAGGTTGGGTTAAGCAACAGCGCAACCCAATAAAGTCTTTTATCTCGTTTATCTCGTTCCCAGTCTCTGACTGGGAATGCGGTTACAGAGGCTCTGACTCTGCTTTAATAGAAGGCAGAGCCTTCTAGAATTCATTCCCATACGGAGTATGGGAACGAGAAATCATGTTGAGTTTTTTAATGTTGGGTAACATACGTCAACCCAACCTACAATCTAAAATTGATTATGAGATTACCCAAACTTTCCCCTCCGGTAAAAAGACCAGATATTATTTATCCTCATCGGTCTGTTGATGTCATTCATGGTAGAGTTGAGGACTTAGTTAGCATTCGTATGGACTTATTACATGGTGCTAATTATAATGACCCCGCTGCATTTCAAAATCGTAGTTATCAGCAAATTAAATCTTCTTGCAGTTGTGTAATTTAGGAGTTATCAATATTATGAGTAAACAAAAGAAAACCCCCGCAAATTCGAGTCAACCAGAACCCAAACAAACAGCAGAAATTGAACGTAAATTATTATCTACTGGTTTAGAAGATTACGGCTTTTGGTCACAAGAAATGGCTAAACAAAAAGCCCAACAAACTGAACCTGATAAACCTTTTCGTCGTGGTCGGATTTGGTGTTAGTTGGTGCGGTTTTCATATCCCCGACTTCTTTGAGAAGTTGGGGATATAATTTAATCTGATTTTTAGAAATTATTGATATCAATACCTTTAGCTGCTAATTTTGCTAATAGGTCTTGATAATTTTTCTGTTCTTGTTCAGCACGTTGTTGTTGCTGGTCGGCACGTTGTTGTTCCTGGTCGGCTCGTTGTTGTTGCTGGTCGGCTCGTTGTTTTTCTTCTTCGACACGTTGATTTAATTCCACAGATGTGAGAAACTTACCGCCATGAGGATAATAAATTTCTAAGTTATCTGCTGTGAGTTTAAAACGTATATCTAAACGCGGGCTGACCCAATTATTAATATCCTCAATTGCCTCTAAACATTCTTGTTCAAGAATAAATCCTGTTAATTCAATTGTATCTGGATTGTATATATAATACTCTTCTACCCGATAACGCTGATAAAAGAGGATTTTTTTGGCCATTTCTTTGGTACTATTTCCCGGAGATAGGATTTCAAATACCACTTGGGGAGGAATATTATTTTCTTGCCATTGTTTATAAGAACCTCTATCACCTTTGGGTCTTCCAAACACCACCATGACATCAGGTGCTTGTCTGGTTTTTACACTTCCTTCTACAGGATACCAAAGTAAATCACCAGCTATGAATATATCATTGTTTGGGGCGAATAATATTTCTAAATTTTCTTTAATTTTAACAATCCATTCATATTGTTTGGTATTATCAGACATAGGGTTGCCATCACTATCAGGGTAGATGATCTCTGGTTTGATTTCCGGTGGTATAAGTTGCTGTACCATATCTAAATCTCCATTTTACCAAAGGTAAATAAAGTTTTGAACACAAGCAGTGGCACTGATGAATATATTCACAATTATAGTCATTTGCGATAGACCCTAAGAGGATGTTTGAAAAGTTTTGAATGTATAAATTGACCCCTCTCCAAACCTCTCCCCGACGCGGGGAGAGGCTTTGAAAACCCCATTCCCTGGTAGGGAAGGGGGGCAGGGGGATTAGGTTTTTGGAGATTATGGGTTTCATCTGATACTTTTCAAACAACCTCTAAACAAACACCGTAGTTATTGCATTTGGCAAATCCCGAATTTATGGAATAAATCCGGGATTTTGTGCTTAAATTCTAAAGAGTCCCAAAACCTTTTTTCTTTTTCTCCTTCTTTTTCTTCGCTGGTGGTGCGCCGCCGGGATAGCCACGCCAGCCTTGTGCAGGGCGGTTTCCTCCTGCGGCTAGGGGATTACCACCGCCAAACATTCCTCCCATACCGGGAATGCCACCTTGTCCCATTTGCTGCATGAGCGATCGCATTTTTTGGAAGTCTGCTACCAGTTTGCTTACATCCGTTTCTCTGTAACCAGAACCAGAAGCTATGCGGCGGCGACGACTGGGAGAACTTGATAATAAATCTGGATCACGGCGTTCTTTGCCCGTCATGGAATTGATCATAGCTTCACAGCGTTTTAGCTGGGTTTCTCCCTGCTTCAACTGGTCATCAGAAAGCTTATTCATGCCCGGAATCATCTTCATAATTCCGCCCAAAGAACCCATGTTTTTCAACAACCGCATTTGCTTGAGAAAGTCAGTAAAATCAAATTTTGCTGACAGGATTTTCTCCTGCATTTGCTCTGCATCTGCCAAATCTATCTCTTCTTGGGCTTTTTCTACTAAAGTAAGAACATCCCCCATGCCCAAAATCCGCGAAGCCATGCGGTCAGGATAAAACGGTTGTAGAGCCTCGACTTTTTCTCCCACACCCACAAATTTAATCGGCGCACCGGAAATTTGCCGCACTGACAACGCCGCACCACCTCGGCTATCCCCATCCATTTTGGTCAGGATTGCCCCAGTAATGCCGATTTGGTCATGGAAGGTGCGCGTGAGATTTGCCGCCTCTTGCCCGGTCATTGCATCCACAACTAACAGGGTTTCATCGGGCTGGACTACTTCTTTGATGCGGGCTAATTCCGCCATCATATCTTCGTCAATTTGCAAGCGTCCGGCAGTATCAATAATTACTGTATTTATGCCTTCGGCTCTGGCGCGTTCCACACCTTGACGGGCAATTTCTACGGGGTCTGCTGCAATTCCCAGTTCAAATACGGGGACATCAATTTGCTTACCAAGGGTAATTAATTGGTCAATAGCTGCGGGACGATAGATGTCTGTAGCCACTAATAAGCAACTACGGTCTTGTTTGCGTAAATGCAAAGCTAATTTAGCGGTAGCTGTGGTTTTACCTGTTCCTTGCAAACCAGCCATTAACACAACGGTGGTTTTCCCCGCAACTTCTGCGAGGGGAACATTTTCTTCCCCCATCACCTGCACTAATTCATCATAAACAATTTTGATGAACTGTTGGTCAGGACGTACACCAGCGATAACTTCAGCCCCCTGGGCTTTGGTTTCGACTTCGCTAATAAAATCTTTGACTACCTGGAGGTTAACATCTGCTTCCAATAAAGCCCGACGCACTTCCCGCAAAGCGTCTTGTATATTGGATTGGGAGATTTTATCCTGTCCTCGCAGTTTTTTCCAGGCGGATTCTAAACGGTCAGATAGTGCATCAAACATAATTCAGTTACAACGTAGTTAGTCTGTTGTCAGTTGTCAGTAGGGGCGAAGCATTTGGAAGATAAATTATCGGTCATTGCCAAAAATAGTCCTCCAAATGCTTCGCCCGTACAGTGGTTAGTTGTTAGTAGGGGCGAAGCATTTGGAAGATAAATTATCGGTCATTGCCAAAAATAGTTCTCCAAGTGCTTCGCCCGTACAGTTGTCAGTTGTCAGTAGGGGCGAAGCATTTGGAAGATAAATTATCGGTCATTGCCAAAAATAGTTCTCCAAATGCTTCGCCCGTAGAGTTGTCAGTTGTTAAGAACAGATTACCAATGACTAATGACAAATGACAAATCATTAAATAGGTTTGATGACAACAACACCATAAGCATCTGGGGAAAGATAATCTTTTGCAGCTTGGATTAAATCAGTTGCTGCCTGTGCTTGAATATATTGGGGATAATTAAAAGCTGGTTCTAAATCACCAATTAATGACTGATAATAACCATACAACCCAGCGCGATCACTTGGTGTTTCATTCCCAAATATAAACCGATTGGCTACACGTTGTTGAACACGGGCAATTTCTGATTCTTTGACAAATTCTGTTTGTAATGTGCGAAGATGTTGAATAATCCCTGCTTCCACAACCGCTAAATTTTCGACATCACATTTAGCAGAAATCGAAAACACACCTTGCAATAAATTACTCATATTACTCACAGAAATTGAAGATACTAATCCCCGTTCTTCCCGTAAATCTCGCACTAATCTAGATGTTCTCCCATGTCCTAAAATTCCTGCTAAAACATCAAGTGCATAAGTTTCATCTAATTCCATCAATCCAGGTACTCGCCACATCATTACTAATCTGGCTTGTTGAAGAGTTTCATCAACAACTTCCCTGCGGACTATTTCTGTAAATGCAGGTTCAGGAATTGCTGCTATTAATGTTAGTTTGTTGGTTGTTTGTTGATAATTTTTACTAAATTCTTCGGCGATAATTTCTACTAATTCTTCTACTGGTAAATTACCCACAGCTACTGCTGTAATTGACTGAGGTTGATACCAATGAGCATGAAAATCTCGCATTTGTTGCGGTTTAACTTGAGAAACAACTGCTTCTGGTCCAAGCACGGGACGACGATAGGGTAAGGAATCAAAAGCGGTTTCCATGACATGACGAGAAATTCGCCGTCGGGGGTTATCCTCAGAACGTCTAATTTCTTCTAAAACTACTAAACGTTCTCGTTCAAAAGCATCATCAGGAATACTAGGATTGCAAACAACATCTATTTGCAAAGGTGCTAATTCGGCAAAATCTTTAGGGGCAGTTGTGGTATAATAATGAGTATAATCTTGGCTGGTGGCAGCATTAGTGACAGCACCGCGCTCTTCAATCCGGCGCTCAAATTCACCACTAATTAACTTCTGTGTACCCTTAAAAATCATGTGTTCTAAAAAGTGAGCCATGCCATTAATCGCATCTGACTCCATTGCTGAACCGGTTTTGACCCATAAATTGAGATTAACCGCGTCTATTGGCATTTGTTCGGCGATAATGGTTAAACCATTTGGTAGATGGTGCAGAGTTGGTGCATTAAGACGCGGAAAATTTAGCAGAGTTGATGTCATTGCTTGTGGTGAGTGAAGAGCTTTGTTACTTCCTATATCCTACAACTTTCTTGATGGTGTAAACCTTGTCATTTTTAAACTGTTAGTATTTAGTAGGATATATTAGCTGTAGCCTGACTCTCCATGATTTGATTATTAATTCATATTAATTATTCATATTCATTCAATTATTGTAAATCATTAACACGAGCAAATTTAGCATAACTAGGACTTCGTTTACCAACTTCTTTAATCATTTCTATTGCTTCGGAAATATGTAATTCATGAGCAAGATCAGGAAGAATATAAAAAAGAGCAAAAGCAGTATATTCTTCATCAAATTTACAAGATTGCGTCACCAATTTTATGGCTTCTTGATTACCAGTTTTTGCCAATTTAAACAAAAGTAATAATTTATTAAGTTCTTTAGTTCGATGTTCTCTTAAATCCTTTCTATTAAGATCTAATATTTCTTGAACAACCTTTCCACGTCCATCTTTTCCAACAACACTAGCTAATTTAGTTTCTTTATCCCAATAAAATTCAAGATATTGATATATATCACAATCTTCATCAGTTGGATCAATTAATAATTGAGTACCATCACAATCAAGAGGAAATTTACTTCCTTTATTTTGGCAATTATTACAAACTTCACAAGAATAAAGAAAGTTATTCCAATCAAAAGTTAAATTAACATATTGAGATTTAGGTCTAAAATGCTCAATTCTTCCTGCTGAAAGTTCAACCTTCCGTTCACAAAAAGCACATTTACCAGAAAACATATCATATAGTGGTTGCTTTACAGGATTTATCCCATTTCTTATACCTGGATTGTATTTATTTTGAGCTTTGTCTACTTTTTTCTTTGCTGCTTCAATTTCTTTTTTGATTGGTTTAGGACTATTCTCTATTTTTTCAAGATCGATAATAGCTTCTTGAAGTTCTTTTAACCATGTATTAGCCTTTTGTTTGAGAATATCTGGTGTGCTTGTTCTTGTAACTGGAATCATTACAAATTTTCCTCTAAAAATTTATTAATTTTATCCTCTAAACTACCCGGTTCTGGTTTACCTCCAATGGGTTGAAATTCTTTCATAAATTGTCTTAATTTTTCATATTCCTCAATTTCTTCTCCTTGTAAATTATTTCTATTACTTGTCAGATAATCATAACGATCTATTTTCTCTTGTGTAGCTGGAGAATGAGTAGAAACTAAACCAAAAGCAGGACTTCTTAAAATATAATCAACATCATAAGCTGCAATATTCTCAACTGGCTCAATTTGGACTTCTCCATTAATCATTTTTACAGTTAAAGTAAGTGCATCATCGCCAGCACCAGCAGCAACAAAAGGACTATGAGTAGCTACAAAAAATTGTAGGTGAGGAAAAACGGTTCTTAGCTTTTTAGCAATCAATCTTTGCCAAACTGGATGTAAATGAATATCTAATTCATCTATTAAGACAATACCTGATGCTTTACGAGGATCTTCAAGATGAGAAAATGTTTGCAATAAACGCCAAATTAAATCTCCAACTAAAGCAATAATACTGCGAAAACCATCTGATAATTGAGTAATAGGAATTAACTGATTTTCTAAAGAAAAAAGAATAATTCCATCATTTGTAACTTGATCAAAGTTAATATTTCCAGGTAAAAGTTCGATAATAGATTCTTTTCCTAATTTCATCATGTGTTTAGATTTAGAATCATCAGGATTTTTAGCAATACGATAATCTAAAAAAACCATCCATTCTTGAAAAGTTTTCAAACTATCATTTTCTTCAAACTGTGTCCTAAAATTACTTTCACGATCTGCTCTTTTAAGTTCTCTTAAGTTCACTGGATTTCCTTCAGTCCGAGAAAGCCGACGAAAAGGACCATAACCAGCAGCAAACCACCCTTGAGAATCTAAAGTAAACGCATTTGTTCTTAACCATTCAAGAGTTTTTGAATTTTTGGGATTTAGTGTATTTGCTGGATAATTTTCTCCACCAATTCGGGTATTTTTATTACCTATGACAACGTAAGAATAATCATAAGAGAATTTGTTCCTACCTTTATCTTTATCTACCATCATTCCTTCATCGTCATTATTTTTTTGTATTTTCGCTGTTAATTGACCATATTCCGAATTATTCCTTACCCAATTTTGAGGAGATAACATAAGTTTTTTAGCCCCATCTGAACCAGCTAAAAGTAAGGCAATTGCTTGAAGTAATGTACTTTTTCCTACTCCATTTTCACCTAATAATGTAATCCACTTGTAGGGATTATTTTTATTGTGGAATAGTATTGTTTCTTCTCGAAACCCTTTGATATTTTTTATCTCAACGCTTTTGAGCCACATAATAGTATATCTCTCTGAAGAAATATTAGGTTTAATCAATTCTTTAAAATAATTTAATTATAAAACATATTGGGTAGTTTAGCTCAAAATTCTAGCTAAAAAGATCGCTTCCCAAATGCACATTCCACTCTACTACTCTAGCTGAGTCTGCTAACATTCCATCTCGAACACGAGGGCTAGAATTGACAATTTTTAAAGCCTCGTCAACATTGTCTGCTTTTATCACCCACAATCCTGTGCCATCATGAGGGACAAAAAGTCCACAACAAAGCAAAATTCCCTTTTCATATTGTTCCTTAAACCATACCAGTTGATCTTGATCATGATCTGAATGTTCTTTTTTATACTGGTAGTATTCGGGAACAGTTGCCACAATCACAGCAAAAATTTTAGCAATAATTATTTGTAATTAAAAAAAATTAAAACATAAATGGCAATATATCCTATTTTTGCATTTTTATTACTGCGACTATTAAATAACTTAAAAATGTTTATTTAATTAAGCTATTTGAGATTGAATTTACATAATTGGGTTGGGCATTTATTTATCCCAACCCATAAAATAATAAATGTAGATATAGGAATCATATTTAATATTTGAAAAAAGTTTAAGTAATGTAGGTGGGTATTGACCACCCTACCTATATTTCAAAAATCAAATATTAATTCTATATGTCTCTACACTACTTATTTATTATGAAAATACTGAAGCACTGATTTGTTGTGCTGGAGAAGGGGAAGATGATAAGAATTTCTCGACTAACAATTGCTGGAAAATGTTGACATCATTTTGCCAATTAGCAATTATTTGTTGTAAGTCTTGTATTCTTTCCGCAACGGTATTTTCGGTGAGAGGATAATTCAAGTTACCAGAAAATAAAATAGCTGGTGTTACCTGTTCCCCAAACTGGACATTTACTTGATTAATAGCTAAATTCAGAACTCCCCGTTTTAAGGGATAACTTAACTCTAATCCAGCATTGACTTTACTTCCTCCAAATTCCTGCCAAGAACCTGGGGCTAGAAGTTTACCGCATATATACTGATAAGCATCTGCTTCTGATTTAAAACCGACAACTGCTTTAGGGTTAATTCCTACTGCTTGATACTCTACTTGGGATAATTTTTCAACCAATTGTCGTGCAACTGTGGCAAGTTGAATTTCTGCTGGTGGTTTCCCTGCTATCATCTCTAACACATTCAGTCGGTTAGGTTGAACAATGATTCCCACACCGTTTTTATAAACCAACTGAACTAAATTATTATTGTAAACTGGTTGATTTGCTAGTTCCCAGTCTGAAGGAATAATCCCTGTATATTTGAGGAAATCTGGGTTGAGAACTGCGGGATTGAGATTTTTCGCTACGAGAGAAATTGCTATTTCTGTGAGTTGTAAACTATTACTCATACACTTCTGGTTATGGCTGAATTGATTAACAGTATAAACACTGTCTAATCTAGTATAAGTGAAAAGTAACGTATTTGTAATTATTTATCTAAATAATCAGTAATCAACCTGAGTATACAGTGCTTATACTTAACAATTGTCCAGATTCTCTACTTCTTGGAGAAGTAGGGAATCTAACTTTTAGCTTTAGAGATTGATTTATTGTAAACTAATAATTAGTAATATTAAGAATTATGACAAATCCTACTCACACAAAAAATCAATCCCGCGTCATCGTCATCGGTGCGGGTATAGGTGGACTTACAGCCGGGGCATTATTAGCCTATAGAGGTTATAACGTCCTTATTCTCGACCAAGCCATAGTTCCCGGTGGTTGCGCTTCCACATTCAAACGTCAGGGATTTACCTTTGATGTTGGTGCGACGCAAGTTGCAGGTTTAGAACCTGGGGGAATTCATCACCGCATTTTCTCAGAATTAAATATAGAATTACCCGCAGCTACACCTTGCGACCCAGCCTGTACTGTATATCTTCCCGGAGAGTCCACACCCATTAATGTCTGGCGTGATTCTCAAAAATGGCAAGCAGAACGCCAAAAACAGTTTCCGGGAAGTGAACCTTTTTGGCAATTATTAACAACTTTATTTAATGCTAGTTGGGAATTTCAAGGACGTGACCCTGTTTTACCACCCCGGAATTTATGGGATTTGGGACAATTAATCAAAGCAGTGCGTCCGAGTACATTTATAACTGCACCTTTCACCTTATTTACTGTTGGTGATGCTTTGCGATTATGTGGTTTAGGAAATGATCAAAGACTGCGGACATTTTTAGATTTACAACTCAAGTTATATTCTCAAGTTAGTGCGGAAGAAACAGCTTTACTTTATGCAGCAACGGCTTTGAGTGTATCCCAATTACCCCAAGGTTTATTTCATCTCCAAGGAAGTATGCAAGTATTGAGCGATCGCTTGGTAGAATCTTTAGAACGAGATAGTGGTAAACTATTGATGCGCCACACGGTCGAAAAAATCGAAGTTGAAAATAACCAAGCTAAAGCGGTAGTTATTAAAAATCAGAAAACAGGGGAAACTTGGACAGAATCAGCAGATCATATAGTTGCTAATGTCACCGTTCAGAACTTAGTCCAATTATTAGGAGAAAATGCGCCATCTGGATATAAACAAAGAGTAGAAAAACTCCCACCAGCTTCCGGTGCATTTGTGATTTATTTAGGTGTAGATAAAAGTGCAATTCCTCCTAATTGTCCACCGCATTTACAATTTTTATATGATGTAAATAAACCCATTGGGGAAAATAATTCCCTATTTGTATCTGTGAGTCATGAAGGAGATGGCCGCGCACCATTAGGAAAAGCCACAATTATCGCTTCTTCCTTTGTTGATTTTACTCCCTGGTGGGAAACTCAAAATTATGAAGAGTTAAAACAAAAATTCACCCAAGAAGCAATCTCCAAACTTTCTGAATATTTCTATTTAAAACCAGAAACTATCATTTATGTAGAAGCAGCCACACCTCGCACCTTTGCTCATTATACAGGTAGAGAAAAGGGAATTGTGGGCGGTATTGGTCAAAGAATTCCTACCTTTGGACCCTTTGGTTTTGCTAATCGGACTCCTATTAATAATTTGTGGTTAGTTGGTGATTCTACACATCCTGGAGAAGGAACTGCGGGAGTTAGTTATTCAGCTTTGACGGTAGTTAGACAAATTCAAGCTCAAAATTTATCATTTTCTTTTTAGTGGTAACAGATACAGATTCTTACAAAATATTGACCGAGAATTATATTCGTTGATATTTTTACTCTAGAACATTTATGCAATCAAAGATTAAATAATTATGGGTTCAAATGTAAATCTACAAAAAGCGAGAATTCTTTGTCTTTTGTGTTGTGAAACTTACGAAAATGAAACTAAGATAATCTCTAAAAAATCCATATTTCCGCTTCGAGATAAACAAATAATAAAACATAGTGACCCAACTGTTCCTTTGTTGGCATTGTCAGGTATTTTAGATGAGGAATTAATTATTGCATTTCGAGGAACAGTTATAGCCGATAAAGAACAACCATTAAAAAATTGGCAACACATGGTAACAACTATGATTTGCAATTTTTTAGCAGTAGCAGACAATCCTCTTTACCTAACTAAATATAATACTAATGCTTATGCGGGTATGGTTCACCCAGGATTTGCATGGTTGCTAGAAGAGTTTTTACCTGATATTGAAAATGTTATAAAAAATTCCAATGCCAAGCAAATATGTTTAACAGGACATAGTTTAGGTGGTGCATTAGCTACTTTAGCAGCTTATAGACTGATTAATACTTTTCCTGTCAACAGCGTTTATACCTTTGGATCTCCACGGGTAGGAGATAAAGATTTTAGGTCTCAATACAAAATAACACATTTCAGATTTGAAAATCAGAATGATATCGTACCTCATGTTCCACCATATGATCAACATCGAGATAGGATTAATAATTTACTTCTTCCATTTATTAAATCACAACTACCTGCTGTTAATTATCAACACGTAGGTACGCTCCAATTCATTAATTGGGAAAGAAACCTTGTTGAAGATTCGACACTTCTGCGAGAAGAGCGACTCAATGAATTTGTTAAAAATCCGAATGAGATATTTAATGATCATAATATCTCTTTATATTTTCAAGCTTTAGAAAATTTAATTAAACCAATCGTTAATTATTCAGAAGAAAGTGGAGTCAATATGCAAAGTTCATTGAACATTCTCACTATTGGTAAAACTGGTGCAGGCAAGAGTTCTTTGATTAACTACTTATATGGTGAGGATATAGCAAAAGCTGGTATTGGTAGTCCAGTAACACAAGGTGGATTTAATAAATATCAGATTAAGTGGGAAGATATTAATGTACAAATATACGATTCTGTCGGACTTGAAGTTGGTAATGGAATGGCAAAAAGTTGGGAGGAAAATCTTAATAGTGAACTAAAAGAACATGGTATAGAACGTCAAGCTATTGAATGGTTTCATGCAGTATTCTACTGTATTAATGCAGGCGGTCACCGGGTTGAACCATACGAAGAGGGAATTATCGAGAAACTTATTTTAAATAAATATAGGTTAATCATTGTTGTGACAAATTCTGATCAAGCGACAGATGAAGAGATAGATCAACTAATACAACCCATAAGAAAAAAATTTACGAAAGATATTGCTCCGGTGGTTCCAGTATGTAGTGTCACAAGAAAACTTCGTGACGGCAATGTAAGTAGGGCTTTTGGTCGTAGTCCGTTACAATCAGAAATGTTGAAGGGTTTTTGGTACGCTATTACTGTTCGTTTACCAGATAGATGTGCATATCTATTGCATCAAGAAGTCGATAAATGGATGGAAAAACAAACAGAAATCATATCTTCATATACTGATAAAACAGGTAGGTTGCATAAAATTACAAAAGAGAAGTTGATAGATCAAATTAATGACAATCTTAAAATTTTTCAAGGAGAATTAGATAACTTAAGAGTAAAAATACTTAAAAAAGAGATAATTGAAACTGTAAGAAATTTTGCGGTAATAGCCAATAAACTACAGTATCCACAATCAGAAGATTTTCCTAAGTTACCTACAAACCTAAATATTCCTCCAGATTTTATTTCTCAAGTAAAAAAACTTCTGTTAAGTTTTGGGAATTTTTTTGCAACTATTCTTGCGAGACTTGTTGGTTTGTTTGACAGTAGAAGTCCTCAAGATGTGATTAAAAATCTAGAGAATGAGATGTTAAAACTTAAGAATATTATTACAGAACAAAATCCGCAAATTTCAGAGTTGGTAGAAGGAATGCTCAGAACGGAGGTGAATGAAAATCAATAAGATGTGTTTCTCTCTCCGTCTTTGTAAGATGCTTACGGCTTTACTGAGGGATATACTTAAAAACCACAAATCAAATAGGATTGCTATATTGGTAGGCAGGAATTTTTTATTTCCTACCTGCCAATGTATAAAGCGCATAATGCAAAACCTAAAAAGTAATATTGTCCAAATTAATTACTAACTCCTGAAGGCTGAGATTCTGGAACTGCTGGTGTTAGTTCAGGTGTAGATTCCACAGACGGACTAGGTGGTGATTTGGGAATCATAAGTTGCCGCCAAGTCTTAATTTGTTCTTCAGCATCAGTATAAGCACTACTACCACGAGGAATTAACTTGGCTGTATCAATAGCTTTGGCGACATCCACTTCACTTTGAGAGCGTGCCATTTGCAACAACTGTTGACTCCATTGGTCAATAGCAATATTCACATCTAAACGTAAACTGTTACGACTAGATACCCGATTTGCCAACTGAATAGCTTGAACCAAAGCTTCTGGTGTGCCAGTAACTGCAACTTGCTTGGCCTTTTGCCAACTGTCTTTAGCGCGAATTTGGTCTTGCCAAGTATCTATAGATGATTGGGCTTCACTTGATAAAGCGCGTCCTGAAGAGGCGATTTTTTGGGCTTCACTAATAGCCGTTGTTAAATTACCACTGTCGGCTAATGCCTTGGCTTGATCTAAATATGGTTGATCTTGAATGCGCTCAATTTTAGCTGTCCATAGCCTCATCTTTTTTCTGGCTTCTGGATATAATGCTCGTCCAGAACGAATTTGATTAAGTTCAGCGATCGCTGTTTGCAATGAGTTAACATCCTCACCGATGGCTATTTGTTCTGCCCGATCTAAATATGGTCTATCTTCAATCGTTTCCACTTGTCCACGCCAACGGCCAATTTCTTGACGGGCTTCTGTAGCACGGGGATTATTACTAGGAATTAATTGTACTTCCGAAATAGCTGCTGTTAAATCATTAACAGTGCCTTGACTGGCTAGATTTCGGGCTTTTTCTAACCGAGAAACATCTTCAATTTCTAATTGCCAACGCGCAATTAATTGTTGTGCCTCATTATAAACATCCCTAGAAGCATCTATTTGTTGAGCTTGAGAAATAGCAGTTTCTAACCCAGCCGCAGTCCCAATAAAAGCACTTCTTTGGGCTTCACCCAAAACCATAAAATCATCAACTTCCGCTTGTAATTCAGGAATAGGCGGAATTTGTCGGGCAATTTCCAATGCTGCATCCGCATTTCGCCCTTTCATCTTTGCTTGTGCGAGTGTGAGCATTTTTCGAGCAAATCCTGATATTAACTCTTTGGCTTTTTGATACAGATAACTATCTGGTTTAATCGTCCCCGCTAGTTTAATAGCTTTGAGTAAATTATCTAAATTGCGCCTCTTTGCTAAATCTTCTGCTTTGTAAAGTTTATCCCCATCTTCTCGCGCCGTGACAATGATATTATTTAATTGATCATATTTCGTACTTGCCCAATATTTATTATTTACCCGCAGTAATCTAGCTGTGAGCATAAAAGCCGATTGCCAATGTCGTTGACGCAATTCCTTTTCGGCTTCTTGGTAAATTCCTTCAGCCTTTGACCAAATCGTTTGCCATTTTTGAATTTGTTCTTCAACCAGTTCACTAACCTTGACATCAGGAGGAATTTTTCGGGCTGTAGCGATCGCTTCCTCCAAATTCCCTCCTTGGAAACTCTGATCAGCTAATTTTAAAATATCCCGTGACCATTCCTCCAAAAGACGATTAATTTCGCCTCGTAGTGGGTGATTTTCTGGTAATTGCTTGACGAGAGTAATCGCTTGCAGCAAATCATTAATAGTTTGCTTAGAAGCCGCCAACTGAGCGCAGTGTACCCTCACTGACGCACTAGCCAAAGGCCAGAAAATCTGTGGACAATTAGGGGCAGATGGTAACTTAAACAGGATGGATAGAGCGAGAAAACCCATACTTCCAGGAATTAAAGTTAATACTGCTGCCCAAACTACCCAATTTTTAGTCCAAGGGGGCAATTTCTCAATTAAAACACTGAGATTAAAAGTAGATTCTGAATTATCATTTATCGCCAAACCTGTGCCATCTGGCTTTTTGCTTTTCTTCATGGACTGAGAATTAGCACCAATTGCAGCAGTATCAGCAGTTTGATTATTTGATATATAGTTGGGTTCAAACCCAATTGGTTCTCCTGCTTGGTCCGAAGACCAATTATCTGGAATATCCCGCTCTGTCATTGCTCACACCACACTAATTGAATAGCGATATGAAAGTAGGTAGATCAATATAGATAATTTTATGTTTGCTATCCTAACTTTCCCATCTAGAAAAACCCATCCAAAAAATTCATCACCCTCATCAATAACATTACTGTTTTTTGGTTTGAGTGTGACTAGTTACATTAACCAGAAATTGCAGATTCTCTTTGCAAATCTCCAATTAACTGGGTTAAATCATCACTACTTGCTTGATAAATATTACCGCAAAACTCACAAGTTGCTTCTGCACCATTATCTTTCACAATCATGTCTTGTAGTTCCGCTTCTCCCAATATTTTCAGCGCCCCTAGCACCCGATCAAAAGAGCAGCCACAATGAAAGCGTAACATCTGAGTTTCCGGAAATATGTTCAATTCCATATCTCCTAACAAATCGTTAAAAATTTCTATCAGTGTTTTACCTGCTTGCAGTAATGGCGTAAACCCGGATAAAGCCGAAACCCGTGATTCTAATGTAGCCACTAACTCCTCATCCCTCGCAGCTTTCGGTAACACCTGTATCAATATTCCTCCGGCAGCCGTCACACCCTGTTCTCCCACAAACACACCCAAAACTAAAGCGGAAGGAGTTTGTTCAGAACTTGCTAAATAGTGAGCAACATCGTCACCTATTTCCCCAGAAACAAGTTCTACCGTACTAGAGTAAGGAAAGCCATGGCCAATATCGCGGACTACATAAAGAAAACCTGTACCCACTGCTCCCCCAACATCTAGTTTACCCTGATCATTAGGAGGCAATTCCACAGAGGGATTACCAACATAGCCCCTAACAGTGCCATCTAAGCCCGCATCTGCCAATATACCACCTAAAAGACCATTGCCCTTAACTCGCACATTTACCCTAGAACCGACCCGTTTCATACTGGAAGCCATCAACAAACCAGCCGCCATACTTCTTCCCAAAGCTGCTGTAGCCACATAAGATAATTTATGGCGTTGTCTAGCCTCTTCTGTTAACCGGGTGGTAATCACGCCTACAGCCTTAATACCACCATCCGCCGCAGTCGCACGAATCAATTGATCTGCCATGAAAAACCTTACAATTCTTTACAAGATGACTTTTATATTCTAAGTTGTTTCGAGTCAGAAGAAGGAAGAAGGAGTCAGGAGTCAGGAGTCAGGAGTCAGGAGAGGAGGAAGAAAGAAGAAAGAAGGAAGAAGGAAGAAGGAGGAAGAAAGAAGGAAGGAAGAAGGAAATTACCCAATTACCAATTACCAATTACCAATTACCAATTACCAATTACCAATTACTAATTACTATGCTAGGTACATTTCAACAAAGCCAAATCCGTATTGAAATCGCAGCATCAGCCAATGCCATTCATGACAGTATTTTGCATCCTGCACAACTAAAAAAATGGCTATTGGGGCAAAGTTTCCCCCCAGAAATGCCCACAGAATTACCGTCAGGATTTGAATTTACTACTCACACAGGGCCGATATCCATTCATCATCGAGTAGACGTAGTAAAACCCAATTGCCTGCGCTTACTACTGAGTGGAGGCATTGACGGCTTTCACGAATGGTACTGGGGAGAAGGCTGGATACAATCCCGATTAGAAGGCATATCCATCCTACCCCTAAACTTAGGACAAACCCTGAGCTTAGTCAGCTTACGCCAATTCTTAACCACAACCAAGTAATTCTTCTATTCTTTGCGCCTTTGCTCCTTTGCGACTTTGCGCGAAAAACACTAATTAAAAATTTCAGATGCCCATAAAAGCACTCCCCCCGTCGCCGAAACACACATAATTCCTGTTAACCCCGCGAGGGGTTTTTTATTGATACCTGTCACCCATGCAGAAACTTTATCTGTATAGGTGATTAATCCTGCTGTATCTATAGTAGCGATCGCCCATACCCAACCAGCATGAAGTCCCCAAGCTATCCCTAAATTATGCCCATCAGCTAATCTGGCTAATACCAATACCATACCCATGAGCCATAATCCAGGCAGTTGAGGAAGAGTTTCTGTTTGTTCCCAGACCAAATGTAAGACAGCAAAAATCGAGCTAGAAATAATTGCAGCCAACCAAATTGAATAATTTTGTTCTAATTGAGTGAATATAAATCCCCGAAATACCAGTTCTTCGATTCCCCCCACAAACAAAGCCACTAGGGAAATTGTCAATAAACTAGATGGTATTAACTTAATATGAGATTTTTCTAAATAGCACCAACCAGCGCAAATTTGCCCAAGAAATACGATAGCTAGACTGAAAACACCCAAGCTAAAACCTAGCAATAAAGAAGCGAAAATAGAAACTTCCCCTACTAATCCATAATCAGGGAAAGAACCCAATTTCAACCATTGGAATCCCCAGAGAATTAGGGGTACTAATAAATAGAGAGATACTAATAAAGGAATTTTTTGCTCAGGTTGTAAAGATTTATGTATTTGCCAATTTAAGGTAATGGCTAAAATTGCTACCAATGGCAACCAGCAACCTATCCAAACAATAAAAAAAGCCATGACCAAAAATACTGGTGTATCTTTGATAAACTCCAGCAAAGGATTGGCCGATAACTCTAAAAATGACAGCGCAATAGACATAAAAAACATGACTAACTTCCTGCAACAACAGATTTCTTGATTATTCATCAAGACTCTACTAGAATTTGTGACTAATGGAAGAGGCCAAAACGTTTTTTATGTCTTATGCCACTGAAATTATTTAACTACAGCTACTAATTAGCGGTAGCTTTAGGGATAAATTTTTCAGCATTAACGGAAAAACCAGCCCTGATAGGTGAAAAAATTTATTCTTCTGCGTCTGATTCATCAGCACCATCATCTGACTGGGTTAATTGTTTGTCACCTTCACCAAGTTGAATTAAGTGAATATGTTTGTAACCTAGTCTAATTTCAAATTCATCACCGGGCTTTAGGTTCATCGCTTTGGTGTAAGTTGCACCAATCACAATTTGACCATTTTGATGAACACTAACCCGGTATGTCGGTTCACGGCCACGTCCATCTTTTGGTGCTTCTGGGCTGAGGGGAATGCCTCTAGCTGACAATAAAGCATCATAAAAGTCTGTTAAATTAACCCGAACTTGGCTATTTTTAGTAACGGTGTAATAACCACATTGCTTTGCTCTTTCCCGACGTGGTAAAGTGGAAAGTTCTTTAACTTTCGCTAGTAATGTTTTTCCAGTTAATGGGGCAGTTGCGGTTTCAGCCATTATGTTCTAATTTTCCTTAATCTCTTCAAATTGATAGCGTAGCATGGCGTTAGCCATTTAAAAATTTTCTTGTGAGTCCAGTATTGAGCAATCAGCGCGACTGGACTTCAGAAATAAACAAAACATGAGGGTGATGGGTGAATTCCTGCTGATATGGAAGCAACGAATGACTCTATCATAGTTATCTATAATAGGTTTCTAAGTCATAGTTACCACAAACATTTATTTCAGTAATTTTACTGCGCTTTTAACCATCATTGGCCATCAGAAATTAAATTATTTTCTCTTTGGGCGCTGTTGTATCAGTGTAACTTCAAGCCACCTTTACAAATCAGGTTAGTTCTACTCCAAAAAAGTCGTAGAGCCAATAAATTACAGGTTTTTCACATTCACTGCCAATCTTACTTGCTTTTGAGTTATCGGCTTGCACCTAATTCTCTTCTTTAGCTGAAGATAGCATAGTATTTGTATGTGGTCTAACGAACATACACCCTTTTATTCTGCCAGTAGAGACATGAATTTTCCAGTCTCTACATTACGAGTAAACTTAGAAGTGTTAGCCGCGCTTATGCGGTTATTGTCTCTAATTTTGTTAGTTCGTAATTTTCTATTAAATACTAGCATGAAATAATAATAGCAAAATATTTTTTGAATTTAAAATTCATATTTCGGTTAAATTTTGATCTCACGCGCTGGAGTTGAGGAGGTAAAATGCAGTAGAGATTTTCCCAAGGCTTCATACTGTCATGAGGAGAATGTCAAGACTTTTATGAAAGTTAATCTAATTCCGACTAGCTTTCTTGGAGTGAATCAGTTAAATTATAGAGTTTCTATGGCTTCGCTACGCCAGCTATCAGTGACTAGAAACAAAAACCGGGGTGGAAAATCCCCATTATTGATCACCGTCAGATTCAAAGCTCTCGTCAGATTATCTACGTCTGTCTAGGGGAAGAATAAATTTACCACATCTATTGGGTATTTGATAGCCATGAGGAAAGATGTTCACTTGCTTTAACACTTCTATATATTTAAAGATGTAGAATTTTGATAACTAGGGCTTGACGAAAGAAGTATTAAGTGTAAAGGATTAAGGGTGAAGGCTGCGGTCAAGTCAAGCATAAGAGAAAACGTCTGTTTATACTTCATGCTTTGGACTTCATCCCTCCCTAGCTTCATGATTTTGAGGTGGGTAAGGCATAGAGAAGATTTGAACCCAAGATTTGGATTGATAATAATGGAAGTTATTTTTAAGATTACTCGACAACAAGAAAATTCTCACCCTGTTTTCAAATCCTACGTTTTGGAGGTAGAACCAGGGAATACTATCCTGGATTGTCTCAATCAGATTAAGTGGGAACAAGATGGAACTTTAGCATTTCGCAAAAATTGCCGCAATACAATTTGTGGTAGTTGTGCTGTGCGGATTAATGGGCGTTCTGCTTTGGCTTGTAAGGAAAATGTGGGGAGTGAACTGGCTAGACTGGAGAAAATATCATCATTTACAAATCAGTCTCAGGCTACTCCAGAAATTACAGTTGCACCTTTGGGGAATATGCCTGTAATTAAAGATTTGGTTGTGGATATGAATGGTTTTTGGAATAATTTGCAGAAAGTTGCCCCTTATGTAAGTACAGCAAGTAGACAAGTTCCCGAAAGAGAGTTCTTACAAACGCCTCAAGAGCGATCGCTTCTTGATCAAACGGGCAATTGTATTATGTGTGGGGCTTGTTATTCTGAATGTAATGCTCTGGAAGTCAATCCTGACTTTGTTGGTCCCCATGCCTTAGCTAAAGCCTATCGCATGGTGGCAGATTCCCGCGATAGTAATACAGAAGAACGATTAGAAAACTATAGCGCAGGAACTCAAGGAGTTTGGGGTTGTACTCGTTGTCTATATTGTGATTCCGTTTGTCCCATGGAAGTTGCCCCATTAGAGCAAATCACTAAAATTAAACAGGAAATTCTGGAACGCAAAGAAGCGAGTGATAGTCGCTCAATTCGTCACCGTAAAGTTTTAGTAGATTTAGTCAAACAAGGTGGTTGGATTGATGAACGTCAATTTGGGATTCAAGTAGTTGGTAATTATTTCCGCGATTTACAAGGTTTACTCAGTCTTGCACCTTTAGCTTTAAGAATGCTAGTCAAAGGCAAATTTCCCCTTTCCTTTGAACCATCCCAGGGTACTGAGGAAGTGCGATCGCTCATCGAATCTGTACAAAATACTGATTAGTCAGTTGTTAGTAGGGGCGAAGCATTTGGAAGATAAATTACCGGTCATTGCCAAAAATAGTTCTCCAAATGCTTCGCCCGTACAGTTGTTAGTAGGGGCGAAGCATTTGGAAGATAAATTATCGGTCATTGCCAAAAATAGTTCTCCAAATGCTTCGCCCGTACAGTGGTCAGTTGCAAAAGAATATTTCTTTCCTCTGCACCTCTGACTAACTGGGATCTTGAGGAATATTCAATTTTCGCCCAAAACGGTCATAAACTAAAATATCCCATTGTCCATTATTGCTATATTCAAACGCAATTCTACTACCATCAGCACTAATAGTAGGATTGCGGACTTCTCCTTGGATATCACCAGCTAAATTTCGTGATTGACGCACATCTCGATCATAAAAAACAATTTGTGTTCGTCCTTGACGACTAGCAGCAAAAACAATGAATTTACCATTATCAGATGATGCAGGATGGGAAGCAATCGTATCAAAAGAATTTAAACCCGGTAAATCCACCAAATTACGAGTCACCGTATCAAACATATACACATCTTGACTGCCTCGGCGATCGCTCGTAAACACCATATATCTCCCCGAAATTTGCGGATTTAACTCCGATGAAAAACTATTAAGACTCCTACCCCCAGAATCAAATGGGTAACTGAGTAACCGCGGATAGCCAAAACACCCAGTTAATAGAGTTGAGCATAAAATTAAAATAATTGATAATTTATAATTCATTTTAGAGATGAGGGAACAGGGAGAAGTTTTTTAATTTTTAATTTTTAATTTTTAATTGGTACTGTTGCACCATTAGGAATATCTAACTCAATAGTTGGACCCCTATCGAGAACTTCAATATCCCATTGTCCACGACCAGCAGATTCAAACGCAACATAACGCCCGTCAGGACTAATAGTAGGATTTCTCACCCAACCACGAAAGGTGGGAGTCAGAATTTGTGAATTTTGCGAAGCCCGATCATAGAGTGCTACAACTGGTCTACCTTGATCACTGGTAATATAACAAATATAGCGTCCTGTATAACTCAAACTAGGACTTTCCGCAATTACAGATTGTCGGTTTAAGCCCGGTGTGGGAATAAAACTTTGATTTTCTAAATCGTATACTAACAACTGCTGACGACGAGAACGATTGGAAATAAAAGCCAAAAAACGGCCATTACCACTCATTGCCGGTTGTTCTTCAGTATATCGGCTATTCAGAGAAGTTACTCCCATCGGGATATTATCAGCAGCACAAGATATTAGTAAACTTGTCAGTCCAAAAATTAGGCTCCAATAAATAGACTGTTGGAGCCAGAAGCTAGGTGTAAATGTTTTCACATTACTGTTTTCCGTCGTCCACCCCAAATGTTTTAAATATCGTCATCAAAATCGGAATTATCCGGCTCATTATTGGGCTTATTAATGGGATTGTATGGTACATAATCCGTTGGTATAGCCTCATCATCATCCTGTCTTCTAGGCGGAACTGAGTCTCTGGGAGGACGACGTTTTCTGGGTCTAGGAGTAGGAGCAACATCATCCTCTCGGCTTTCTGGGCGTTGGGGGCGATTATTACCGCTATTACTGTTATTACCGCTATTATTGCGACGTGGTGGTTTTCTTACTTCATCTTGAGAATTTGCACCTTCCCAATCATCAACTTGTCTGGGAGCAGAACCCCAATTTTCATCTGTATTACTCTCGCTGGGACGACCGACTGAACGCCCAGAATTAGGACGACGCTTTCTTTCTCCTGAATCTGGTCTTTCCCTGTTCCGTGGGTTTGGTGAACTGCGTGGTGGTTGTTCTTCGTAATAGTCATCACGGGGAGAACGTTCATCTCGACTACCGCGAATTCTCGGACGTTGAGGAGCTTCTTCCTCTTCTTCATAAGGTAGCGGTTCTAAATCTGCATCCATCTCAGCTTGATAATTGCGCCGCTCAGAATAGGAATATTTCCTGCTAACCTCGCGTTCATCGTCCACAATGGGAGTATTGCGTTTAGCTTGTTGAGTAGCGATACTCCGCAGACGAATACTTTCAACCGCAAAAAATACCGTAGAACCTACCAAAAGCAACTGACCAAATTGTAAAATTGGATCAAGTCGCCATCCTTGGAAGACAAGAATAAAGCCGCATAATAAGCCAACCGCTGCAAAAAAGATGTCTTGATCTCTTGACAGTTCTGGCCGGACAGTCCTAAGAAAGTACAGTGCTGCTCCAGCTACAGCCAGGAAAATTCCCAGAATACTGGCTGAGTTCGCTCCAAAATTTACCTGAGCTAAAACACTGGCTGAGTTCAGCCCAAAATTAACCATTGGCGTTTTCCTAATATCAAATCTATATTAACGAGTTACACTTACCATCACTATTTTAACCAGTCATAATATTGTAGAAGAAGAATACTGGAGTTCAGAAGTCCAGGAGAAAGGAGAAGACAATTCTTCCCCAGTCCCCAGTCCCTAAAAATTAAAAACGTTGGATTTTATCTTTTTGGCTAATGAAAATTAGACCAATGGTAGCAGGGATAACCACAATCGCAGTCCCAAAAACCAAACTCCAAAGAAAATTTGCTAAAGAGGGTGTCATAGTTCTCAACCTTTTTTTACACAGTTTATTCTCATTTTAATCCTGGATTACTTTCTTGAAAAGTAGAACAGGATTATCTATCCAACTTGGTATCTACTTGATTGATGATCCCAAGTCAATAACTTTGTTTTTCTATTCTCACAATAAAATGACACCATTTAGTTAAAATTAAAAAAGAATGCGTTACAAAACTTAAAATTTCTCAACTTAGGTCTAAGTTGAGGATGTTCTCACAAATATTAGCTAAACAAAATGACTGGTGTTAACTTGACTACTTGGATTCTTAGCCCCTTTTTGGGAGTGATGACGTTTTTATTTATTTTCCGCATTATTCTGACCTGGTATCCCCAATTCCATCTCAACCGTTTACCTTTTAGTCTGATCGCTTGGCCGACTGAACCCTTCTTAATCCCGTTGCGGAAGTTAGTACAACCTATTGGTGGTGTAGATATTACCCCGATTATCTTAGTAGCGATTTTTAGTTTTATTCGGGAAATTTTACTAGGTCAGCAAGGGTTACTGACCATGTTATATAGGTAATGGGTAATGGGTAATGGGTAATGGGTAAGAATTTTACCAATCACCAATCACCAATCACCAATCACCCATTACAGCATTTTCATATCCTGAACAAAACTGGTGTAAATATTACCCTGCAAAAATTGGGAGTTTTCCATAATTTTTTGATGAAAGGGAATGGTTGTCGGGACTCCAGTAATGGCACATTCTCTCAATGCGCGTTTCATGCGGGTAATTGCTGTAGCTCGATCTGGTCCCCAGACAATTAATTTACCAATCAGGGAGTCGTAATAAGGGGGAATGTTGTAATCCGTGTATACGTGGGAATCAATCCGCACTCCTGGTCCTCCAGGTGGTAGATAACCAGTAATTTTACCGGGGGCTGGGCGAAAATCATGATCTGGATCTTCGGCGTTAATGCGACATTCAATAGAATGTCCTCGAAGAACCACTTCTTTTTGTGTCAGCTTTAGTCTTTCTCCTTGAGCAATGCGAATTTGTTCAACTACTAAATCTATACCAGTAATCATCTCTGTAACTGGATGCTCAACTTGTATCCGGGTGTTCATTTCCATGAAATAGAATTTACCGAATTTGTCTAGAAGAAATTCGATAGTTCCAGCACCGCTGTAGTTAATAGACTGGGCAGCTTTAACGGCAGCTTTTCCCATTTTTTGCCGTAAATCTGGATCAAGAGCCGGACTAGGGGCTTCTTCTAGGAGTTTTTGGTTACGACGCTGAATTGAACAATCTCTTTCACCTAAATGGATCACGTTGCCGTAGTTATCCGCTAAAATCTGAAATTCAATGTGCCGGGGACGTTCAATAAATTTTTCTATATAAACGCCTGAATTACCAAAAGCTGCTCCTGCTTCCCCTTGAGCCGCGAGGAATAGTCTCACAAATTCATCTTCGGAACGGACAAGCCGCATTCCTCTACCACCACCACCGGCGGTAGCTTTAACCATTACAGGATAACCAATTTTTTGAGCGATCGCTAATCCTTCTGCTTCTGATTCTACTAACCCTTCACTACCGGGAACTGTAGGAACACCGGCTTTTTGCATAGTTTCTTTAGCGGTGGACTTATCCCCCATCAGCCTGATAGATTCGGGTGTAGGTCCAATAAAAGCAATATGATGATCTGCACAAATTTCAGCAAATCTGGCATTCTCTGATAAAAAACCATACCCAGGATGAATGGCACCGGCATTGCGCGTTAATGCAGCAGCAATAATATTGGGAATATTCAAATAACTTTTACTGCTGGCAGGTTCACCAATGCAAACGGCTTCATCTGCAAGTTGGACGTGCAGCGCGTTTCTGTCAACAGTGGAGTGAACAGCAACTGTGGCAATTCCCATTTCTTCACAGGCACGGAGAATGCGAAGGGCTATTTCTCCTCGATTGGCAATTAATATTTTATCAAATTTCATTTTCGAGTTGCGATATCAGTACCAGTAGATTCACATTTTCTCCTATCCTGTTGACATAAAGCGGTTGCATTACTGCAAATCGTGACAGGAGATTCCCAAACCTCATTCTTAGCAGACTATTGGATTATCTGGCATCTTTGCTAGACCTCTTAATATGACTTGTGCTGTAACTATATTTCTGTTAGTCTCATACCCATTCAAAAAATATTTGGGAAATATTGGAAAAATATTGTATTTGAGAGATTTTTTTATGTTATACTCTAATCTGTGTTCAAAACCGCGCGGATGTGGCGGAATTGGTATACGCGCACGCTTGAGGTGCGTGTGGGCATAGCCCTTGCGAGTTCGAGTCTCGCCATCCGCATTTTTGAATGTAAATAACCCGCTGTTATGTCAGAAAAATGATTATAGCAGCGGGTTTACATTTTTTAGGGAACAGGGAACAGGGAACAGGGAACAAGAGATGGAAAGAATTTTCCCAATAACCAATGATTGACCAGCTTCTTCTAGTGATGCTGGTTTTTGTGCTATTCATAGAAATATATATAAACTTTTGTAAAGAACATTGAATACTACTTTTAATCCCACAAATGATCTAATCCTACCAAGTGCTTGGCATTGTCTAACTCCCATTTGGCAAGGTGGGGAGGAAGCTATTAAACGCGGGTTACCTCACAGTCAGTTAGCTCCTACTTGGCAATTATTGCTTTTGGGTGATGGTTCTCCGACTCGACACGTCCAACTATTGACGGGTGAACCAACGGAGGTAGATGTAATTGATATGTCAGCAATTGGCATGAATACTGATAATGCACCAACTATGATGCAGATGCTACCGGGTCCAAGAGTGCGCCGACAGGTTTGGGTGCGAACTGCTTCCGGTCAGCGGTTATATTATGCTGCTTCTTGGTGGGAAGCAAGTCATGTAGATGAGTATTTACAAAACAAGTCTTTGCCAATTTGGGCAAGTTTAGCGCGGTTACGAACTGAGTTGTATAGAGATGTGCAAGGTATTTATTATGGTAACTCAGAAGCGTTAGAGACGGGTTTTCAGGAACAGGGGCCTTTTTGGGGTCGCCATTATTTGTTTTGGCATCATGGACAACCGCTAACTTTGATTTATGAGGTTTTTTCGCCTTTTTTAACTAAATATTTAGGCGCTATGAATTATGAAAGTTAATTTTGCCAATCACTAATCTCCAAAACCAGATTGGATTTTCAGGATGAAATTAACATCTTTTTCGTGTGTTCCTGTGTTTTATGTTTCGCGCAAAGTGGCAAAGGAGCAAAGATGCAAAGAAGAAATTAATTGTGAGAATAATAGAAAATTATCAAAATCTCATCATTCAATTACAATCAAACATCCTGTTAATCCTTAAATCGGTGGATATCCTGATTCTCCTAAGTTATAATAAGTTATATTTAAAACGTCTTAGTCGTGTAATTCCATAGGTTTAGCATTGCTAAACCCCTACACACCTGCTAAACCCCTACACATCTCAGTTTTTAACTAATTATCTGGGCGCTATGAATTATGAAGGTTAATCTTGCGAATGACTAATCCCCAAAACCAGTTAGGATCAAGATAATCGGAATTGATATTTTCAAGCATCCACTGGAGAGAAGTGTTTATGAATCTGGTTGTACTCCAGAACTGGCTAGATAATGCCTCTTTTGCTGTCTTATTCTGTACGATGTTGGTTTATTGGGTGGGGGCGGCTTTTCCGAGTTTATCGGTGACAGCGGCTTTGGGAACAGCCGGTATGGCGATCGCTAATTTGTGTATGGCGACTTTATTAGGGGCTAGATGGATCGAAGCGGGTTATTTTCCCCTGAGTAATCTCTATGAGTCTTTATTTTTCCTGACTTGGGGAATTACTGCTGTCCATTTAATTGCCGAAAATAGCAGTCGTAGTCGTTTGGTGGGAGTTGTGACTGCACCTGTGGCAATGTGCATTGCTGCTTTTGCTACTCTGACTTTACCATTAAATATGCAGGTATCAGAGCCTTTAGTTCCGGCTTTGAAATCTAATTGGTTGATGATGCACGTCAGTGTCATGATGTTGAGTTATTCCGCTTTGATGGTAGGCGCATTGTTAGCGATCGCATTTTTAATTGTTACTCGCGGCCAAAATATCCAATTACAAGGTAGTTCCTTTGGTAATGGCGGTTATCGGAGTAATGGCTATAAACTACTTAAAGCTGGTGAGTTAGTTACATCTACACCCGCTGCGGAAACTAATGGCTTTTCTCGCGTTCAAATTAATAACAACGGAACTGGAACTGCGGTTTTGGATTTAGTCACAACCACTCCTATTCAAACCACTGAAATTCTTTCACCTCAACGCCTCAACTTGGCTGAAACCCTCGATAATATCAGCTATCGCATCATTGGCTTAGGATTTCCCCTCCTAACTATCGGTATTATTGCTGGTGGTGTTTGGGCTAATGAAGCCTGGGGTTCTTACTGGAGTTGGGACCCTAAGGAAACTTGGGCGTTAATTACTTGGTTAGTTTTTGCCGCTTATCTGCATTCTAGAATAACTCGCGGTTGGCAAGGGAGAAAACCTGCAATTTTAGCCGCTGCTGGTTTTGTTGTAGTTTGGATTTGTTATCTTGGTGTGAATCTTTTGGGTAAGGGTTTACATTCCTACGGTTGGTTTTTGTAAGTTCATCTCTTTTCCCCCTTTTCTTTTGAGAGGGGGGGGTTCGCGCAAAGACGCTAAGGAGCAAAGGCGCAAAGAAAGAACTATATTGACACTCCCCGCTCTAAAGAGACGGGGATTCTTAAGAGATTACGCTCTTAATATCCTTATCACTAAGGTTCCCAGGCTCAACACGTTTGCCCTTTGGGCGTGCTGATATCTCCTCAAGATTTTCTGGGCGTAGACTTTCCCCCAGTCCGGGGGTAGGTTTTTAAATCTTGTACTGATAAGAGCATTCTAGCATTTTTAGCGCAGTATAAATGCTGCAATCAGCTTTCATCCCTTGCCTGAAGTCCGAAAAATGCAACTGCGTTGCTGTTTCTCAAGGGTTTTCAGCATTTTTCTTATAATTCATGTTGTTTTATAAATACATAACCAGCCTTTATGCTCCCTAATTTGACGCAATTTGGTATCTCCAGTTTGTTTATGTTTTTCGTTCTTTCGACACGATACCTGATTGTGTCTTCGCTTCTTTATTGGTTGCTTTGGGTTCGTCGTCCCCAGTCTTGGGAAGTTCGTCGTCTTCATGATCTGGATAGACGGAAGAGTAAAATGAAAAGCGAAATCAAATGGTCTCTCTTTTCCTGTCTTATTTTTGCTTTACCCAGTGCTTTTATCATGGAAATGATCGCATTAGGACAAACAAAAGTTTATATAAATCCTATCCAATATGGCTGGGTTTATTTGCCAGTAAGTCTGTTTATATATTTGTTTATCCACGATACTTATTTTTATTGGACTCATCGCTGGTTACACAATCCTAGCATATATCACCGCTTTCATAAGGTGCATCACGAATCTATTAACCCTACTCCCTGGACTTCTTTTTCTTTTGATCCAGTTGAGAGTATGATGACGGCAATTATTATTCCTATTTTGGTTTTTATTATTCCCATTCACATTAGTATGATCGTTTTATTGCTAACATTAATGACGATATTTGGCGTTGTCAATCATACAGGTTATGAGGTTTATCCCCGTTCCTGGATGCGTGGTTTTTGGGGGAAAAATTGGATTACTCCAACTCATCATACTCTTCATCATCACAAGTTTAATTGTAATTATGGTCTTTATTTTCGGTTTTGGGATCAGTTGATGAATACAGATGTAATGATAAAAATGCCATTTATTTTAGAAGGGAAACAGAAGTAATAATGGCAAAGCTATTTTGCCCAAATAAAAAACCAAATTTATTAAAAAACCAGGTTTTTTGTACATTGTTAAATACACTTTCAATAATTGCTTCCAACTTCACAACCCATTTTTAGGGATTGTTTCGTTGTGGTGTTTGCAGAAGAGTAAAACTATCTGTACTAAAGCGCATGATATTTCCAGGCTTAATATCTCTATGAATATAGATAACTTCGTTAGTACCTTCATTATTATAAATATATTTGAAGTATGTTCATAATTTCGTTGAGAATACTGATAACCTCATCCTCAGAAAATTTTTTATTCTGCTTGAGCTTCTCATCGAGTTCTTTAGCTAAATCTTGTCCTTCGATATAATCCTGCACCAAGTAAAAAAACTTCTCTCTATAGCCTGTTTCTTCCTCAATTTCCAAAGTAAAAAAAGCCAAAAATCTGGCAATTCGTGAATGGTTCAATTTATCCAAAATAGTAGCTTCTCTCACAAACATTTCTTCTATCCGTCTGAGAGTTTGTGGAGATAAAATTTTTCCAGAACAATTTTGGGGGTGCAACAGTTTAATTACAAGGGTTGTAGACGGAAAGTCCAGATCCTTGGCTTTAAAAGTTATACCAAATCTGTCGCTTTCTAATAAATCTATGGGTACAAAATGCCCCTGCAAAATCAATGGCATTCGACAATTGGCACAAAGTAATTTTGTTGCAGACCTTGAATTTAAAATTTCGTCAGAAATAGTATTTTCAGGTTTTATGCAACTTGGATGAGTGCAGTAAACTTCCATTTATTTACCTCCACAATTAGTTGAATCACACACCAGATAACAAGACTCCGTTTATGTCACAGAATATTATTCTTACTATTTTGCGACATATTTCTTAAACACAAATGTGACATATTTACTTACAGGTGTCAACCCCATAACAGAGATTTAAATTTTCAGATCACGTACCTAACTATCACCTTTGCCTAAGTGATAATAATCACAGAGCATAATTGATGTTAAATTACTGTAAAATAGTCACAATCGTGAATATATAACTGATGCAATTAAAATCAAGGATGAATCAACAAGAGTTTGAACGCGTATTCTATAACCTCACAGAAAACCGCAAAAACGTATTGCAAAAAATACTTTCAGGCCACACAGATATGGATATAGCCGAAGCGATGAACATTACAGAAGCATCCGTGAGAAAGTATGTGGAAAGAATATGTTACGAATTTGGACTGAATAATGAACCTGCTGATAGTCGTCGTTACAAACGCTCAGACTTGGTTGGATTGTTTGCTAAATATAAACCAGAGTTATTAACTGATAGTCAATCTAAATGGACAAAAGAACTAGCAAAAACAGAAGATGAAGATCATGAAGATATTACTAAATCTATCTTGTATTTACTATCAGTTCATAAACCCGTTCCAGAAGAATTAAAAAAGGTGCTAAGACGCATGAATTTCAGTGAAAAGGAAAAAAAAGAAATTGCTAAATCTCTAAATCAATTAGGACATGAAAGCTACCTGAGTAATGATTTTATAATTGCTGCATCTTATCTAGAATTAGCAGTGGAATTAAATAAAAATCATGGTTCTGCTCACTATAATCTAGGGGCAACTTACGAAAAGTTAGATAATTTAGATGATGCTTGTCATCATTATCAGATTGCAATTAAATATCAAAACCGCGCTGCTGATGCTGCTATTAATAATTTAGCTCGGTTGCAAATTCTCCAAGGAAATAGTGCAGATGCTGTGAAAATTATTGAACCAATTTTGTCAAAAGTGAAAGATGACACAGTTAAAGTTTCATTACACAAAAATCTTGCTTGGGCATATTTTCAGCAAAATTCTTATGAACAAGCACAGCAACATTTACTTATTTGTCTGGAATTAGAAAACAATTATGCCCCAGCTTATTGCTTATTAGCACAAGTCCAAGCAGCACAAGGAAATCGGCAAGCTTCTAGAGAATCATGGCGAAATTTTATAGAATTTTATACCCATGATCAAGAACTTAAAAAAGCCCATTGTAAATTACCAGAATTAGAAATTTGTAAGTTGGAAGCGATGAGAATTATTAATTCTCCAGACAAATAATATCCGCTCAATTAATTAGGAGGAACTATAGGATCATCCTCATCTCCTTGATGACTCTGTGTAAACCAAATATTTTGTATTTGCAGTGATTGTATTGGCATTAGCTGCAAAGTATGATCCTGTCTGTTGACGTTAGCAACTTCTGCTAGTGAAATTACTAAATTATCTTGATAAGCCATAACAACCTCTTTTTTGTCCTTACATAATCAAGTATCTCAATATTAGATGTAACTGTAAATACAATTAACTAATCAGTATTTAGCTAATAAAACTAATAAAACTAATAAAGTTATGGCAAATTAAGATACAATCCAGAACAGGATATCAGGGAAAAACTAGACTATGGATGCGAAACAGATAATTAGAGGATTAAAGGATTGGGTAAAGCGTGAGAAAGCAATAGATTTGAACTTGAGTGATTGTCAAGAGGCGATTTTAGAATATTCTTTGCAAAATATCGCCTATGCCAATATGGATAATCTCGGTTATGCTGTTGACACTATCAAAAATAATACGGGTCCTGATTTATTCAAATACCTCAGTCAAGTTACAGATAGAAAAGTTAGCAAAAAGAATTGCTTCTTAACTCTCCCACGACTTTTAGAACATCCTGGTAGTGAGGAAGATACAGAAAACAATTTATTACGGATAGATTTACGGGAAGCACCAGTTCCTAAAGATTTCTACGGCCGTGTAGAAGAATTATCTAAGTTAGAAACATGGATAGTTAAAGAACACTGTCCTTTGGTGGGGGTTTTTGGTATGGGTGGGATTGGGAAAACACCACTATTAAGAAAGTTTGTGGATAAAGTTAAAGATAAATTTGATTATATTATCTGGAAGAAGCTTGAATATTCCCCTTTTTTAGAAGATTTTTTAAATCATATAGAATCATATTTTCCAGCTAATAATTTAGAAAAAAATCCCCATAAAAAAAATATATCTCAGAGAATTCTTAGCCTAATTTCTTTCTTAAATCAACATCGTTGCTTACTGATTTTTGATAATTGGGAAAAACTAATGGCAACTGATGAAATATCAGAAGATCAGCAAAAAATAAACTATTCTAACTATGGAAAACTTTTAAAATCTGTGGCAACATTAGAACATCAAAGTTGCGTAGTATTTGTCAGTTTACAAACACATCAACAAATGGATATTGCGGACAGATCCAGAGTTAGAGAATTAACATTAACTGGTTTAAATAATCAAGATTCTCAATACATATTGAATAATTTTAAATTGTCACAAAAGGGAAGAGAAAGACTTATTAAACAGTATCAAGGACATCCATCAGCTTTAGAATTTGCTGCTCAACATATTCAAAATAATTATAATGGTGAAATTGATGACTTTCTCAAAGGAACATTTTTTATTCATGATGTCATAACTGATTTATTTGATAAACATATTTCTGGTTTATCAAATATAGAACTCAATATCGTGCGAAAATTAGTTTATGAAACAGAACCAATGTCACTTCCTGAAATTTATCAATTATTTCCCTCTATTTCTCAAGCAAAAATTGGTCAAGCCATAGATAAATTATGTACAGATGGGTTAATTGCAAGGGATGATAGCCAAAGATTACCAACTTTTTGTATTGTGCATCCTTTACTTATTAAATATATTAAAAGACGTTTCCCTAAAAAAGATGACTAAAATGACAAATTTTTCCAGAAAAATCCGTAAATATCCAATTTTGGCTAAACGGTTATTTTTAATAATCTTGATACTTAGTTTTTCTTTCTGGATATATTTGATTTTTAATCCACAATTATTGATAAATATTTTTTCTCAAAATTGGTGTAAAGATTTTGAGTTAAATGACAATTTATCTTGTGGAGAAGAAAGTCTCTTTACAAAAAATAAATTTCCATTGTTTCAACAAGGTAACTTTAAAAAAGCTGTTGATTTTTTTACTGAACAGAGACTTAATAATCAAAATAATCCAGAAATTTTAATCTACCTCAACAATGCCAAATTGATGCAACAAGGCAAAAAAAGTTACACTATTGCTATTGTTATTCCTATTAATCAGGATGCTAGAGGTATAGCAGAAGCCTTGTTAAGAGGTGCAGCACAATTTCAAGAAGATTTCAACAAAGATCCTAAAAATCCAGGTTTAAAAATTCTGGTTGTTAACGATGAAAATAAACCTGACACAGTTGATAAATTAGCTGAACATCTGCTTTCTAAAAATGATGTAATCGCAGTCATTGGACATTATACATCTGAAGTAACTAAAGCAGCTTTACCTGTTTATCAAAAGAACAAAGTTGTTGTTATTGCTCCTGCTACGGCTGCTAGAAAAAGTCTTTTTTCCGGTAAGAAAGTTTTACCAAACTTCTTATTTCGGACTATCCCCAGTGTGAAACTTCAGATTCCTAAATTAATTGAGCAATTGCAATTATCACAATTAGCTATTAAAGAAAAAGTAGCTGTTTTTTACAATCCAAACAGCACTTTTAGTCAATCTGCTTTTGAAGAATTTCGTAACCGATTAGGTGCAAGTAAGATAATTGAACAAGATATATCTATATCTAAATTTATGCCCCGTAAAATCTTAAATGAAGTTAGGCAGCAAGGGGCAAAAGCACTGATTCTCATTCCTGATGGTAAAGTTAATCATTATAGTTTTAAAAATACTTTAAACCTGATAGATGTCAATGAAGATCAACTGCCAATGGCAGGATACTCGACTCTATATGATGAGACTATACTCTATAAACAGAATGTCAAAAAACTTTTAATAGTCGTTCCTTGGCATCCTTTATCTAGTCCTAATAAAGAGATGATTCAAAGAGCTAAACAACTTTGGGGAACTGCTAACATAGGTGTTCAAACCGGAATATCTTATGATGCTACTTTGGTTTTGACAAAAGCTCTAGAAGAAGTATCTATATCTCATAGTTTGTCAAAGCAAAGATTGGCTATACAGCAGCAATTAAACAATATAAAACAGGTAACAGGAGGAGCTTCAGGAACTATCTCTTTTGATAATGATGGAGATATGATAGAAAACACTTCTCAAATAGTTCGTGTTATCCCTACTAAATGTGCCATATCTGGGGCAATATTTGTCCCAATGAACTATGATTTGACAAAATTAGATTGTCAATAAATGATCAAGAATTCTAAAATAAATAAGTAGTTGATTAACCCAAAAGAGAGAAAGCTATGATTGAACCTGGAGATATTATCCATAATCGTTATCATGTTCTGCAAGAATTAGGAGATGGTGGTTTTGGTAAGACTTTTGAAGTAGAAGATACGTTCATGAATGATCATAAAGTCATTAAAATTTTAACCCAATCAAGTGATAAAGTCTTGGGACTTTTTAAACAAGAGTTTAATGTATTACAACAATTAAATAATCCGGGAATTCCCCGCGTAGAAGCGGATGCTTACATTAAATTTCAATGTCCTCACACCCCGGAAATTTTACATGGTTTAGTCATGGAGAAAATTGCTGGACAGGATTTGGGTAAATGGTTGGAACAAAATTACAAAATTCCTAATAGCCAACAAGCTATCGAATGGCTAGAACAATTGACCCTGATTCTATCTCATGTTCATAGTCAGAACTATTTACATCGGGATATTAAGCCAAATAACATAATGTTAAAACCTGATGGTCAATTAGTATTAATTGATTTTGGTATTGTTAAAGAATTTATCCAAAAAATTCAAAAGCAAACTATTCCGGCTACAATAGTGGGATCATTAGGCTATTGTTCACCAGAGCAAGAAGCCGGTAAAGAGGTAGATTATACATCTGATTTTTTCTCCTTAGGGCGGACATTTCTGCATTTACTCACAGGAACTTATCCTGGATACGATAACTTTCAAAGAGATAGACAAACCGGAAAGTTATTATGGCAAGATAAAGCCCCAGAAATTTCTGAAGAATTTAAAGATTTAATTGATTATTTAATGGAGCATGATCCAAAAAATAGACCACAAAATACACAAAAAATTTTGTGGTTTATCCAAAAAATTAAAGCTGGTCAAAAACAAGTTATCCTCCCTATCCCAATTGTTTTCTTCAGCTTTGCTCTCAATTTTGTTTTTCTGACTTTACTAGCTATGGAAGTTACATTAGGTATAGGCTTGAAAGTTCTCTTCGTCGTTGTTCTATGTGTAATTGGCGGGTTTCTCTTTTTACCTTTGATTAAATATCTATTATGACATGGACACCCCTCCACGCCCAAATACATCGGACTATCCGCGCCCGTAATCTATTTGAGCGCAATCAAAAGCTATTAGTCGCAGTATCGGGTGGACAAGATTCCCTATGCTTAATTAAATTACTATTAGATCTACAACCCAAATGGGGATGGAATCTAGCCATAGCCCATTGTGATCATTGTTGGCGTGAAGACTCCCAAGCTAATGCTCACCACGTCGCCAATTTAGCGAAAACTTGGCACACACCTTTCTATTTAGAAACAGCTAATCAACCTGTTAACAGTGAAGCCACAGCCAGAAATTGGCGATATCAGGCTTTAACAAAAATTGCCCAGTCTTATAACTATCAATATATTATTACGGGACATACTGCCAGCGATCGCGCGGAAACTTTACTATACAATTTAATGCGTGGTACTGGTGCTGATGGTTTACAAGCTTTAACTTGGCAACGTCCCCTAACTGACAATATCACGTTAGTGCGTCCATTATTAGAAGTTAACCGTTCCCAAACAGAGCAATTTTGTCAAGAGTTTAATTTACCAATTTGGGAAGATTCCACCAATCAAAATTTACAATATGCGCGAAACCGCATTCGTCAAGAATTAATCCCCTATTTAAAAGCGAATTTCAATCCCCAAGTAGAAGCAAATTTAGCGCAAACAGCCGAACTTCTACAAGCAGAGGTAGAGTATTTGGAACAAACAGCCCATCAGTTGCGGCTAGAAGCCTCAGTACAGGGCGAGAAAGGTAATTTAAAGGTAAACCGCTGTTTATTAAAAAAAGTACCCCTAGCTTTACAACGTCGGGTCATGCGTCAGCTACTTCAAGAAATACTTCCTGATGCCCCTAATTTTGAACACATTGAAAAAATCACAGCCTTAATCACAGCCCCAAATCGCTCCCGAACAGATCCTTTTCCCGGAGATTGGACAGCAATAGTCCAAGGTGACTGGATTTATATATACTAGGACTTACGCATTGACAGAATAAGTAGGTAGGCGGAGAAAAATCAAAGTATATTTCGTTTTGTGAAATGGCTAAAACTCAACCACAATAACGCATTGAGGTGAATTTACATATCGTTACACATTTTGGTTATTTAACGTCCACTTACTTAACAAAATAATGCATTGATAAATAAGGGTTGTCTAGTAATGGGTATGGGAGAATGAGAGAAATTACTAAACCCTCGACAGCACAATGCAATCTAGACATCTACACCTTATTTTTGCTGTCAGAGCCAAAGTATGGAGGGTGCAGTAGGTTAGCGGAGATATTGGGAGATGTTTCACATGATAGTGTAAACCGCTTTTTATTGAGAGAGAGATACGAACCCAAAGATTTATTCAGCATATATAGAGAAAATTATCAACCTGGAAGGAGGGATATTAAGTATAGACGATACAGTCATAGAAAAGATTTACAGCGACCCTAAAAATGCGGAATTAATCAGTTATTTTTGGTCAGGGAAAGCCCATAAAACTATTGGCTTAAATTTAATTAGTCTATATTACAGCGATATTAATGGTAATTCAGTCCCAATAAATTATAGGATATATGATAAAAAGGAGGGAAAAACAAAAAACGATTATTTTAGAGAAATGCTTTGTGAAATAATAAGCTGGGGAGTCAAACCCAGAATGGTAACAGGAGATAGTTGGTATTCTGGAGTAGAAAACTTGAAATTTATAAAAAACCAGAAATTGGGTTTCCTATTCGGAATTGAAAAAAATAGAACTGTTTCCAATGAGCCACACAAGTATTGTCAAGTAAGCACTCTGGCTATTCCCCAAGAAGGATTAAGGACTCATCTGAAAGAATTTGGATTTATAAAATTGTTTAGGAAAGACTTTAAAAAGGAGCGTAGGAAATGAATCCAATTGAATTAGAATGGCAACATCTTAAACGAGATGAAATTGCCGGAAAAATGTTTGAGGATGAATTAGAACTAGCGTACGCAGTTATGGATGGTGTTGAAACCAGATGTAAAAAAGGAAAACACCGGACAGAACGTACTAAATTTAACAAAGCTAATTAGGTTAACTTTTCTTTACATACCTTTAAATTTTTCTATTCACCTACTTAGTAGAAAGAATGTTGGTTTACAAATTCTCATCCTATAGCCGTCAGGAGTTAGAAGCAATGTTAGGATTAACAGAATGGCAAAAAACCCGATTTTATCAAGAAGTAAAAGAAGAAACAGAGTTAGAAACGAAGTTAAAAACCATTCCTAGACTGTTAAATGAGGGGCTAACTGTAGAACAAATTGCTCGGATACTTGAGTTAGAGATCGAAGTGGTGAAAACTTGCAATCAAACAGCAAAGTAATAAATAGACATTTGATAATCTGATTGAAACCGATACCTAAACCCACATAAAGTGGGTTTAATTAGCGTCTAATTGTAGGGTTACAGTATCTTAGCTCCGCGTAGACCAAATAACAAGCCTAGAGCTACACCCATAAACACGCCTAGAAAGACAATATATTCAACCACAGCCATTTGTTTTGCTCCAGATTAGTTACTTATTTCTATTCAATCATCAATAATTATTAAAGGGAACAGGGAATAGAAAAGAGGTTGTCAAATTGCGGTAAAATACCCAGACGAGTGATTATATTAGGGTTAGGGAATGACTTCTGTAATTAAAGTAGATATACCTGAAAAGTCTTATGATATTACCATTGCACCTGGGAGTTTAGATCAACTAGGTGAACAAATGGCGAGTTTGAAACTAGGTAAGAAAGTATTGCTAGTTTCCAACCCGATGATATTTAAATATTATGGCGAAAGAGCGATCGCCTCTTTAGAAAATGCCGGTTTTCAAGTCGTCAGCTACAACCTCCCCCCCGGTGAACGCTACAAAACCCTCAACTCCATCCAAAAACTCTACGACATCGCCCTGGAAAATCGCCTAGAACGCTCCTCCACAATGGTCGCCTTGGGGGGAGGTGTAATTGGTGATATGACAGGCTTTGCCGCCGCTACATGGCTCAGAGGAATCAATGTAGTGCAAGTTCCTACCAGTCTCTTAGCAATGGTAGATTCAGCTATTGGTGGTAAAACCGGCGTAAATCATCCCCACGGTAAAAACTTGATTGGTGCATTTCATCAACCCAGTCTAGTTTTAATTGACCCAGAAGTCTTAAAAACCCTGCCTGCTAGGGAATTTCGGGCAGGAATGGCAGAGGTGATCAAATACGGAATCATTTGGGACACCGAGTTATTTACTCAACTAACAGCAAGCAAACACCTTGACCAACTCCGCTATGTAAAATCCGACCTGATAAACAGCATATTAACTCATTCCTGTCAAGCAAAGGCAGATGTTGTCAGCAAAGATGAAAAAGAATCTGGACTGAGGGCAATTTTAAATTATGGTCATACCATTGGTCATGCGGTGGAAAGTCTCACAGAGTATCGTCTGTTTAAACATGGTGAAGCTGTAGGCATTGGTATGGTAGCAGCGGGAGAAATTGCTGTAAAATTGGGACTTTGGCAACAAGCAGACGCAAAACGTCAAAACGCCTTAATTAAAAAAGCAGGTTTACCCACCCAAATACCCGCAGATTTAGATATTGAAGCTCTTATTGATGCTTTGCAATTGGACAAAAAAGTTAAATCTGGTAAAGTCCGCTTTGTATTACCAACCCAAATTGGTGCAGTCAAAGTTACCGACGAAGTACCAACGGAAATAATTCGAGAAGTATTATTAGGGAATAGGAGTCAGGAGTCAGGAGTTTAGAAAAAAGAAGAAGAAGAAAATTCTTCCCCCGCTTCCTGCTGTTTGCCCTTTCCTTCTATACTGGTAAAGGCGCTGAACCATTCAATTGCCGAGCAGCATTGATACAAACAGGGCAATCACAGCCAAATAGCTTGATAGCTAGATCACTTTCAGCATCAGAAAATTCTAGTTCTTTGGGATTATTTGTATCTACTTGTGCTATTTGCATGGGTTCTTTTGCAACAGCAGGAGAAGTATTACTTACCTGTATACATACCTTTTTCGGAGTTGCAGAATGGGGAGACATGACGCAAGATAGATGAGTCCCAGTAGCGTCAATTGTTTGACTAGCATGAGCAGGTCTAGCCATCATCACCATAGATAACATGGATGTGAACAATACGGGGCTAGAAATTAAAGTTAAAATAAATCTTTTGTTCATGTACTGTTAAAAACCTTGTCATTAAGGAAATAAACCAATTTATCTTTTCCGACAACTTGGTTGTTAATCAGTCTATCTTACTAGGACTTACGCATTGACAGGAAATACCAAATAGGGGGTATGACTTTCAGGGATTTAAACCCGATTTTTCGATGATTTTTTAGCGATCGCTATTTATCTAGACTTCATCCGCAAAGCCTGAAACGACCAAATATCGTTCATACACATGATAGTTAATTTGTACAGTGCGTAAGTCCTAATTAATTTAAAAATTTGAAATAAGTTCAAATTTTCATCCATATTCGTGAGACAATTAAATTGTCAGCAAAGACATTAAAAACCTACCGGGGGACTCTCGGAAAGTTACGCTTGTCAGAGATGATTCTGCCAGTAATGGCAAACAGGATCAGGGCAAGAACCCAAATATTTAAGGAACCCTGCCTGAATCTGGGATAACTGAGAGATATAGTCTGAAACTCTCTATAGAATCCCCGCGTCTTTAGACCGGGGAGTGTCAATGCCTTTTACCAATTACCCGTAATTGCTAATATCACGTAAATTTTCGGCTTTTTATTTAAAATTAGTTACATGAAAGGTTAGAGTAAATACTCATTAAGATATAATCCAGATTATGTTTTAATTTGAGGTTTCGGCTTGTGCTAGGAATAAAAAGCATTAATATACATAATTTATCTATTTGGGTAGAAGAATCAAAAACCCAAGCAGCACAGGGAAAAGTTATTGAACGCATTCCTCAATTAGCTATTGTTAATCCTAACCGTTTTGCTGTTCATATAAGTTGCGAACCAGGAGAAAATTACAGTTTAGGAGATACAGCTTGTGTATTTCCATTTATGAGTGTGATAAAGCCATTTTCTCTACTATACCTGCTCGAATATTACGGAGTAAAACAGGTTTTACAATGGGTTGGGGTTAAATCCTCGGATGCGCCTTTTAATTCTTTAGTGCAATTAATAGCAGATAATGGATATCCTCGCAACCCCATGATTAATAGTGGTGCTATTACTCTCGCTGATAAGTTGCCAGGAAAAGATGGAAATGAATGCACACAATTGTTTTGTGAATGGTTAAATAAATTAGCAGATACTCAATTATATATAGATGCAAATATTTTAGCTTCAGTCCGTGTTAGTCGTTCTCGGATAAATATAGATATTACTAACTATCTCTACGAAGCTGGACATTTAAATAATATTGAATTATCTCTTGATGTTTATGAGCAAATATGTTGTATATCTGGGACAGTGGAAGATTTAGCGAAGTTAGGAAAAGTATTAGCTTGCAAAAGCGAGGTGATCAAAAATCAACACCGTCAAATTGTGAATGCGGTGATGTTAACTTGCGGTTTATATGAAGCTTCCGCTGAGTATGCTGTGAAAATTGGTTTACCAATAAAATCAGGTATTGGTGGTGGACTTGTCGCCATCATACCAAATCAGGGAGCGATCGCCAGCTACAGTCCTGCTTTAGATATTGTAGGTAATCCTGTAGCTGGTTTGGCACTAATGGAAACTTTATCTCAAAGTTTGCAACTGAGTATTTTTAGTTAATTACTCTTGAAATTGAGATTTAGGATTTTCCATTGTCTGAGTAGGTAAATTTGATTCCTCTGTTTCCGTGACTTTTGCTTCTGCTGCTACTGGGGGAGACGCAACGGGAGTTGATTTAACTTCAGGAATTTTAACTTCGGGAACTGGTTGTTTCTCTACTTTCGTTGCTGGAGTTGGTGTAACTTCAGGAACTTTAACTTCAGGAATTGGCTGTTTCTCTACTTTCGTTGCTGGAGTTGGTGTAACTTCAGGAACTTTAACTTCAGGAATTGGCTGTTTCTCTGCTTTCGTTGCTGGAGTTGGTGTAGCCTCAGTAGCTGGAATTTTAGCAGTATAAGTTGGGTCTACAATGCCACGGACTTCATCTGCTGTCAATTCCCCTCTGACAATTTTGGATAAAGTATCTTGACCATTGGGTTGATAATTAATTAATCTGATACTGGTATTAAAGGCATTTTTCACAGGTTGTCCTTGATTATCGAGGAATTCCAGTTTTACCCAAGTTTTACCAGGTTTAAACCCTTTGAGATAAATAGGTTGCCAACGATCAAGAATAAAGCTTTCACCATTAACTGTACTCCGAATGCGCCAATTACTCATTGTATCTTCAGGATTAGTTTCAGCGAGACTATGCAATGGTGCATTAGTTAGGTAAAAATCCAGCATAATGGGTTCTGCACCATAACCACCATTGGGACGACTATAAGTAAGTAACGGTAATTTAGAATCTGGGTTGTTTTCCTCGGTTTTCGTCAAGACGTGAAATGTGGTTTGAGTATAAGCACCTTCATTTTTAAAACTTTCATGCCACGGACGAGAAGCAAAAACGCGAAGAGTATGCGTACCAGGGGATAAGTCTGACAATACCACCGGCTGATTTACATCGTAAACAGCTATATAAGGTTGATTGTCTAAAATTAGGTGCAAATGAGGTCCAAGTTGCCATTGAGGGTCTTTAAATATCGGTAAGTCCTTAACTTGTAACTTTACTTTAACTATATTGTCTTGAAGAATTTCATCTACCTGGGGACTGAGGATGCTGACTTGGGGTTGATAACCCTCCAAACTGGGACGCAATGCTTGGATAACATTTGGTGGTGCGGTTTCGGAAAATGTCCCAGAAATTTCTGAAGCTGGGGGCGCTTTCATGAAGGGATTGATAGATATTTCCTGGCTATTTGCTGCTTCAGCGCAACTACTCAAATTTACAACTAGCACTAATGTGACAACCCATTTAATAATTGGGAATCTATTTGAGAAAAGTAACTCAAAAAATTTTCTGCACCCAGTGTTCATGTTTTTATTCCTTAATAGTTTTTAACAATTGACGCAATCATTGTGGCGCAAATTATGACTCATGGACTATGGATTAAGAGCATAAATCTATGACCAAAGTTATAAATCTACTTACTTTTCTTTGATTAAAATACCAAATAAGTGATTTTTTTGACTTAATCCCGGGAAAATAATTTGCTTATAGACCGCTAATTTTGGGTAAAAGTAGCTAAACAGCAAGGGTTTAAGCCGATTTCCGTATAAATCATCAGTTTTGCAAATTGTTGTTCTTTGTAAATTAAATGAAGAGTCTATTGACATTTGAACAATGTATAGGAACTGGTAACGTAAATTAGACCATAAACTTGGCTATGTTTAATTATTGTTAACAGGCCTATAACAATGTGCAAGTTCTGACTCTATAATTCAAAAGAAACAACTTTTCTTTTCCACACGGCAACCACATCGTTAGTCCAGAGAAATCTGAAAACTGCGAATGTGTTATTCTAGGTGGTATTCATGATTCCCAATTCCTTATAGAGAGGAGGTCGAATGACGATTAGTCCTCCGGAGCGAGAGGAAAAAAAAGCAAGAGTGATCGTTGACAATGATCCGGTTCCTACCTCATTTGAAAAATGGGCAAAGCCAGGACATTTCGACAGATCCTTATCGAGAGGCCCAAAAACCACAACCTGGATTTGGGATCTCCATGCCCTCGCCCATGATTTTGATACACATACAAGCGATTTAGAAGACATCTCCCGCAAGATATTCGCCGCTCACTTCGGACATTTGTCCATAGTAGCAATCTGGTTGAGCGGGATGTTGTTCCACGGTGCTAAGTTCTCTAACTACGAAGCTTGGCTGGCTGACCCGTTAGGCATTAAGCCTAGCGCTCAAACTGTTTGGTCTATTGTTGGTCAAGACATTTTAAATGGTGATATGGGCGGCGGTTTCCGCGGCATTCAAATCACCTCTGGCTTGTTCCAAGTATGGCGTGGCTGGGGTATCACTAGCTCCTTCCAGCTATATGTAACTGCAATTGGCGGCTTGGTATTAGCAGGCTTGTTCTTATTTGCTGGCTGGTTCCACTACCACAAACGCGCTCCTAAACTGGAATGGTTCCAGAACGTGGAGTCAATGCTGAATCATCACTTATCAGTGTTGCTAGGCTGTGGTTCTTTAGGATGGGCTGGTCACTTAATCCACGTTTCTGCACCAATCAACAAACTGTTAGATGCAGGTGTAGCAGCTAAGGACATCCCTCTGCCTCATGAGTTGCTGTTTAATACAGCAAAAATGGCAGAACTTTACCCTGGTTTCGCTAGTGGTTTAACACCTTTCTTCACCTTAAATTGGGGCGCTTACGCGGATATCCTCACATTTAAGGGCGGTTTAAACCCAGTTACAGGCGGCTTGTGGATGACTGATATTTCTCATCACCACCTAGCGATCGCTGTACTGTTCATCGTTGCTGGTCATATGTACCGTACCAACTGGGGTATCGGTCATAGCATCAAAGATATTCTAGAAGCTCATAAAGGTCCTTTCACTGGCGAAGGTCACAAAGGTCTTTACGAAAACCTCACCACTTCTTGGCACGCTCAGTTGGCTACTAACCTAGCTTTCTTGGGTTCATTGACAATCATCATCGCCCATCATATGTACGCGATGCCTCCCTATCCTTACTTGGCGACGGACTACGCAACACAATTGTGTATCTTCACTCACCATATTTGGATAGGTGGTTTCTTGATTGTTGGTGGTGCGGCTCACGCGGCCATCTTCATGGTGCGGGATTACGATCCTGTTGTTAACCAAAACAACGTTTTAGATCGCGTGATTCGTCACCGTGACGCTATCATTTCTCACCTTAACTGGGTTTGTATTTTCTTAGGCTTCCACAGCTTTGGTTTGTACATTCACAATGACACCATGCGTGCTTTGGGTCGTCCCCAAGATATGTTCTCCGACAGCGCAATTCAATTACAGCCAGTATTTGCTCAGTGGGTGCAAAACCTGCACACATTAGCTCCTGGTAACACAGCACCTAACGCTCTCCAAGTAGTTAGTCATGCTTTTGGTGGTGGAATTGTGGCTATCGGCGATAAGATCGCTATGATGCCCATTACTTTGGGTACAGCGGACTTCATGGTTCACCACATCCACGCATTCACCATTCACGTTACTGTTCTCATCTTGCTCAAAGGTGTATTGTACGCCCGCAGTTCTCGTCTGATTCCAGACAAGGCTAACTTAGGCTTCCGATTCCCTTGCGATGGTCCAGGTCGTGGCGGTACTTGCCAAGTTTCCGGTTGGGATCATATCTTCCTGGGACTGTTCTGGATGTATAACTCCCTATCAATTGTCATTTTCCACTTTAGCTGGAAGATGCAATCTGATGTCTGGGGAACTGTAGACGCAGATGGAACAGTAAATCACATTACTGGTGGCAACTTTGCAGAAAGTGCTATCACCATCAACGGTTGGTTACGTGACTTCTTGTGGGCGCAAGCTACACAAGTAATTAACTCCTACGGAACAGAATTGTCCGCTTACGGATTAATGTTCTTAGGCGCTCACTTTGTTTGGGCGTTCAGCTTAATGTTCTTGTTCAGCGGTCGTGGCTACTGGCAAGAACTAATTGAGTCCATCGTTTGGGCGCACAATAAACTGAAAGTAGCCCCAACAATTCAGCCTCGCGCACTGAGCATCACTCAAGGTCGGGCTGTAGGTGTGGCTCACTACCTATTAGGAGGAATAGCCACCACTTGGGCATTCTTCCACGCACATATCCTCTCAGTAGGATAAAATTCAGTGGAATTTTGGGTTTTGGATTCTAAGATTTTAGATTAAATCCAAAATCCAAAATCTAGAATCTAAAATTTTGCTGACACTTGATGGCTAAAGGTCAGAGGACATATCACACCTATGGCAACAAAATTTCCAAAATTTAGCCAGGATCTCGCCCAGGACCCGACTACGCGTCGGATTTGGTATGCGATCGCTACAGGCAACGACTTTGAAAGCCACGATGGCATGACGGAAGAAAATCTTTACCAAAAGATTTTCGCTACGCACTTCGGTCACTTGGCAATCATCTTCCTGTGGGCATCCAGCCTCCTGTTCCACGTGGCCTGGCAAGGTAACTTTGAACAGTGGATTAAAGATCCCCTGCACGTCCGTCCCATTGCCCATGCAATTTGGGACCCTCACTTCGGTGAAGCAGCAATTGAAGCTTTCACCCAAGGGGGTGCAAGCAATCCCGTAAACATTGCTTACTCCGGTGTTTACCACTGGTGGTACACCATCGGGATGCGGACAAACACCGAACTATACACTGGTTCTGTTGGTTTGCTCTTGTTGGCGGCATTGTTCCTGTTTGCTGGTTGGTTACATTTACAACCCAAGTTCCGTCCTAGCCTCTCTTGGTTTAAGAGCGCTGAACCCCGTCTGAATCACCACTTGGCTGGTTTGTTCGGTGTTAGCTCCTTAGCTTGGACTGGTCACTTGGTTCACGTTGCCATTCCTGAATCTCGTGGTATTCACGTAGGTTGGGATAACTTCCTGAATGTAGCTCCCCATCCAGCAGGTTTAACTCCTTTCTTCACAGGTAACTGGAGCGTTTACGCTCAAAACCCTGACACCGCTGGCCATTTATTTGGTACTTCCACCGGTGCTGGGACTGCGATTCTCACCTTCTTGGGCGGTTTCCACCCCCAAACAGAATCCTTGTGGTTGACTGACATGGCTCACCACCACTTGGCGATCGCAGTTTTGTTCATCATTGCTGGTCATATGTACCGGACTAACTTCGGAATTGGTCACAGCATCAAAGAAATGCTTAACTCCAAATCCGGTTTAGTACCTGGTAGCAAGAGCGAAGGTCAGTTTAACCTGCCCCACCAAGGTCTTTACGACACGATTAACAACTCTCTGCACTTCCAGTTGTCATTAGCTTTGGCATCTTTGGGAACTATTTGTTCCTTGGTAGCGCAGCATATGTACGCTCTGCCTCCTTATGCGTTCATCGCTAAGGACTACACAACACAGGCAGCGCTGTACACCCACCACCAGTACATCGCTGGTTTCTTGATGGTTGGTGCTTTTGCTCACGCAGCAATCTTCTGGGTTCGTGACTACGACCCCGAACAAAACAAAGGTAACGTTCTTGACCGGATGTTACAGCACAAAGAAGCGATCATCTCCCACCTTAGCTGGGTATCTCTCTTCTTAGGCTTCCACACCTTGGGCTTATACGTTCACAACGACGTAGTTGTGGCCTTCGGTACTCCTGAAAAACAAATCTTGATTGAGCCAGTATTTGCTCAATTCATCCAAGCTGCCCAAGGTAAAGCTCTGTATGGCTTGAATGTACTGTTGTCTAACCCCGACAGTATTGCTTACACCGCTTACCCCAATGCTGGTAACGTTTGGTTGTCTGGCTGGTTAGATGCCATCAACTCAGGCACAAATTCCTTGTTCCTGACCATTGGACCTGGCGACTTCTTGGTTCACCACGCTTTCGCTTTGGCTATCCACACCACCACCCTGGTACTCGTTAAGGGTGCTTTGGATGCTCGTGGTTCTAAACTGATGCCCGATAAAAAGGACTTCGGTTATGCGTTCCCCTGCGACGGTCCAGGCCGTGGCGGTACTTGCGATATCTCCGCATGGGACTCTTTCTACCTGTCTATGTTCTGGATGTTAAACACCATTGGTTGGGTAACTTTCTACTGGCACTGGAAACATCTAGGGATTTGGCAAGGTAACGTTGCTCAGTTCAACGAAAACTCTACCTACCTCATGGGTTGGTTCCGTGATTACCTCTGGGCTAACTCTGCTCAGTTGATTAACGGTTACAACCCTTACGGCATGAATAACCTGTCTGTTTGGGCTTGGATGTTCCTCTTTGGACACCTCGTCTGGGCAACTGGCTTCATGTTCCTCATCTCTTGGAGAGGTTACTGGCAAGAGTTAATTGAAACCTTGGTTTGGGCGCACGAACGTACTCCTTTAGCTAACTTGGTTCGCTGGAAGGACAAGCCCGTTGCTCTCTCCATTGTTCAAGCTCGTGTGGTTGGTTTAGCTCACTTCACTGTTGGCTACATCCTCACCTACGCAGCGTTCCTCATTGCTTCTACTGCTGGTAAGTTCGGTTGATCTTAACTACTAGTTTTAGGTAATTAAAAATCCCCTGCCGTAAGGTGGGGGATTTTTTTAATGGGTTTGAGTTTAGCATTGCTAAACCCCTAAAAACTAAAGACTGGTGATTTCTATCCCTAACCAATCACTTAATTCCCTCGCTAACCATTCTAATTCTGCTTCAGATTTGATGGTGAACTTAACTAGGACTTACGCATTGACAGGAAATACCAAATAGGGGGTATGACTTTCAGGGATTTAAACCCGATTTTTCGATGATTTTTTAGCGATCGCTATTTATCTAGACTTCATCCGCAAAGCCTGAAACGACCAAATATCGTTCATACACATGATAGTTAATTTGTACAGTGCGTAAGTCCTATATTAGTAGGAAAGTGAGCAGACAAAACACCAATAGTCCAAAATAAGATAAAAGAATACCAGGCTATGGCAAAAAAACCTACAAATACCATTGAAGATTGAAAGCCAACCGGAGGAATAATAATTTCTAAAGTATCTTCATTTTTGGTTAATTGAATTTTACTACCCGCTGGTTTACCAATATTTAAAGCGGTGATGTCTTTATATTTTGGCTGATATGTTGGCTGTTCTAAAGCTATCAGCGCTTGAGTTGCTGTAGAAAACCGCTTTTCTAAACTTGGTTCTGTAATTTGCTCCAACCACTTAGCGAAATTGGGACTAAGATTAGCAACTTGCTGAAATTGAATGCGAAAATCCTTTTGGGGTAAATCCGCTGGGTGAGTTCCTGTCACCAAAAATATCAGAGTTGCACCTAAACTATAAAGGTCAGAAGCGGGAACAGTACGCCCTCCAAACTGCTCTTGCGGCATATAACCATAAGTCCCCACAACAGTTCTTGTCCCTCCTTCTGCTGCTAGGATAGTTTGGACTGAACCAAAATCTATTAAATAAACTGAACCGACACTATTGCCAGAGCGCTCTCCTAATAAAATATTGCTAGGCTTAATATCACGGTGGACAACAGGTGGATTTAACTCATGTAAATATATAAGAATTTCTAAAACTGCTTTAGCAATTTCTTTAACTTCAATTTCTGTAAATTTCCTCCCAGCTTGTAAATATTGTTCTAAAGTTTGGGCGGGGATATAAGTCTGAACCAGGGCAAATCCTTTATATCTAGAGGAATTGACCTCAAAATAGTCTAAGTATGCAGGAATATGGGAATGTGATAAAGATTTTAAAGTTTGAGCTTCTCTCTCAAATAATTTGAGATCATCCCATTCAAAATCACTACTAAAAGCAAGTAACTTGACAATTACCGATTTTCCAGTTACTAAATCATTAGCTAAGAAAGTTCTTCTCCCGGCTTTTTTGCCTAGCTGTTGTTGAACTTCATAGCGGTCGGCTAATATTTTTAGGTTCATCATAATTCTTTATGGAACTACTCTGTCAAAGCTGCTGAAGATGATGACTTGTTGACTTCAGTAAATATCTTTGATAAATTATACCCCATTTAAATTACCTTCTTTCATTAGTACAGCATGGTATCAAGAAACCACCCATTCAAAATTCATGAAAAGCTGACGCTGTATTCATTCTAAATTCTAAATTCTAAATTCTAAATTGCTTATGCCTTCCCCACTTTGGCCTTATATTACCCCAGGTATTCCCGACGAATTATTTGAGAATTTACCAGGTATTCCCCTCAGTCAGCGAGAATTAAGATTGCTGATAATTTCCCAACTGCGACTAGAAGCCAATTCGGTATTGTGGGATATTGGCGCAGGAACAGGTACAATTCCTATAGAGGTGAGCTTATTGTGTCCCCACGGACGAGTGATTGCTATCGAAAGAGATGAGGATGTTGCGAACCTAATTAGACGCAACTGCGATCGCTTTGAAGTCAAAAACGTCGAAGTAATTGAAGGTAGCGCCCCAGAATGCTTAGATCAAATCAAGTTACTACCTGATCGGATCTGCATTGAAGGTGGAAAAGCCATACAGGAAATTGTCCAAGCGGCCTGGCAATATTTACCAACATCTGGCCGAGTGGTCGCTACTGCTGCTAGTCTAGAAAGTCTGTATGCTATTTCTCAAAGCTTTTCTCAGTTGAGAGTTAGGAATATTGAAGTTGTCCAGTCAGCGGTAAATCGCTTAGAAACACGGGGCTATTCTCAAACCTTTGTAGCAGCCGATCCCATTTTCATTCTTAGTGGTGAAAAATTAGATTAAATTCCTTAGGTTTTCGGTTTTGGGTTGCATCCAAAATCCCAAATCTAAAATCCCCAATATTATCCTATGCCCTGGCCTCGAATTATTAGTGGAATTATTGCGATTATCATGGCGCTATCTGCAACTCTCTTAGGGGGTTGGTATTTTACGATAGCGATCGCTATTGTCGTATTTTTAGGTCAACAAGAATATTTTGATTTGGTCCGTTCTCGCGGCATCACACCCTCAGTCAAAACTACTATGATTGTTAGTCAAGTTCTACTGGCAATTTGTACTCTGAATGGTAGTTTAGCTGATGCAATTATGCCCATAGCCGGGACACTTATTTGTTTTTATTTACTATTTCAACCCAAATTAGCCACCATTGCGGATATTTCCGCTTCTATTATGGGTTTGTTTTATGTCGGTTACTTACCAAGTTACTGGGTCCGCTTACGAGGAATTGATCATGCTATTAGCAGTAATTTACCTTTAGGTGGTTATTGGCCATCTAATTGGCAAGATATTGGACAAGGTAATTTAACTGCCTTCCCTGCGGGTTTAACCGCGACTATCCTCACATTCTTATGTATTTGGGCTGCTGATATTGGTGCTTATACGTTTGGTAAATTCTTCGGGAAAACGCGATTATCAGATATTAGTCCCAAAAAAACTGTAGAAGGTGCTGTTTTTGGCATTACTGCCAGTGTCGCTGTTGCTATGGTAGGAGCTTACCTTCTCCATTTTCCCCATTGGTTAATCACTGGTGTCACATTAGGTCTAATTATTGGTATTGCTAGTTTGTTGGGTGACTTAACAGAATCCTTACTGAAACGTGATGCTGGTGTCAAGGATTCAGGGCAATTGATCCCCGGTCATGGGGGGATTTTAGATCGCACCGATAGCTATATCTTTACTGCTCCTCTAGTGTATTATTTCGTTACATTACTTTTACCTTTATTAGAAAAAACGCTGTAATAGGAACTAAGATAAGATTTAATCTCAACTTGCTCATGTCACTCACAATAGCCATACAATTTAAAGTAAATTCAGGGAATATTGAGTTTTGATTTTTTAATAGTTATGGGTTAATATTAATACGTCCATAACAGGTTAATTGTTCTGGCAGCAGAGAGATTTTTTCGATATCAACATCTGTTCCCAGGTTTATCATATAAGGAGAATTCCTTTCCAAAAGCACCTCTTGATCGGTCTTAACCTGAACCTGCGTTAATTGCAGTTCTTGACCATTGCGTAGTTCTAAGCCTAAATGAATATTGAAAAATGCCCCTTCTGTTTCAGAAATGGGGATACCGTGTAGGATCAATACCTGGTTGTCAAGGGTGATTTTTTCCCAAGTAATAAACGGGTAATTTAGGCTGTATTCTGCTAATAGTGGAATCAGTCCATCATTTATAGCAGTTAATAATAATGGAGAGGAAAGAGAGTTATTAAGATCCTGTGCGGTGATAATCAGCTTACCAACCACAGGGACTATTGCTGATAATTGCAAAGGTTGTCCTTTTAATATTGCAGCAACATTCAGTTGGATTTTTTCTACCTCAAGTTCGATTTGTGTAACACGAAGACCTTGATACACTGCATTACTAGCAGAAATTGATACTCCAGGAATGTAACCAGAAAGTAATTGGCGATCGCTTGCTTCTATATGTACCTCTAAATGAGATACTTGATTTAATTGGCTTCTTAACCAGAGCTTAATCGCTGATGTTAAAACTTTTGTAATGATCCTGACTCTGCTATTATTTGGATTTGGGGAACTTGGTTCTGTCATTTTTCGACGGTTACATCAATGTAAATATGCCTAATTATTGAGCATCTTAAACAGTTCTTAACTTTAGCATGGAAGTTTGTTAACAACAAAGTGCAAACATTAGTAGTATAAAAATATTCAGCAAGAAAATCACAATTTAAACATGGAGGAACGGTTACAAAAAATTCTAGCTCAATGGGGTATCGCCTCACGACGTGAAGCCGAAGAAATGATGAGGCAATCACGAGTGTGTGTTAACGGGGTAGTAGCACATTTAGGTCAAAAAGTCGATCCCTCTCAAGACAAAATCTCTATTGATGGTCAACCTGTGCTGGCAGAACAGCGACCATCCAAAATGTATTTATTACTGCATAAACCAGCCGGAATTGTCTCTACTTGCCATGATCCTCAAGGAAGACCAACCGTTTTGGATCTGCTACCGTCAGAGTTAAGAACCGGATGGGGTATTCACCCGGTAGGCCGTTTGGATGTAGACTCCACAGGAGCCTTGATTTTAACCAATGATGGGGAACTGACCTATGGACTTACCCATCCCAGTCATAGTATTACTAAGACCTATCGTGTTGTTGTTCAAGGCCATCCCCCAGCAACAGTTCTCAAAAATTGGAGTCAGGGTATAGTTCTGGAAGGAAGAATCACAAGACCTGCTCAGGTGCGCTTAATTGGGAGTTATATTGATAAAAGCTGTTTAGAGATCGTTTTACAGGAAGGAAGAAACCGTCAAATTCGCCGCATAGCTGAACAATTGGGATATCCAGTTATCAAGCTACATCGTACGGCTATTGGTTTAATTCAATTAAAAACGTTAACAACAGCATTTTTGCCATCTGGTAAATATCGTCATCTTAGTGAAGATGAGATGAGTTTTTTAAATAAGCAGATAATTCGCACACCGATTCAGACAAAGCCGAGTTAAGGAGTAAAGGAAAAATATGAAATGGTTCAGAAAGAAGGATGAACAGCCAATCAAACCTTCTATCAAGGAACATCAAGCCGAAAAGTTAGGACAACTTGGCTCACAACTAGCTTCACTACGGCAAGAAAAAGGTTTAAATCTGGATGAGTTAGTCGGATTAACTAGAATTCCTCGACGACTTTTGCAAGCAATTGAAGAAGGTAATTTAAACGACTTACCAGAACCAATTTATATTCAAGGCTTAATTAGACAGTTTGCAGAAGCTTTAGGAGTTCGGGGAGCAGAATTTGCCAGTCATTTCCCCATTGGTTCTCAATCAGTGGGTGTTAAATCCCATTGGAAAGCACAAGCTGTTCCTCAATTACGTCCTATTCATCTTTACCTGCTTTATATCGGGTTAATTTTCTGTTCTGTGAACGGTTTATCCCAGTTGTTGAATAATGCCACCTTGCAGGCAAATAACCGCCAAATTCAACCAAATACAGCAGCGCAGTCAAAAGGGCAAGAAACAGCTAGTAATACATTACTCAGCAAGAAAGAGCATCAATCCGTACAAATTGGTGTGACTTTAAAAACCTCATCTTGGATTAGTGTGGTTACAGATGGTAAAACCGCCTTTGAGGGAGTTTTACCACAAGGTTCTAGTCGCACTTGGAACGCCACTGACCAACTGACAGTAAAAACTGATAATGCTGGTGGTGTGCTAATGAGCGTGAATCAGCAGGAAGCAAAGGAAATGGGAGAACTGGGGAAAACTCAAGAAATCAAGATCGCTGCTAAACCAAACTTATAGGGGTCAGTGGTCAGTTGTCAGTTGTCAGTGGTCAGTTGTCAATTGTCAGTTGTCAGAAGGAAGAAAATTTCTCCCCTACTCCCCCTACTTCCCCTACTTCCCCTACTTCCCCTACTTCCCCTACTTCCCCTACTTCCCCTACTTCCCCTACTTCCCCT
>Ga0208601_1000008_pt1 | contig 68821 bp, 67 predicted proteins | sample LakMenEpi09Nov12_FD_150684 | JGI IMG/M metagenome (GOLD analysis project Ga0208601, IMG submission 150684) | Freshwater microbial communities from Lake Mendota, WI - 09NOV2012 deep hole epilimnion (SPAdes) | ecosystem: Environmental > Aquatic > Freshwater > Lake | place: Lake Mendota, Madison... | reverse complement strand
TTTAACTAAATTTCTCAAATATATACTTAGGAGATTTCCTTTTTTCATCTTTGCTATTTATGTATCAAATAAACTTCCTTTGTTTTACTCTTTATGAATGATTTTTTTCGCTTGTGAGAAATCCGGGCTAGACTGCATGAATAATGTTTTTTGTCAATGCGTAAGTCCTATTTATATATTTTTTTGGAAAGTCTTTACCCGTAATTTGCTGTAACTACTTGTGTTAGTTACAAGTTATGCTTAAAATGTCATTTATACCCTATCCATCTTGAAAACTTGAGTTTTGCTGTAGAAAAAACTATAGGTTTCAACTTGGACGGGGTTTAGCACCTATCGGAAAACTGAAATTCGGGCTAAACTCATTAATTAGCGGTGCTATTTTTAGTTACCACGTTGATATTTAATTTTACAAGAGGTTATGGACAAAAGTCCAACAGATGGCAGTAGCATCCTCCTCTAAGCTGGCGAGACAGTCTCCCAGCGCGGGGGAGACATTAGGAGATTTCTATTATGCTTACACAGGAAATTCGTAATTCCTTGGATATTGCTGACTTAAATCAGCTTAAATGTGACTTGAATTGTTTACAGCCCGTAGATGTGGGCGAGTATATCACCCAATTGCCCGAAAAACAAAGGGCGATCGCTTTTCGGTTACTCAACAAAGATCAAGCCATAGATGTCTTTGAATATTTACCCACAGAAGTACAGGAAGACCTGATTAACTCCCTCCACGATGCCCAGGTAGTAGACCTTGTTGAAGAAATGAGTCCTGATGAACGGGCATATTTATTTGATGAACTACCAGCAGGAGTAGTCAAACGCCTATTACAACAACTCAGTCCCGAACAAAGACAAGCCACAGCCACAATTCTTGGCTATCCAGAAGGGACTGCTGGGCGGGTAATGACAACGGAATATGTTCGCTTGCGACGAGGTTTAACTGTTGGTGAAGCCCTCAGTAAAATCCGCTTGCAAGATCAAGATAAGGAAACAATTTACTATGCCTATGTCACTGATGATAATCGCAAATTAGTTAGTGTTGTTTCTTTGCGTCAGCTATTATTTACCTTTCCCGATGTCTTAATTAAAGATATTGCCAGCGCCCATGTTGTCAAAGTCAGAACAGAAACCTCCCAGGAAGAAGTCGCCCGGATTATGCAGCGGTACGACTTAATCGCTATGCCTGTGGTTGATAGAGAAGATAGATTAGTCGGTATTATTACGATTGATGATGTCGTTGATATTTTAGAAGAAGAAGCTACAGAAGATATTCAAAAATTAGCAGGGGTCAGTGGTGATGAAGAGGCCTTATCTCCCGCACAAGTCACGATTCGGAAACGGTTGCCTTGGTTATTGGGGATTATGGGATTGTATATTGGTGCTGCCAGTGCGATCGCTCCTTTTCAAGAAGTTATCGCCGCTGTACCTGTCCTCGCTGTGATTATGCCCATATTTTCTAACACAGGTGGCACTGTAGGTATCCAAGCTCTGACTGTCACCATTCGCGGTTTAGGTGTAGGGGAAGTCACACCCGCAGATACGGGAAAAATTCTCCGCAAAGAACTTTTAGCCGGTTTAGGAACAGCCGTAGCTTTAGGGCTGACAATGGTGGCCCTTTCCCTGATTTGGGCTAAACCCCAAGAAAGATGGGTAGCTTTAATAGCCGGGGTAGTTATGGCCACTAATACAATGGTGGCTGTTACTTTAGGAACTTTGTTACCAATGGGTTTGAAGCATTTAAAACTAGATCCAGCTTTAATGAGTGGTCCATTAGTGACAACAATGCTAGATACCATCGGTTTTTTAACTTTCCTCAGTATAATATCTGTTGCTTTAAAGGTGTTTCATTTACAATCTTGAAACTGCTGGATAAACCGAAAACTTCAATAAATTAAGGGTTTTCAGTTTAGAAAGGTGAATTAGGTGCATCGCTTTCCCAACTTTGAGACTTTTCTTACTTCCTTCTTCCTTCTTCCTTCTTTCTGACTCCTGACTCCTTCTTCCTTCTTTCTGACTCCTGACTCCTGACTCCTTCTTCCTTCTTTCTGACTCCTGACTCCTGACTCCTGACTCCTGACTCCTCTACTTATATGCCTACTACTACCTGGAATCGTCATCATATTCTCACACTTGCTGACTTCACAACGGCTGAATATAACGCCGTTTTACAAACTGCGGCTTCTTTTCAAGAGGTACTATCCCGACGGACAAAGAAAGTCCCCACTTTACAGGGACAGGTAGTAGCAAATTTATTTTTTGAACCTTCTACCCGCACCCGCAGTAGTTTTGAAATTGCGGCAAAAAGACTTAGTGCGGATACCCTCAACTTTGCCGCAGCTACATCTTCTATGACCAAAGGTGAAACAATTCTTGACACAGCAAAAACCTATTTGGCAATGGGAACTGATATTATGGTAGTCCGCCATAAGGATGCAGGAGTTCCGCAAGCGATCGCGCAAGAAATGGATCGTTTAGGTGTAAAAGTTAGCGTCCTCAATGCCGGTGATGGACAACATGAACATCCATCTCAAGGATTATTAGATTTATTTACAATTTGTAGTTTAATTGACCCTGCACAACCCAAAATTGAATCATTACAAGGTAAAAAAATTGCTATTGTTGGCGATATTTTACACTCTCGTGTAGCCCGTTCTAATATTTGGAGTTTAATCGCTAGTGGTGCAGAAGTACATCTGTCCGCACCTCCCACATTATTACCTAAATTCTTTGCTGAATATTTAGGCGTAACAGAAAACTCTAACCGATTATTTACCCATTGGCAATTAGAACCAGCTTTGGAAAATGCTGATTTTGTCATGACTTTGCGCTTACAAAAAGAACGGATGACCGCCCATTTATTCCCTAGTTTAAGAGAATATCATCAACTATTTGGCATTACTCGTGCTAAGTTAAAACTATGTAAACCTCAAGTTAAAGTATTGCATCCAGGTCCAGTAAATCGGGGTGTGGAAATTAGTTCTGATTTAATGGATGATCCTGAATTCAGCTTAATTCAATCTCAGGTAACTAGCGGTGTAGCAGTGCGAATGGCACTTTTGTATTTTATCGGTAGTGGTAGGGCTTAATTAATAATAATGCAATTGCTATAGCATTATTAAATGTAGTAATTAGTTGCAAAGCATCTGCTCAAATAGAAGTAAAAAGCGAGGGTTTTAAACTGTTCGGCGATTTCTACCCATAACTAGCCTTATGTTACGGAACGTCCATATAATTAACTTAGTCAAGCAACGGAGTTAATTATATGGAAAACCAAGAAGTGACTATTTCAATAGGTGATACTGCTAAATAGCTTGGTGTGTCAGTAAAAACTGTTAGTAGATGGGCTGATGCTGGTAAATTGCGATTTGAACGCAGTCCGTGCGGGCATCTTGCCCGCGTGAGCGAGACGCTCACACTACAGTCCATCATTTTTATCTTGACAGACTACTAGTTCAGCTATAATCTATTACTATTACTATTACTATTACTATTACTACTATTGGATACCTGTACAGGAGATATACTGATAATGGCTCTATCTAGTCTTAATGAAGTAGCAAAATATTTAGAACAGCATGAAAACTCACAACAAATTAAAAAATTAATATTCTTCGCTTGTAAAAATGAGTGGGAAAATAATCAAGATACGCTAAATAGATTTAAATTACCAGAATTAATCCAAGAATTATCTAGTTTAAATCCCACGATAGATTGCTTAACTTCGAGTTTATCTATGGCCGTCGGAAATCTTAGCAAACCAAAACAATACTCCATAATTGCCAGTATCATTATCAAGGAAATACAAAAATTATATCTAACCCCTGATCAAGAGACAGAATTAATATTTAAGCAACCTCATCAAGAACAAGAAACAGGATTAATATTAAATCAACCTAGTCAAAATATTCCTAAATTTTATAGTTCTGAAAAAAAATCATCAACTCCTCCAGCAAAAACTCCAAGCAGTTCAAAAAAATCTCAATATAATCAATTTGATTTACGACAAAATCTTATGAGATTTAGTAACCCATTGAGGATTAAAATAATTTTATTTTCTGCACTTTATAATAAATTTACCTTTAATGAACAAGACTGGTTGAGACTAAAATCCGAAGAACTTGATAGTTTATTGCGGAAATTATTTAATTCTTGTGCAACTATTGGAGAACTTGAATCTAAAATAAACAATACTGTGATCTCTTTAGGTACACAATATAAAAATAATCAAGCATCTGGTGTAATCATCAGAGTTATGCGTGGTTTATATGGTGATATACCAGCCAAAACCAATTCAGATAAACTCCCTAACAGTTATCCATCTGCAAAAACTAAACCACCAGCTAATCCTAATTATCAACCTGCTCCAACTCAAGTTAATGATTTCTATGATGACGATGATAATAATACCTGTCAAATTACAGTACCGCCTACTTGAGATATACTTAATAATAAATAATTCAGACTATTTTTGATTTTGGAAAGAAAAATTTCTAACAACAATTGAGAGAAAAAATTATGGATGCGAAAGAACTTCTGAGACGATATGCAAATGGAGAAACAAATTTTAGCAACGCCAAATTAAATGGAGTAAATTTATTTGATGCAGATTTAATTGGCATAGGTTTAGATCAGGCAAATTTGTCTAATGCTATCCTAACTTTTAGCTATCTAAATCAGGCTCTTCTCAATAATGCGAATCTGAGTTTTACAAATCTCCGCGGTGCAAACCTAACCCAAGCAAAGTTGCAAAATGCCAACTTGCATGACGCTGATTTGCATGGTGCAACTTTGCAAGGTGCTGATCTGCGTAATGCCAACTTAACTTTAGCACATCTGTTAGATGCTAACTTAATGAGTTCCGACTTGCGTGGTGCTAACCTCACAGGTGCTAACCTCACAGGTGCTTGCCTCCGGGGTGCTAACCTGCGAGAAGAAAAAAGAACCTATTCTGCTTGTCTCCGGAGTGCTAACCTGCATAAAGTTGACTTACGGGGTGCTAATTTAACTGGTGCAGACTTAGCTAAGGCCAATCTGAGTGGAGCTAATTTAAGTGAGACTATGCTGCGTGGTGTGGATTTGAGTGGTGCTAATCTGAGTGGAGCAATTTTAGAAAATGCTACTTTAACTGAGACTAATTTACAGGGTGCTAATTTGAATGGTGCAAACCTCATAAATGCTAAACTGTCAAAATCAAATTTGACTGAAGCTGAATTAATAGGTGCTAACTTACATAATGCAATGATGTTCCAGGCTACACTGATTAAAGCCAAGCTGAACCGAGCCAACCTCAGTTTTGCTATACTGAGCAAAGTTAATTTGAGTCGAGCTAATCTGTGTGAGGCTGATCTAACTGAAGCAGAATTAGTAGATGCTTGTCTTGCTATGACAGACTTTACCGATGCTAACTTAACCAAAGTAAATCTATTTAGAGCAGAAATTAGTACGACAAATCTCACAGGTGCAAATTTGTTTGAAGCGGTAATGCCCGACGGCACAATTGGCTACTAAAAATCAGGAAATTTATTAGTAATTTCGTCATTTCAATGCTCCCTTAAATTATTTTATCCCATTGGAATTAAACCAAATATCTTTGCAAAAACTGGTAACAAATATGCCTACTTTAAGAGTAAATTGTTTTACCTCTTTACCCATATTTTCCTTGCTGATAAGTGGAAGTTGGGTGTTCGTATGTGAATATAGTCCAGTTCAGGCTCAAACATCTAATAATATGCCAATATTCGCACAAGCAACATTGCCATATCTCCAGGAAATAGCCATTAACCAGCAGCCATTACCGCAGTTACAACCAGAAAAATTCTATCAATCTCAAGGGACACAATATAGTCAATATAACCAAAACTTTGACCGATATTTTGTTTATGTTGATAGCAATAATTACGAAATTTTGCAGCGAGTTCGGCAAATTGAACCTAATGCCTATATTCGCAATTACAAGGGACGTAAGGTGATCCAGTCTGGCGTTTTCAATGGACAATCTAATGCTCAAAAACGGGTAAGAGAATTGGAATTTAATGGGATTTCTGGCGCGAAAATCGTTAATTCGGAAAATATAGAATTAACACCTAATTATTCGGTTCAACCAGTAATGTCTTATAATGCTCCCGGATATAATGATCAGAACTATCCAAATAACTATCAACAGGAAAAAAGAAATTCCTATTATGTAGTTATTCCTGGTAATGCTAATAGTTTACATTCTTTAGGTACAGAAATTCGCCAAAAAGTTAGCATCAATATTAATGTATTTAGGAGAACTCAACCACTAGGAACGCATATAGCTGTAGGACCATTTAGCGATCGCTTAGAAGCAGAACAATGGAACAGCTATTTGAAAAATTCAGGTTACGGCAATGCTAGAGTTTATTACGGAAAATAAGGTAATTGGTAATTGGTAATGGGTAATTGGTAATTGGTCATTGGTAATTGGTAATTGGTGAAAATATTTGTCTTTCAACTGACAACTGACAACTGTACGGGCGAAGCATTTGGAGAACTATTTTTGGCAATGACCGATAATTTATCTTCCAAATGCTTCGCCCCTACTAACAACTGACAACTGACAACTGACAAATGACTAAAGAACAATTTGTTGTTACCGCAGCCCAAATGCGGGATATTGAAGCCAGGATATTTACTGCGGGAATGCCTGTAGCAGCTTTAATGGAAAAGGTAGCGGGATTAATTTCCCACCGCTTACAGGCTATTATTTCCCCAGGGCAATGTGTAGGAATTTTAGTTGGTCCCGGTCATAATGGAGGAGATGGTTTAGTAGTAGCTCGTGAATTGCATTTTCGCGGTTATCAAGTTTGGATTTATCAACCTTTTTCTAAGTTAAAAGAATTAACTTCCCAACATTTTCAATATGCACAAAATTTAGGAATTCCCTGTTATCAAGAAATTTCCCAATTACCAAGTTATGATTTTTTAATTGATGGTTTATTTGGGTTTGGGTTAGAAAGAAAAATTACTGATTCTATTGCTACTGCAATTAATTATTTTAATAGCAAAAATCAACCCATTATTAGTATTGATATCCCTTCGGGTTTACATACAGATACAGGAGAAGTTTTAGGAACAGCTATTCAGGCAAATTATACATTTTGCTTAGGTTTATGGAAACAAGGTTTATTACAAGAACAAGCATTACCTTATATTGGTAAAGCCGAATTAATTGACTTTGATATTCCCTTAGCAGATATTCATGCTGTTATCGGTAATATTCCCCAAATCAAACGCATTACTAAAACAACAGCATTATCAACCTTACCTTTACCTCGTCCTCTCATTACCCATAAATACAAACAAGGACATTTATTATTAATTTGTGGTTCTCAACGTTATGCCGGTGGAGCAATTTTAACAGGTTTAGGTGCGCGAGCTTCTGGTATAGGAATGTTATCAATCGCTGTCCCCGAATCTCTGAAAATGTTGTTAGTTTCCCATTTACCAGAAGCGTTAATTATTGGTTGTCCCGAAACCGAAACAGGAGCAATTGCTAATTTACCATTAGTAGGGTGTGTTAGCGACAGCGTAACGCACCTTATAGATTTAAATTCATTTACCACAATTGCTTGCGGACCGGGTTTAACTAAAGATAATATTTCTATTATTCCCGAAATAATTAAATGTGAATGTCCTCTAATTCTCGATGCTGATGCTTTAAATATTCTGGCACAATTAGGAACTATTCCCACATTGAAATCACGAAAATCAGCCACTGTAATTACACCCCACACGGGAGAATTTAAGCGTTTATTTCCCCATATTGCCTACACAAATAGAATCAAAGCCGTACAAACAGCAGCACAAGAAAGTGGGGCTGTAGTCCTGCTAAAAGGGGCAAGAACAGCTATATCTAATCCTCAAGGTAGTAGTGTTTGGATAAATCCCGAAAGTACCCCAGCCTTAGCCCGTGGAGGCAGCGGTGATGTATTAACTGGGTTATTGGGTGGACTATTAGCGCAAATTATGAATAAAGAAATTTTTATAGAAGATATAGTCGCAACTGCGGCTTGGTGGCATTCCCAAGCAGGAATTTTAGCAGCACAAGCAAGAACAGAATTAGGAGTTGATGCTTTTACACTGACACAATATTTATTACCAGTCTTGAAGCGATGATAATGGGGACTGGGGACTGGGTAAAAATTCTTCCCAATCACCAATCACCAATTACCAATCACCAAATAACAATTACTTAACTGTTACCTTACCACCAGCCTCTTCAATCCGCTTCTTGATATCTTCAGCGGCTTCCTTAGTTACAGCTTCTTTAACTGCTTTAGGAGCGGCTTCTACCAAGTCCTTAGCTTCTTTCAGACCTAGACCTGTGATTTCACGGACAATCTTCAAGACAGCAATCTTCTTATCGGCAGGTACAGAATCCAAAATTGCATCAAATTCGGTCTTCTCTTCTACTACTTCAGCAACAGCACCAGGAGCAGCCATCATCATCATGCCACCACCAGTAGGAGCAGCACTAACACCAAAAGCTTCTTCAATTTGCTTAACTAATTCAGAAGCTTCTAATAAGGTCAAAGATTTCAATTGGTCTAAAATTTGTTCGGTTGCAGCAGACATGGATATAACTCCTAAAGAATTTTTGATTTGTTAGTTTTTTAGTTGTGAGTTGTCAGTGATTAATCTTCACTAACTACCGCTGACTCGGAAGCACTTTCAGCACTATCGCTATTTTCTTTTTCAGCGACAGCTTGCAAAGCGCGAGCCAAGGAACTGGGAACTTCGTTGATACCAACAGCCAGCTTGGTAGCCACACCGTTGATAGCACCAGCAATTTGAGCCATGAGTTGTTCCTTAGATGGCAAGTCTCCTAGAGCCTTGACATCAGCTTCACTCAGGACACGACCTTCCATGACACCACCGCGAATTTCTGTTTTCTTGGTGGCTTTTTGGAATGCTTGGTAAGCTTTAATCGCAGATAAATCTTCTTTAACTAGCAGAAATGCCGAAGAACCGTTAAGTAATTCTGACATTGGCTGCCATTGTTCCTGATCCTTAATAGCAATGCCCATAAAGGTGTTTTTTGTCACCTTACAGATAGCACCACTAGGACGGAGTTGCCGACGCAAATCTGTGATTTCAGCAACTGTCAGCCCCTGATAATCAATTACCAGTGCTAAAGTTGATTCACTCAAAGAAACTTTAAGATCAGCAACTATTTCTTTCTTGTTTTCTAACGTTCTTCCCATACTTATCTCACCTCCAATGTCAGTTGTCAGTGGTCAGTTGTTAGTTGTCGGTTGTCAGTAGGGGCGAAGCATTTGGAAGATAAATTATCGGTCATTGCCAAAAATAGTTATCCAAATGCTTCGCCCGTACGGTTGTCAGTTGTCAGTAGGGGCGAAGCATTTGGAAGATAAATTATCGGTCATTGCCAAAAATAGTTCTCCAAATGCTTCGCCCGTACAGTTGTTAGTTGTCACCTTTTTGCTGACACACGGAAAAAACTTAACCCCAGCTATCTTAGCCAGGGTTTCAAAGTAGTATTTTTAAGGCCGCAGTTATCAAACTTTTCTTGATTAAACTTCAGGCGGTTAAAATTACAACCTCGGCAGGGTATTAAGCTATTAGCACCTGCTGTCTCCGGCTTTGCTTATTTAATTTTGGTCATTGGTAATTTCTGATTATCTTCATCTACTACCAATTACCCATTACCAAACTATGCAGCGTCAGTTAGTTTTAACTCTCGTAGGGCGCTGATGTCAATAGAAATTGATGGACCCATTGTCGAGGATATATACAATGACCGCCAATAACGACCCTTAGCGCCTGAAGGACGGTTACGGTCAACTGACTCTTGTAATGCCTTGAGATTGATTAATAAATCTTCAGGTGAAAAAGCAGTCTTACCAAACATAACATGGACAATCCCAGTCCGATCAGCCCGATATTCTAATTTACCAGCTTTGAATTCAGCGATCGCACTAGCAACATCAAATGTCACTGTTCCACCTTTAGGTGAAGGCATCAAACCCCGTGGACCTAGTAATTTACCCAGCTTTGCTACCTGTGGCATCACATCTGGTGTAGCAATCAGCTTGTCAAAGTCCATCATGCCTTTCTGAATATCTTCAATGAGTTCTTCAGAACCAGCTATATCAGCACCAGCATTAGTTGCTTCTGTGACTTTTTCCCCTCTGGCGATAACTGCTACCCGAATTATCTGTCCTGTGCCTTTAGGTAGTGCTACCGTTGTCCGCAACTGTTGGTCTGTATATTTAGGATCAATTCCTAAACGGATATGAGCTTCAGCAGCCTCAGCAAATTTAGCGGTTGCTGTTTCTTTTAACAGAGCTAATGCTTCTAAGGGTGTATAATCCCGATCTTCTACTTTTTCTAGCAACGCCTGTAAGCGGCGTGATACTTTTTTTGCCATTTTTTTCTCCTGGGGTAATCTCGAAGTCGTGCTTCTCCCCCGATATGATTTTGTTATTAGTCAGTTGTCAGTTGTCAGTTGTCAGTTGTTTTTTATCTACTGTCACCTGTCACCGTATGGCTAACGCCACGCTACGCTATCGGCTGACGCTCACGGCGAAGCCTGTTCTCTGTCACCTAATCTGTGATTGTTACGCCCATGTTTTTAGCAGTTCCTTCCACGATATTCATGGCTGCATCAATATCATTGGCGTTGAGGTCAGGAAGCTTGGTTTGAGCAATTTCACGTAATTGCGTTCTGCTAATGCTACCAACTTTAGTTTTGTTGGGTTCACTTGAGCCTCTTTCAATCTTCGCTGCCTTGCGAATCAAAACTGATGCTGGTGGAGTTTTGAGTACAAATGTAAAACTTCTATCTTCATAAACAGAAATTTCTACAGGTATCACCATTCCAGCTTGGTCTGCTGTTTTGGCGTTGTACTCCTTGCAGAACATCATGATGTTAACACCATGTTGACCCAATGCAGGACCAACTGGCGGTGCTGGGTTGGCTTTCCCAGCATTCAGGGCCAATTTAATGACCGCTACTACTTTCTTCGCCATTTGTATTTAGCTCTGTTTTTTAACCTGATTAAATTCCAATTCTACTGGTGTATCTCGTCCAAAGATAGAAAGCAGAGCTTTTAGTTTACTCCGTTCTGGGGAAACTTCAATCACCTCGCCTTCAAAATCCTTAAATGGACCAGAAAGCACAACTATCTTATCACCTGTAGCCATATCAATTATGACTACTGGCTCTTGTTCCAAGGCTTGTTTGAATATGCGTTCAACTTCCGAAGGATTCAGGGGAACTGGCTTAACGTGACCACGGCCTCTACCGCTACCACGCTTCTGCTCTGCGCCCACAAAGTTAATCACGTGGGAGGTGTTTCTTACCACCTGCCATGTATCATCACTCATCGCCATTCGGACTAGCACATAACCAGGGAAAACCTTTTCTTCTGAAGGTAGACGTTTACCGTCCTTACGGATTTTCACCGTTGGGGTGTGGGGAATTTCCACTTGGACGATTCTATCAGCGACATCAAAAGTTTGGATACGTTGCTCTAAATTTGTCTTTACCCGTTTCTCACAGCCAGAGGCTACTTGCACTGCATACCAGCGGACTTCTTTGATCCCTGTTAAGAGTGTGTCATCTGACTGCAACTCGGAGTTGCGTGGTTCGTCTGTTGCAGAAGTCATCAGAACACCTGTTTTGCTGCCCAAGCGAACAATCCATCTACCAAATATATCAGAGAGGCGGAGAGTGTAACCATTAATAGTACAGCGGCTGATTCACTCACCAACTGTTTCCGACTGGGCCAAATTACTTTCTCAAGTTCTTCCTTTGTTCCTTGGAAAAAATTGTTTAAGTTAAACCCATTTTCGGTTTCTGGCATTTCTGCTTCATTTTTTTTGGCCACAGTCGTTATCCCCCCGTTTCTTAAATAGCCTAACCTTGTGATTTTTTTCAAGGTTTATAGCTTCGGCCTAAATTAACTGCCAACAGTCAAGCTATATTTCAAAAAAATTATACCCGAAATAATTGACGTTTTCTGCTGTTTTGGCAGTGGCGTTATTGCTTCGGGCAGTATTTTTCTTTTTTAGCGCGCCCTGGAGGACTTGAACCCCCGACATCAGGTTTTGGAGACCTGCGTTCTACCAACTGAACTAAGAGCGCACAAGCTTTTCTTGTTACAGTCATTGCGCTGAACTTTTTTTATTCTAACGCAATTTCGCTTCTGATTGTAACTTATTTTTTTTCTTTTGGCAAGTTAGCGGCAGATGCCGCTTGCAGACTGGGTTTTGTCTATTAATTCACCATTGGGAATTATAGAGGGCGGTCGAATCTTTGTTTAATGCGGGTTGCTTTACCGACGAGGGCGCGTAGATAATATAATTTAGCGCGTCTAACCTTACCACGACGCAATACTTTAATGCTTTCAACCAGGGGAGAATGAAGCAAAAATACTCGTTCTACACCCACACCTTGGAAAACTTTACGGACTGTGATAGTTTCGTTGATGCCGCCATTGCGTCTAGCTATAACTACTCCTTCGTAAGGTTGCACACGGAATTTAGTGCCTTCCTGAATTTTGATTCCTACCTTAACTGTGTCACCGACATAGATATCGGGTAAGTCAGATTTCATTTGTTCCGCTTCAATTGAGCGGATAATCTCTTGAGCGTTCATTACTTTTTATGTTTTTTGAAAAAACTCACAATCGTTAATTATAAATCTATAATTGCCAAAGAGTCCAGCTATTTATTGGAGGAGTCAGGAGTATGGCTAACGCCACGCTTCGCTATCAGGAGTATGGCTAACGCCACGCTTCGCTATCAGGAGTTCAGGAAGAAGGAAGAAGAAAGAAGAAAGAAGAAAGAAGAAAGAAGAAAGAAGAAAGAAGAAAATTACCTAATGACAACTAACAACTGACAACTGTACGGGCGAAGCATTTGGAGAACTATTTTTGGCAATGACCGATAATTTATCTTCCAAATGCTTCGCCCCTACTGACAACTGACAACTGACCAATTGCTGTTGTAAAATAGACAGTGTCAGGATTCAGGGGGAACCAGGTAACTGGTCATAAACGCCTATAGAGACTATCTTTGGTAATGTTCAAGGTTTGAAGTCCAGCCAGCTAAAACAACTCCAGCGGCTGTACCACCAGCGGATATCAGGCGATCGCATTACGACTACTGATTTTGCTCAACGGCTGGCAGCCATTAGTACGGAAATTAATCAACCTATTTGTACTTATATCAATCGTCGTGGACAAGTGATTCGAGTTGGTGTAGGTACTCCGCGTCAAACGCAAATTCCGCCCTTAGAACTACCTCGCTATGGTGCAGAGCGTCTGAGCGGTATTCGTTGTTTATCTACTAATCTCAAGTCAGAACAACCGAGTGAGTCAGCCTTAACAGCCATGGCTTTACAAAGATTGGATGCTTTAGTAGTTTTTAATATTACTGGAGGAGGATTTACCAAGCGTGGCGGTGGTTCAACTGGGTACGTGAAAGAAGCTTATTTAGCGCATCTAGTAGCCAATAGCAAACAGTTAGTGGCGACGCAATCCTCTGATACTAGTATTTCAGATCCGGGAATATATTCCCACATCTCACCACCTCTGAGCTTAGATGCTTTGGCTGACCAGGATTTTCTGGACTTAGTGGCAAGTTTAGAAGAGGAATTTAGTCGGGAGTATGTAGCGCAAGAGGTAGACGCTGATCATGATCGGGTGGTAATTGTGGGGGTATTAACAGAAAATATCACGCCGCAACAATTCCAAGACATCATAGTGGAATTGACCCGATTAGTGGATACGGCTGGAGGTGTTGTTTTACAAACCTTACAACAAAAGCGATCGCGTATTCATCCCCAAACAGTGATTGGTGAAGGTAAAGTCCAAGAAGTGGCGATCGCTGTGCAAACTCTAGGTGCTAATTTGGTAGTATTTGATCGTGATCTTTCCCGTTCCCAAGTTCGCAATTTAGAAGCACAAATTGGTGTTAGGGTAGTTGACCGCACCGAAGTAATTTTAGATATTTTTGCCCAACGCGCTCAATCTGGTGCAGGTAAATTACAGGTGGAACTGGCACAGTTAGGGTATATGCTGCCACGACTCACGGGCAAGGGTGAGGGTATGTCCAGATTAGGCGGTGGTATTGGCACAAGAGGACCTGGTGAAACCAAGCTAGAAACAGAACGCCGGGCTATTCAAAAGCGGATTTCTCGACTGCAACACGAAGTTAATCAATTACAAGCTCATCGTTGTCGGTTACGTCAACGACGACAACATCGAGAAGTTCCCTCAGTGGCTTTGGTGGGTTATACCAACGCTGGTAAATCCACTTTACTCAACGCCCTCACCAATTCGGAAGTATACACGGCTGACCAACTGTTTGCTACCCTTGACCCGACCACACGGCGATTAATAATTCCTCATGCGGAAACGGGCGCACCCCAGGAAACTCTAATGACGGATACTGTAGGGTTTATCCATGAGTTACCTGCATCTTTAATGGATGCTTTTCGGGCTACTTTGGAGGAGGTAACAGAAGCGGATGCTTTATTGCATTTAGTGGATTTATCTCATCCTGCTTGGTTGAATCACATTCGCGCAGTTCGGGATATACTCGCGCAAATGCCGATTACACCGGGTCCGGCCTTAGTGGCTTTTAATAAAATTGATCAAGTTAGTAGTGAAACACTGGCTTTGGCTAGAGAGGAGTTTCCTTTAGCAGTGTTTATTTCTGCTAGTCAGCGGTTAGGACTGGAAACTCTGCGTCAGCGTCTATCTCTATTGATTCAGTACGCTGTTGGCGATGATTGATAGTTTTTAGATCCCCGACTTCTTTCTCGTTCCCATACTCTGTATGGGAATGAATTTTAGAAGGCTCTGCTTTCAATGATAGCAGAGGCAGAGCCTCTTGAGGGCATTCCCAGTCGAAGACTGGGAACGAGATAAAACTCTTCGCTATCGCACTTTCCAAAATCAAATGTCTCACAAGAAGGAATCGCTCATTTTCTTCAAGCTGTTTTTAAAATAGAGTGAATCTATACCCATGATTCCAGGGAAAAAGGCTGTACTTGATGAATGCGTCTAAAATCGCTATCAGCAGAAACGAGAGTGAGATTGTGTTGAATAGCTGTCGCTGCTATCCAAAGATCATGGTCACTAAATCCCAAGTTTTCAATGCTAAAATTACGACGTTTGCTTTTGTCTTTGGGAGCAAAATAATTAAAAACCGATGATTTTAGACGACTGTAAATAATGGCAGTTTCTTCATCAATAAAATACAAATCAACGTCAGACAAAAAAACTTGAACTGCACCTAAATTCTGAGATTTTAGTGCTGATTTTTCCGTCATATATAGTAGTTCTGCATAAGTAATAATGCTAACGCCAATGGTAACAGACAAACAAGATTTTAAGGTATCCGTAACTTGAGGATTACCATTAATAATGTAGCTACAATGATTAGTATCGAGCAAATAAGACATAGTAACAAAAATTAAAACTGCGTTTGAGAACGGGTTTCTTCAACTAAACGCAGACAATCTTCTAGATCATCACCATGCCAAGTTCCAGCATAATGTAGTAAATCGCCTGCTTTTTTACCTCGCTTGATGGGAGAAATGCGACGTAAGGGGAGTTGATTTACGGTGCTTTTTTCCTGAATAGAGTCAAGGAAATCACTAACTAAGGAAAGCTGTTCTGGTGGTAGTTGGGATATCTGTTGTTCAATCTTTTGATGTAGTTCTAAATAAGTCATTTGTGCCTCGTTTTGATAGGAAGAATGGGGATAAGTAGGTAGGCGGAGAAAAATCAAAGTATATTTCGTTTTGTGAAATGGCTAAAACTCAACCACAATAACGCATTGAGGTGAATTTACATATCGTTACACATTTTGGTTATTTAACGTCCACTTACTTAATTCTATTTTATCTCTTTATTTTACAGCGATCGCACTTCCTAAAATCATCCTACAAGCGATCGCTCTCAGGTAGTTGAAAGGCTTGTTCTTTAAGCTCTTGCAGTGACATAGAGGTTATTTTAACAAAGGCTATTAGTTAAATTTTAGTATGAGCGATAGCCTCTTTGGTGTAACTCCAACTTAATTTAATCATATTTTACAGTGCGATCGCACTTCCCAAAATCACCCTACAAGCGATCGCACTTCTCCAAAATCACACTACAGCGATCGCACTCCCTAAATTACACTACAGCCATCGCTCTCTTCACCATAATCGCAACTACGGTCAGGTGTATAGGTGTTGTCAGGCTGCGATTGCAAAAATCTTCAAAGTAGTAAGGGAGTCGAGTGAAAGGAAATGCTGGGTTTAATTTTTCATACCTACTTAACCACAGCTTCCGTCCTCCACATAGAATACACCCCACATATTTAAGGCTCCAACACCGGCTTGAGAAACTATAAGTGCTGTAGCACCAATAATTGCACCACCAACACCTGTAGCTAATCCTACAACCAGAGCCGTTAAGCTTAACACATCAACAATGTTTGTCTTTACGCAAACTGTAGGATGATCAAAATGCACACCATTAATATCGGCTGGCATTTTAGAACATGCTTCTTCCCAACTCTGTCCCCAAGGAATATCCCAAAGAATCGCTGAATAACTTCTGGCTTTTCTACCATTTCCCAGATCAACACACCCATTATCTTTAAATTCTCCCCAATGCATAGCAGTTTTCTCCTAAGTTGTTATAAAAAGTTATTACAGCCACAAATTACAGCAAAAATTTTTGTTTGTCTAGCCAAATAGGCATCATACTGACCCTATCTAATAATGCTCTATCCATATTTCACTCCTTTTAATTCCCAAAACATCGTTACCAGGTTCAACCGAATAACGATGTTTAACGAAAATTGTCTTAACTTTGCGCTACAGGTTCTTTCGCCAAAAACTTTTCCACCTTAGTCAAATCATCAGCAGTTTGGGAAATCTCCTCAAACTGCCAAAAAATGTACTACCCTAACCTTCCTCATTCCTCAATCTTTGTAACAATTCCTCACGGGATAAATTACCCAAAGAAAGAAGTAACCGAGTGCGTTCAGAAATCGGAATATTAGCAATCTTTGCCACCAAACCAGATAACTCAGCATCTAAACTACCAAAACGCCCTTCCATAAGAGAAGTTATCAAAGAAAATCGTTCCTCTTGCTTCCAGTCTTCTATTTGTTGTAAATAAGCTGGTGATAAGTTCATAATTACTTCCTCTTGTTCCTTACTTAAATTATCTCTCAATTCTAAATTCTTGCGCCAGTCCGCTAAAATTTCTAACAAATTCTCTCGAAAAGGGTTATTTTCTGGTAACTCAGTTAACTCCTCCACTGCTCTTTTTTGTGTTCCTCCTTTCCCCAAAACTCTCAACCATAATGTATCCTCATTTTCTGGTAATTGATGAATCACAACTATTGCTGTTTTCAGAATATTCGGCAGAAAATAAACACCTTTAACCCAATCTTCTGCAATTTCAGTTGCACCTAAACCCGCAATCATCCGAGATGAAAAAGTTGGTGTTAAAATCCATAAAATCGGTAAATCTGATTCAGCAATATTTCTGTTTTCGCGTTTTGCTTTCCTAACTACATCGCCATGAACAGCATATAATTTAAGTAAACAACTGCGAATTTCTATTTCTGATGGTGGATTGCGAAAAGGCTCAAATAAACATTGAGTTTTTGCCATCTTCCCTAATAAACCTAAAGGGAGATTTTCCTGAGTTTGATCAGAAAATGGTTCAAACCAAACATCAATTTCTTGAACTTCACTTTTAACCTTTTCACTTTTTTTAATTGTTCCTAGAGGCGTTAATAATTCCTCCAGATATTCCTTAGCGAATTGATCATGGGATTGTCGAGTCATTATATGTTAGCCAAATTTTTTATTAAATTGTTGCTTAACCTGTTCATAAATTTCAAGAGTAATTAGAGATATACTATTCTCTTGGGCATAGATTTCAATCTTTTTGCGAGCAAACGGACGGACAAAGAAAGGAATATCCTTGAGTTTAGTTTCTGCTTCAGCAGTCCATTTAATTTGTTCACTCATAGATTTTTAGGGGTTTAATTTCAATATAAAGATTTGGATTGATGTACTAGGTTTTAGATCCCCGACTTCTTCAAGAAGTCGGGGATCTTGTTGTTCACTAATTAACCTTGCGCTACAGGTTCTTTAGCCAAAAACTTCTCCAACTCAGTCAAAGCATCAGCATCAACCTTAGTCTGCATAGGACAGAACTTAGGTCCACACATTGAACAAAACTCAGCAGTTTTATAGATATCTGCTGGTAAAGTTTCATCGTGATATTCCTTCGCTCTTTCGGGGTCTAAAGATAACTCAAATTGACGATTCCAGTCGAAATTATAGCGAGCTTCAGAAAGTTGATCATCTCTATCTCTAGCACCAGGGCGATGTCTAGCAATATCCGCCGCATGAGCCGCAATTTTATACGCAATTAAGCCATTACGCACATCTTCAGCATCAGGTAAACCTAAATGTTCTTTAGGTGTCACATAACACAACATCGCTGTACCGTACCAGCCCGCCATAGCTGCCCCAATAGCTGAGGTAATATGATCATAACCAGGAGCAATATCAGTCACCAAAGGACCGAGAACATAGAAAGGTGCTTCCGAACACTCTTCCATTTGTTTACGGACATTGAACTCAATTTGATCCATAGGAACGTGGCCGGGACCTTCCACCATGACTTGCACATCATGTTCCCAAGCTTTGCGGGTGAGATTTCCCAGAGTTTTCAGTTCCGCCAACTGGGCTTCATCGGACGCATCATGGGTACATCCTGGGCGCAGGGAGTCGCCTAAACTGAAAGAAACATCATATCTTTTGAAAATCTCAATGATGTCGTTGAAATGGGTATATAGGGGGTTTTGTTTGTGGTGATGCAACATCCACCGCGCCAAAATTCCGCCACCACGAGAAACAATCCCTGTCAAGCGGCTTCTGACTAAAGGTAAATGTTCAATCAAAATACCCGCGTGGATAGTTTGATAGTCTACCCCTTGCTGGGCGTGTTTTTCGATGATGTGGAGAAAATCGTCAGCGGTGAGATTTTCGATAGTGCCGTGAACGCTTTCTAAAGCTTGGTAAACTGGTACTGTACCAATGGGAACAGGTGAAGCATTGATAATTGCGGTACGAATTTCATCTAAATTACCGCCACCTGTGGACAAATCCATCACGGTATCAGCACCGTATTTTACCGCCAGGTTGAGTTTATCAACTTCTTCCTGCAAGTTAGAAGAATTGGGAGAAGCACCGATATTGGCGTTAACTTTACAACTAGAAGCGATACCAATGGCCATCGGTTCTAAGTTAGTATGATTAATATTCGCAGGGATAATCATCCGTCCCCGTGCCACTTCAGCGCGGATAAGTTCAGCAGGCAGCTTTTCCCGCTTCGCTACATAATCCATTTCTTCAGTAATCACACCCTGACGAGCGTAGTGCATTTGCGATACGTTAGCTTGTCCACGTCGCTTGGCTACCCATTCTGTCCGCATATTACAATCCTCAAATAAACAGCTTCCCTCCGCTGGTATTATCCAGACTCAGGTGTTAAGGGTTTGATCTCAGCTTGGTTTCCCAAGCACCCCTAGCATGGTGTAGATTGTAGCATTTTGGTGATGATTGGAGGGAGGGGGATGATAAATTGTGAAGATATGGGGAAAGGAGGATTTGTAGTTGGTTACACAAACCGCCTAGGGTTGAAACACCAGGCTAATAGCCAAACTCCGTTAAAACGGACTCAAATCTTTTCTTTTTTCAGTCGTCTTGAGACGACTTTTGTTATTAGCCTTGCACTTCAGTGCTAGGCGGGTAAGTTAGCAATTACTATGCTATAGCTAGAAGGTTAGAAAAATTAGATGGTTCGCAATAGTTTCTAATTAAGGCTTTGGCATTTTCGCGTTTTTCGCCTGTGAATAAATTAAATATTACTTCTTCATTTTGATAGTAAAGATGTAATAATCCAAAGTCTTTAATTCTTGAATAAATTAGGGGAACTCCTGCTAAGGTTAGTAAATGTAATTTTTTATTATCACGCTCTCTTGCGTCATGAGAATCATGATATGTAGATTGAAATTCCACAACTAAACAAGGTTTATAGTCTTTGTTTGTGATCAGAGCGTCTACACTGGAGCTAAAGAAGAAGTTTCTGAGTTTAATATCAAGGCTGCTACCTAATTCACAAAATGAGCATAAGCTTACTTGTGTATGAATTTTATAATTCTCATCAATGCAGGTTTGCAGAAACTCTAGCATTCTTTCTTCGTAAGGATTAATCAGTCTTTTGGGTTTTACAGACATTAGTTTTTCTCCATTAATATTTTTGCAAAGTAACTAATAAATTCTTCTAGGACTTCTTTTGAACTAATACACGTCTGCCACGTATAAGGAAAAAGCTTATCCTCTTGCAAAATGAGATAACTTTGATTATTACTTAATACTTCAATCCGAAATTCATTTCTTGGAATAATCTCACTATTAGCAATAACAGAATACCAAGTAGACCAATCATCTCCAGTACATTTATTGAGATAAATTTCTCCTACTGTTTTCTCTTTGGCTGCTAATAAATCCCAATATTCAGGGGGCAAAGATTCAAGAAAAATATCTTTTTTAGAGGGATTTACCCAAATTACTCCTGCTATTGAATATCCAACACCAGCATCAGCTTCTGATATATCAACCCAATACTTTATTTCTAAGATATGTCCATCTAAAATATCTTGAGGAATAGAAATACAAAGTCCCTCTTTACGTTGAGCTAAAACCAGTTGATAACGTTTAGCTCCTTTTGCGGGATTCTTGAGTCTGTACCCTATATATTGAGATGCCCGACTTACTTTAAACTTGTCGTTGAAACCAAGTTTCTCCAAAATACTGGTAGCTAAAGACATTAAGTCTTCCCCACCTGCAATCATTTCAATATTAGTTGAAACCAAGCGAGGAACGCCGTTTTCAACCTCAAAGCGTTGAATGACATCGTATATAATTTTTGACATTGCTTTTTTCCAAAAATATTAGCTAAGGTTCATGGAAATATCTTAGCCCCTATTTTCTAAAATTACAATAGTCTTGGCTAAGATTTTTGGATTTTATGGCAAAGGCTAATTTTCGGGCTTTTTCTTCAGAACACAGTACATATTGCTTGTCAGTGTGCAAGAAGAAGTTATAATGAATACGAACCACAGAGACGCAGAGGACACAGAGGTAATAGGTTTGGTAGAGGTGATAATTGGGTTAATTTGGTAATTAGTTGTTTTTGCAAGGATTATATGATGAAAACGAACCACAGAGGCACAGAGGACACAGAGGTAAGAGGTTTGGGAGAGGATATGAATGCGCTTACGGGAGAGGTTATTGGCGCTGCAATTGAGGTACACCGGGTTTTGGGTCCTGGGTTTTTGGAGGAGGTGTATAAGGAAGCACTGGTGGTTGAATTTATGATTCGGGGTATACATCATGAGGTTGAAAAGTCAATAAGCTTGACATATAAAGGACATGATGTAGGTAGAGGTAGATTAGATTTTTTAGTTGCAGACTGTTTAGTTGTAGAATTAAAAGCTGTGCAAACCCTAGCCCCCATTCACGAAGCTCAACTTCTCTCCTACCTCAAAATAACCAAGCGCACTTTAGGACTCCTCATCAACTTTAACGTTCCCCTCCTCAAAGACGGTATCAAACGCATAGCCCTCTCTCTCTAACTCTTCCCTCTGTGTACTCTGCGCCTCTGCGGTTCGTTAATTCCTCCATAACCGCATCAACACACCGAAAATCATGTATTTTTGTAAATGTGGCGAAAACCTCCGGCAATATCGCTAAACAAAGATCACAAACTGCGATAATTTAAGAACAGCTTTTGGATTCATCCATGTACCGTGAGACAACCGGGAACTTATCCACCACTGGATAAAAGCTTGGGTAATTATTCGTGACAAAGACATGAGTAAATGCGAACTGTTAAACCTGTGATTAGGTCAATCGAAAATAGGTAAGTTTAAACCAAGAATCCCCAGCCTGTAAAGGTTTGGGAATGTCTGAAAAAATTTAAAAAAGCTTTGGTAACTAATTCTTAGGTGAACTATGGCACAACGGACTAAGTTAGGAGATATTCTCAGACCCTTAAATGCTGAGTATGGTAAAGTGTCTCCAGGTTGGGGAACAACACCTTTAATGGGTGTGTTTATGGGTTTATTTTTGGTATTTCTGCTAATTATCCTGCAAGTTTATAACAAGTCTCTGTTAATTCAGGACGTGCTTGTTGATTGGCGCAGTTTAGGCGGCTAATGGCTATCCAGTCATCAAGCTGATAATTAGCATCTACCCTAATACTATTCGGTTAAGGAAATGTAGGTTGGGTTGAGCGACAGCAAAACCCAACATGATCGAGAATTTTGTTGGGTAACATACGTCAACCCAACCTACGATATAACGACTTTTTACCTTTGACCTAGCAGTATAAAACTTTACCTGGCTTGTCCCGGTTTTTTCATTATTCAAAAAAAATGCCTAAAAATAGCGATAAAATTAGTCTAAATCCCAAAGCTGTAGAGTAGTTGTGGCGGTTTTTCAGTCTATAGGAGAGCAAAATGAATATATTTGGTATCGGTTTACCAGAAATGGGTGTCATTATGGTAGTTGCATTATTAATCTTTGGACCGAAGAAGTTACCAGAAATTGGGCGCAGTTTGGGGAAAACGATTCGCAGTTTTCAAGAAGCCTCTAATGAATTTCAAAGCGAGTTCAAAAAAGAATCTGAACAATTAAAAGAAACTGTGAAAACAACCGCTGAATTAGAGCATAAACATATTGAAGCTGGAAAAACCCAGTCAGAAAACGTACAAGGATGAAAGATGAACAAGTAAAACCAACGGCTGTGGTGATTCCCCAGCTAATTGTCGGACTGGGAAATCCAGAGCCTAAATATGACCAAACTCGTCATAATATTGGCTTTGCAGCTATAGATACCCTAGCTCGGGCTTGGCAAATTTCTCTAGCTGAAAATCGCAAGTTTCAAGGAGAATTTGGCGAAGGGAATGCAGCAGGTAAGGGTAAAGTCCGCTTGCTCAAACCCTTAACCTATATGAATCTTTCAGGACAAGCTATTCAAGCCGTAACCAATTGGTACAAAATACCGCCTGAATCAATCTTAATCATTTATGATGATCTAGATTTACCCTTGGGCAAAACTCGTCTGCGGTTGTCTGGATCTGCGGGTGGACATAATGGCATGAAAAGTATTATTTCTCATCTGAATACCCAAAATTTTCCTAGATTAAGAATTGGTATAGGTAAACCAAAGAACGCAATAGATGGGGATAATTCTCATACTGTTTCTCATGTTTTAGGGCGATTTTCTGCCACTGAGAATAAAGTCATGTCTCAAGTTTTAAACTTTGTCGTTGAGTGTGTTGAATTTAGTTTCAAACAGGGAGTAGAAAAGTCCATGAATCTTTGCAATCAGTCATTGACACAAGACGGCACCTGACCCAGCTACGGCGAATGTCTACAACTTGAAATTACAGCAGATTTCGCTCTAATGAGGTACAAACATAAAACTTCATAGATAAGTTAATTTTATCTACTTGGTGGCTTTTGAGTGGGATTAAATCGGTTTAGTGTTTAAGTAGGTGAACAAAATAAAAATGAGGGGTATTGAGTTTTGTAAAATGGCTGAAACTCAATCAGAATATCGCATTGAGACAACTTTACATACCGTTACATACCTTTAAATTTTCCTGTTCACCTACTTAAGCTCATTTACCCCCAGGATCTCCGATTCTAGTTTTCTAAATAAAGCCCGATAAACTGGTTCACCTTTGTTTTGAGTGGCTATTTCCCGTTCTGTGGGGACAGAAAGGGGGTTTTCGGCTAACCATGTTGTTGTTCCTAACTTTTCAAATGCAGGATGTTCATGAAAGCGATCGCACATTTCTACTGCTACAAATTCTATATCAGATTGCAGGAAAACAATACCACCAACTGTTAAATATTTTGCTAATTCTGTGACTAATTCTGGTTGCACTACCCGACGTTTCGCATGGCGATTTTTAAACCAAGGATCAGGAAATTGAATTGTAACTTTTTGCAAGCTTCCTACAGGTAATGTTGATAATAAGGAAACTAGGGAATTATTCACATTTGCAAACAGATAATGCAAATTTGTTAATTCCATTTCGTCGCGGATTCTATTTGCTTCTACTACTAGCGGTTCTCGAATTTCTAAACCTAAAAAATTCCAATTTGGTTCTACCTGTGCCATTTTGAGGACAAATCTACCTCTAGCACAACCGATATCTAAATGTAGAGGTAGGTTTTGTTGGATATAAATCTTTTCCCATTCTGGAGAAGCGGCTGGGGTTTGGAACTTACTCGCAAGGGGGTTAACGTGCTGACGAACTCGAACAGGTGACAAAATTTACTCTCCTTAAAAAAAACAACAATTCTAAACAAATGTATATAAATATTATTAAGTCTAAATATTCCTACACAGGTATACACAGTGAGGGTTATACTTTAAGAATAAGAATTTTTGCAACTTTATTTTTAACATTTTCTTAAAATCAATGAAACTCAATTTTCGTTTTGCTATAGTTAGCGACTTACACATTGCGCTTCCTGAAACCATCTGGGATCATCCTAGTCGCTTTCATTTGGTGGAAGTGAGTATTCCAGCTTTTGATAGTGTATTAGCACATTTAACCCAATTAGATTTAGATTTTTTGTTGATCCCTGGAGATTTAACCCAACATGGTGAACCAGCAAATCACAATTGGTTACAAAACAGGCTATCTCAATTACCTTTTCCATCTTATGTGATTCCTGGTAATCATGATCTCCCTGTTTTAATGGCTAATGAACAATCAATTGGCTTTGCAGATTTTCCCTATTATTACCAACAATTTGGTTATGAAAATCCTCAACAACATTATTACAATCGGCAGATATTACCAGGAGTGAGGTTAATCGGTCTTAATTCTAACTCATTTAATGATCAAGGTGAGCAAATAGGACGGTTAGATAGTCAACAATTCCAGTGGTTAGAACGGGAATTAGCAAGCATTAAAGATGAATTAGTTTTAGTAATGATCCATCACAATGTGGTTGAACATTTACCTAATCAATCAAATCATCCGATGGCAAATCGTTATATGCTGGAAAATGCAGCAGAACTGCGGACATTATTACAACGCTATGGAGTTAAGTTAGTATTTACAGGACATTTGCACGTTCAAGATATTGCTTATGCAGAAGGAATATATGATATTACCACGGGTTCTTTAGTCAGCTATCCTCATCCTTATCGAGTATTAGAATTTAACCGCGATGAATTGGGTAACGAATCCTTACAAGTTGTTTCTCATCGTGTGGAATCAGTGCCAGATTTTCCCAATTTACAAACATTATCACGGCAATGGATGGGCGATCGCTCTTATCCTTTTGTCCTCAAATTATTGACTTTACCACCTTTAAGTTTACCACTAGCACAGGCACAAATCCTAGCTCCCGGTTTACGGGATTTTTGGGCAACTATTGCCGATGGTGATGCTATGTTAGAATATCCACATTTTCCTATTCATGTCCGTCGTTATATCGAAGAATATAGTGCGGTTAATGATGGGAATACGGCTTTAATTGATAATCATAGTACGCTTTTAATTGGTAATGGGTAATTGGTAATTGGTAATTGGTAATGGGTAATTGGTAATTTTCTTCCTACTGACAACTGACAACTGACAACTGACAACTGACAACTGACAACTGACAACTGTACGGGCGAAGCATTTGGAGAACTATTTTTGGCAATGACCGATAATTTATCTTCCAAATGCTTCGCCCCTACTAACAACTGACAACTGACCACTGACCACTGACTCCTATTCCCCAAGAGAACGACAAATGGCAAATACAGAAGTATAACCATGTAAGAAAGTTCTGCCGCTGACTGGACCGATTTCACCACCGCAGAAAAAGCCACCCATTGGTAAATCATGGAGGTATCGGCTAAATAATTGAGAATCAAAATTAGGTTTGCCATAAAGTCCTGTTCCTCGTCCTAAACAGGTGAACATTAAAGCGCCTACGGGAGATGGTTCGCTGGCATTTTGACTTTGATATTCTTGCAGTAAAATTTCTAAATCTTGGGCTGATGCTTCGGCATCCCTCAGATGAAATTGTAACCTTTGTCCGGCACGAATGCGATCGCCAATTGCGATCGCCCCAGCATTAGGATCTACTCCTAAAATATTGCGAATTAAAAAATCCCCTGAATGTAAATTTAGCCGAAATTCATCCATTGCTAAACCTACAAATAAAGAATGTTGTGCTAAAGTTCGATCTTCTTCACTTAAACTACTAATTAAATTTCGCAATACCACCAACGGGACTTTTTCATCTAACTCAACAATAATATTCCGTTCCGCTTTGGTGACTTGCAACGGTTCACCAATGGGACGACATCCTTGGGCTACAATGGTATCTAAGACAATATTGCCACTTAAAGCTATACCTACCGTACCTTCCCGATACAATTTATCATTACAAAATAAGCCCACACGACCATTCATAAAGCCGCTGCTGGCCTGTCCTCCTACCACCACCGAACCCGGATAGGCAAAATCTAAACCCTGCAATAAATCATTCGTTCCTGAAGCAAAGGGACTAGACAAGAGAATAAATTGGGGGACTACGGAAGGTGGCACACCTAGCAAATCAATCCAAGCGGTGGGGGAACTATCGGAATCTGGCAATTCTTCGGCGACAATATGAAAAGGTCGGATTTCGACACCGGGAAGATGGGCTAAAGTCAGACTCAGTGCGGGTTCTGCTTCTATTTCTTCTGTTTCTCCTGCCTGTTTTCTGCCAATTACACCCCCAGCACTACAACCAATCAATACAGGTACAGAAAGTTTTTCCGCCAATAAAGGCAACAGCCGGGAATACTCACTCATAAAGGCAGAAGAAATGAATACCAGCCCTAAATGTGCTGGTGCTGTTAAAGATGCCACTGCTTGTTCTACGACATCGTTAATAGCCGCTTCTAAGGAAGGACGGGTTGATAGGGCATTTGTCCACTGCATTTGATCTGCCATGAGTTTTCGGTTTGTTTCTGTGTTGAGGTTAGTTGATTATTTTAACTAAGTTTGGTGATTGGTGATTGTTGACTTTCTGTTAAAATGTATTAAAGAATCTAGTTTCTTAGTAAAATTTGCAACATAAAAATACACACAGTCAATGAACAAAAGAGATATAGATAAAGTAGAAATAACTTCTGGTGATATCAAGGCTGAACAACTTGAACAGCTTAAAACCATTTTTCCAGAAGTGTTTACAGAAGATAATATAGATTTTGCCAAATTAAAGGCAACTTTAGGAAATTTTACAGATGATCGCCCAGAACGTTACTCTTTTACTTGGGCTGGTAAGCGTGAAGCTATTCAGATGTTGCAAACACCCAGTAAGGCAACATTAAAACCAGAATGTTCTGAATCAGTAGATTTTGATAATACTCAAAACCTTTTTATTGAAGGTGATAATTTAGAAGTTTTAAAGTTACTTCGCAAGTCCTATGCTGGACAAGTAAAGATGATTTATATTGATCCTCCCTACAATACGGGAAATGATTTTATTTATCCAGATAATTATACAGATCCTCTTGATAACTATTTAGAATTAACAGGCCAAAAAGATAGTGATGGTAATTTACAAACGAGCAATCCTGAAACCAGTGGACGTTATCATTCTGCTTGGTTGTCTATGATGTATCCCCGTCTTTTTTTAGCACGACAATTATTAAGAGAAGATGGGGTAATTTTCGTGAGTATTGATGATCATGAGGTTCATAATTTGCGGTTGTTGATGAATGAGATTTTTGGAGAAGAGAATTTTGTTGCTTGCGTGTGTTGGCAAAAAAAATATGCTCCAGCTAATGATACTGTTGATTTTTCGGCTACCCATGATTTTATATTAGTTTATAGTAAGCAGAGACAGTTTTTAGATAGTGGTAAACCAATAGCACTTATTGGCAGAATGGAGAGAACAGAAGAACAAAATAAACTATACAAAAATCCAGATAATGATCCGCGAGGTTTGTGGCGTGCGGATAACTATCTATGCAATAAAACTGCTGAACAAAGACCCAATCTTTACTATCCAATAATTCATCCCAAAACAGAAGAAGAAATTTGGCCTAGTCGAACTGCGGTTTGGCGCTATAGCAAAGCTAGACACCAAGAAAATGTTCAGGATAATCGAGTTTGGTGGGGATTAAATCAGGAAAATAAAGTACCTGCATACAAAAGGTTTTTATCTGAAGTAGGTGGAATAATATCAGATACTTGGTGGCAACATAAAGATGTTGGACATAATGACGAAGCCAAAAAACAGATTAAATCTCTCTTTCCAGAAGCATCTCAATCTTTTGATACACCAAAACCAACCCGGTTAATCAAACATATAGTTGAATTATCTACAAATACAGATTCAACTGATATTATTCTTGATTTTTTTGCGGGTTCTGCTACCACAGCCCAGACAGTATTAGAATTGAATCATGAAGATACGGGTGATCGTCGGTTTATTCTAGTTCAGTTACCACAAAAAACAGATAATCCACAGTTTCCTACTATTGCTGATCTTAGTAAAGAGCGTATTCGTCGCAGTATTCAGAAAATAAAAAATTCCGACAATGGTAAACTCCCATTGCAAAATCGGGAAACTCCAGAAGATTTAGGTTTCAAAGTTTTAAAATTATCTAAATCAAATTATCGTCAATCGCAAGAATTACCATCTGATACAGAACCCAAAGCATATATAGAACAACTAGAATTATTTAATGATCCTTTAGTTGATAGCTGGAAACTGGAAAATGTAATATATGAAGTCATGCTTAAACAAGGTTATAGCTTAACATCTCGCATTGAACAAGTTACAGAAATTGAATCAGCCACTATTTACAAAGTAACTGACGAAGATAAAAGACAGCATTTTTATATTAGTCTTGATAATCAATTTCATTTTGAAACAGCGAGAACATTAAAATTAACTAAAAATGATTTATTAATTTGCCGCGATATGGCAATAGATGACACTACAGCCGCTAATTTAGTCCTGCAATGTAGACTAAAAACTATTTAAAAGGAGTAGCAGATGGAATTTAGATTTGATGCCAACCAAGAATATCAAACTGATGCTATTGAAGCCGTTACTAATTTATTAGAAGGTCAACCTCGCATAGAATTAGACATGAGTTTAATTTTAGAATGGGGTTCTGCTGCTATTATGAATCGTCTGGATTTAGACGCAGTAAATTTATTAGAAAATCTGCAAGCTGTCCAGCAAAAAAATGAGATTCCACATGATGAATCACTCCAATATATTGAAGAAACAATAGAAACAATACGAGGTAAAAAAATAATTTACTTTCCTAACTTTTCTGTAGAAATGGAAACAGGAACAGGTAAAACTTATGTTTACTTACGTACCGCTTTACAATTATTTCAGCGTTACGGTTTACGTAAATTTATTATAGTTGTTCCTTCCGTTGCTGTCCGGGAAGGAGTTTTAAAGACTTTAAAAGTTACTGAAAGACATTTTCGAGAACTTTATAGTAATCCACCTTATCGTTATTATATTTATGATTCTGTCAATCTTTCCCAAGTGCGTCAATTTGCACTTTCTGATGGATTAGAAATTATGGTGATGACAATAGATGCTTTCAATAAAGCTGCTAATGTTATTCGTCAAAGTACAGATAGGTTAATGGGTGAAACACCACTGCATTTAGTACAATCAACCCGTCCTATTTTAATCTTAGATGAACCGCAAAATATGGAGAGTGAAAAAAGTATTGCAGCTTTAGCATCTCTTCATCCTTTGTTTATTCTTCGCTATAGTGCAACTCACAAAAACCCCTATAATTTAATTTATCGGTTAACCCCCTGCGCTGCTTATAATCAAGGTTTAGTTAAAAAAATTGAAATAGGTTCTGTCATCAAAGAAAATGACTTTAATCAAGTATTTTTGCGATTAGAAAGTATTACCAGTCAAAAGAAAACTATTACTGCTAAAATTGCTGTTCATCAATTACAAAAAAATGGTACAATTAAAGAAAAGGTAATTACAGTAAAGCCTGGAGATTCTCTATTTGAAAAAACTAACCGCAGTGAATATGCAGATTTTGAAATAGAAGAAATTAATCCTGGTTCTCAAACAGTGCTTTTTACCAATAACTTAGAAATTAGTAGAGGTGAATCTAAGGGAACTGATAAAGAAGCTATTTTTGAGGCACAAATTCGTTATACTATTGAAGAACATTTCCGTAAACAAAAAAGACTAAAATCCCAAGGTATTAAAGTTATTTCACTATTCTTTATAGATAAAGTTGCTAATTATAAAACAGAAAATGGTGAAAATGGTATTATCTGTCAATTATTTAATCAAGCCTTTGAAGAGTTGAAAGTAGATTATCCAGAATGGCAAACATTTAAACCGGAACAAGTTCAAGCTGCTTATTTTGCCCAAAAGCGCAAAAAAGGAGGAGAAACTGTTTTTGAAGATAGTACCACTGGTACTGCAAAAAAAGATGAAGAAGCCTATAATTTAATCATGAAAGATAAAGAGAGGTTACTTTCTTTAGATGAACCTGTGGCTTTTATATTTTCCCATTCTGCATTAAGAGAAGGTTGGGATAATCCTAATGTTTTTCAAATTTGTACCCTCAATCAAACAACATCAGAAACTAAAAAACGCCAAGAAATTGGCCGGGGTGTGAGATTAGCAGTGAATCAAACAGGAGAAAGAATATTTGATGAAAAAATCAATATTTTAACCGTTATAGCTAACGAAAGTTATGAAAAATATGTAGCAGAACTACAAAAGAATATTGAAGATGAGTATGGTAAAGAAGGTGTACCACCAAAACCACCTAACGCTAGAGAAAAAGGTGTAGCTAAATTACGTAAAGAATACTTATTAAAACCAGAGTTTCAAGAATTGTGGGAGAAAATTAAACATAAAACTCGTTATGCTGTGCAAATTCATACAGAAAAACTGATTGAGGAAGTAGTTAAGGAATTAGATACAAAAACTATTAATCCTCCTCGGATTACTATTACTAAAGCACGGGTAGAGGTAGGCAATGAAGATATATTAGAAACCATACAACTTACCACCAGTAAAACAGCTATGACGTTAACTGGAAAGCGACCTTTACCTAACGTAATTACTATCATGGTAGACTTGTTGGAGAACACAACTCCATCTGTATCATTAACTCGTCATACCTTATTAACAATATTAAAACGATTGAATAATCAAAAAAGTGTACTTTCTAATCCTCATGAATTTGCTACAGTAGCAGTACAAATTATTAAAAATAAACTAGCAGATCATTTAGTAAATGGGATTCAATACGAAAAAATAGATAATTGGTATGAAATGACTCAGTTTCAAGATGAGATTGAAACTTGGCAAGAATATCTAATTCCGGCAAATCGTTCGGTTTATGATCATGTGATTGTTGATAGTCAAGCCGAAAATATACAAAATAGTATTGAAGGTAAATTTGTTGCAGATTTAGAACAACGAGATGATGTAAAACTATTTTTCAAACTTCCTAATTGGTTTACTGTACCTACACCAGTAGGGGAATATAATCCAGATTGGGCAGTTATTGTGGAAGATAGAGACGAACATGGAGAAGCAGTAGGTAAACCACTTCTTTACCTGATTCGTGAAACAAAAGGTACAAGAAATTTAGATGAATTGCGACCTGATGAAAAACGTAAAATTATCTGTGGTGAAAAGCATTTTCATCAAGCATTAGGAGTAGATTACCGAGTGGTAACTAGCGTTAATGAGATTACGATCTAAATAAACCGGAAATGCAGGGCGATTATGAGGTAAAATTAGAAGAAATGGTTTGAAGGCAGAGCCTTATAGAATTCATTCCCATACAGAGTATGGGAACGAGAAAAACGTCTGAACTATGATTTGTAGGATTATTTTGATGAAAATGAGGGATTCATCATAAAAATCATCAAAATCACAAAAATCATAGTTTAGACATTAATTCTTGCGCTGCTTGGGGTGAAAAACTAACAGAAATAGAACCTTCTACCAGATTTGGTGTGAGAGGTGCAGAAGACATAACCTACTTATTAATAATTATTCGTAATTATCCACATTACCATATCCAGATCCCCGACTTGTTTGAGAAGTCGGGGATCTTTTGTTCCTTTTTGTTCAATAAAGAGATAAATTCTTAATAAGCAGTTTTTGACATATTTCCTGTATATTTATTCCTAGAAATAAATACCTATTGTTGTACAGTAATAGTTAAAGAAAACAAATTCTCTAGTCTTTTTTTCCACAAATCACACAAGATTAACAAAAGATTAATATATGATTTACGATAACCGCACGGAAGTAAGAAAAGTTTTAATTATTACCCTACTGCTTAACGTATTTGTAATGGGCTTAAAAGTCCTTGTGGGTCATTGGACAGGTTCTTTAAGTTTGCTGGCTGATGCTTTACATAGTGTGACTGATAGTGCCAATAATGTCTTAGGCTTAGTTGCTATTAAGTTTTCTTCACCATTGCCAGATCGGGAGCATCCTTATGGGCATAATAAATTTGAAGCACTAGGCGCTTTAGGGATAGCTGCATTTTTAGGAATAGCTTGTTTTGAAATTGTCCAAGGTGCAGTAGAAAGAATCCTCAAAGGTGGCGAACCTGTAAAAGTATCACCTCCAGAATTGTGGTTATTACTGATTGTGTTAGGAATAAATATTTTTGTCGCCTTTTATGAACGGAATGTGGGAAAAAGAGTAGGTAGTTCGATTTTAATCGCTGATGCTACCCATACCATGAGTGATATTTGGGTGACAATCTCCGTTATTGGTGGTTTAATTGGTGTGTGGCTGGGTTATCAGTGGTTAGATGTAGCACTAGCTTTCCCAGTAGCTTTACTGGTATTTTGGAGTGGTTGGTCAGTTCTAACCGAAAATTTACCCTGGCTTGTGGATCAAATGGCCATAGCTCCCGAAACAATTCATACAATTGCAGTTTCTGTCCCCGGTGTAATTAACTGTCATGATATCGCTTCCCGTGGTGTCATTGGTCGTCAAGTGTTTATAGAAATGCACTTAATTGTTGATGCAGCAGATGTAGAAACGGCTCACAATACCACAGAGGAAGTTGAAAAACAACTAGAACAACGTTTTCATCCTGTGAGGATTTTAATTCATGTTGAGCCACCTGCATATCAATCTGAGCGCATCACCTTTGAAGCCGAACAAACATAATTTGGTAGCAAATCATTTTATTTTTCCAACCGCACCGCATACCACTGTACATATTCTCCAGGCCCCACATCTAAATTACAACTTGTATCCAGCAAATATTGTGCTTGTTCGCTAACAGACTCAAATTTTTGCACATCCAATGGTAAATCCGCAAATGCAATTTGTGATAAAGTTTTTTCCAGCTTGATTAATAATTCCGCCACTGTCAGAAATTGTTCTGGTTGATTTGTTTCCAAAACAACAAAATCGTCCTGCTGATACATTAATTGATTTGGCATTTTTAGTAATTTGGTAATTGGTAATTGGTAATTGGTAATTGGTAATTGGTGATAGTTTTACCACTGACAACTGACAACTGACAACTGACAACTGTACGGGCGAAGCATTTGGAGAACTATTTTTGGCAATGACCGATAATTTATCTTCCAAATGCTTCGCCCCTACTGACAACTGACAACTGACAACGAACAACGAACAACTGACAACTGACAACTGACAACTGTACGGGCGAAGCATTTGGAGAACTATTTTTGGCAATGACCGATAATTTATCTTCCAAATGCTTCGCCCCTACTGACAACTGACAACTGACAACTGACAACTGACAACTGACAACGAACAACTGACAACTGACTAAGATGGATATACTGGCATTGTAAAATGAAACCATGCACCACCGTGGGGAGATGAATCTACCCAAATTTGACCGTAATGGGCGCGGATAATGCGTTGACATAAACAAAGACCAATTCCATATCCATCTGTGTCTTGATCGCGTTGGAGACGGAAAAGATTCTCAAAAATGCGATCGCGGTTTTCTTCGGGAATACCAGGGCCTGTATCACCAATCGTAAATTGCACTTTTTGGCTAGTGCGATGGAGTCCCGCTACAGTAATTATGCCACCAGACGGTGTATATTTGATGGCGTTATCTAAAAGATTAACCAGGACTTGGCGAATGCGTTCAGGATCAGCATAAACAGAGGGTAAATCCTGGGGAATGTCTATTTCCACCGTTTGAGATTTAGCAATATAGCGATCGCTCAATTCCTCTAATACCTGTAAACAAATTTCCCCTAATTGTAACTTTTGTGGTACAATTGGCAATTCCGTATCGTCACCCCGCCCAGCTTGTAACAAATCAGCAATCATCCGATCAATGATCTTGGTTTGCGTCCGAGCCTGTTTTAATAAATGTATAGCCAAACCAGGTTTCAGGCGTTGAAATCCCCCTGTATCTGGATTGTAATTAGATTGAAGAGTTTCAATAGCGATCGCCGCAGCCGTCAGAGGATTACGGAGATCATGTGCTAAAATCGCAATTACTCGGTCTTTAAATAGTAGCTGTTCTTGCAGTCTCTCCTTTTCCTGCTTCAGACGAAAAATTTCATCCCCTAGTTGAATTGCCTCGGCCGAAGTAGCAACAGAATGAATGGTAGATTTAGGCGAAATCACCTGACTCTTTTCATCCAAACATTCCTGTTTATCTGCCTGTAATTTCAAAAAAGTGGCAACAGCGTGTTGCCAACGCGGCCACCAAATTTTTAATTGGGGAATAATATTAGTACCAGCAATAGTTTGTTGAGGTTCGGGATGAATCTTAACTAGAGCAGGGGTTGCTACTAACTTAAAATGTTCCGCTAAATAGGGTTGTTGTCCAACATCAATAATTTGTAGTTCAAAACTATACCCAGCCTCTAATTCTTTTAAATAAACCCGAATTTGCTGCACTTGTTGACGAGACTGAGGCCGTCCATCAACAAATAACAATAATTGGAGAGGAGCTTCAGCATAAATAGGCTGATCCTGGGAAACTTGCATGACATCTTGTTTCAGCACTGGTAACAACCTGGGGACGCTTTACATAGGGTAAAATGGACTAACGTTGCTTAATGGCCGTTGTTTTTCTAATTTAATATCTATTTTAGATTCTTCCTACTCCAATTCGATCTAGGTTTTTGGGTGGAAACGGATTTTTTCGGAATTTTGCTGCCATTTGCTCTTACTTTTACAGCTACTAGGCTTCTAGTCAGGAATTGTTGAACCTATCGTCACCTCCTTTAGCAATTATAAGGGAAATGTCGAAAACCCTTGAAGATGTAGCTGACTAAGTCAGCTACATCTGTGCTTTAGACAAGGGATGAAGGCTAGAGGCTTTCCTTTATCCTGCATTGACATTAATTTAAAAATTTGAAATTATTTCAAATTTTAACTTACCTTTGGGGGTTAAAGTCCCCTGCTTCTACAAGCAGCGGGTTTTGCGTCGGGGTAAAATCCCCGTTGCAAAACGTAATTCTAAATTCTAAATTCTGCATTCTTTTAATCCATATTCGTGAGACAATTAAATTGTCAGCAAAGACATTAAAAACCTACCGGGGGACTCTCGGAAAGTTACGCTTGTCAGAGATGATTCTGCCAGTAATGGCAAACAGGATCAGGGCAAGAACCCAAATATTTAAGGAACCCTGCCTGAAGCTGGGATAACTGAGAGATATAGACTGAAACTCTCTATAGAATCCCCGCGTCTTTAGACCGGGGAGTGTCAATTACAGAACCCAAAAAATAGCCCTAGTAGTTTGTCAAGATAAAACAGTCGGTTTTAACCGACTTTAACTTTAAGACAGGGAATTTACTCCCTGGCTGACTACCAAGCCCCAAAAATGCTAGTGTAGAAAGTGAAAATCAATTTGTGATTTCTTTGTGTTTTCCCGTAACTACCCTGCTGTATTCCTGAGTTTAGCTGTTTTACTATCCTTAACAGCCTGTGCTAACAGTCAATCTGCTAAAAACCTAGAACAATCATTAGCGGCTGACCCTCAGTTGCAAAATAATCCTGTTCCCTTTGGCAAACCTCAGAGTCAGCAAGTAACACCCAACCCCAACACATCAACAATTAAATTACCGGCTGATTTTCCCGCAGATATACCCATTTATCCCAATGCTAAATTAGAGGAAGTTACACCAGCTAATTCGGAAAATAAAATATCAATTCGGTGGCAAAGTGCAGATCCTAGTAATTTAATTACCAGCTTTTATCGTCAGCAATTTCAGGCTAAAAACTGGCAAATTGTGCAACAGCCTCAAGATGATGTAGATGGGGCTTTTTCTGCCCGACGCAATGATCTACTCATCAATGTCACAATTAAACCACAAACCGTTACCAAAGCTGAACCCAATCAACCGCAAACTGCTACTAAATTATTAATTGAATATTCATCTAATTCTAAGGACACATCAACTAACCCAGTTACACCATCAGATAATTCTGAATTTATAGGTCCAGTATTACCTAAAACTGATAATACTAACGTAGTCACTCAGCCAACCCTACAGCCAACCACCCAACCGGAAACCTTAACAACTCAGGAATTCAGTGATATTCAGAAAGCACCTCCAGAATGGCGCTCTCATATTCAAGATTTAGCTACATTAGGTGTATTATCCATCGAACCGAAAACAACCGAATTTCTTCCTGATAAAATTATCACCCGTCGGGAATATGCCCGCTGGTTAGTTGCAGCTAATAATGCCATGTATGCGAATAATCCAGCCAAACAAATCCGGTTAGCATCCCCCAGCACTCAACCAGCTTTTAGAGACATCTTAACCAAAGATCCTGATTTTCCTGTCATTCAGGGATTAGCCGAAGCAGGTTTAATTGCCAGTGCTTTGTCTGGAGATGCCACAGCCGTGTTATTTCGTCCTGATGCACCCTTGACGCGAGAACAATTAATCCTGTGGAAAGTTCCTTTAGATACTCGCCAAGCCTTACCCGCAGCCAATTTGGAAGCCGTTAAACAAACTTGGGGTTTTCAAGATGCAGGTAGCATTGAACCCAAAGCTTTAAGAGCAGTTTTGGCTGATTTCCAGAACGCTGAACAATCAAATATTCGCCGAGTTTTTGGTTATACAACCTTATTTCAACCCAAAAAACCTGTAACTCGTGCTGAAGCTAGTGCAGCTTTATGGTATTTCGGTACTCAAGGTGAGGGAATATCAGCAACGGAAGCTTTAAAGCTGAAAAGGTGAATAGGGCTTGCTGATATCGCAGCCTAGGGTATAACTCCTGCGTCCTCACGCCAGCTATAGCCATTGAATTGCAGAATATGGGTTTTCGCTCACCTATTTACAGATGATCTCGTTTTTTGTTGTCTGCTTCGAGGATAAAGATTCACACAGAAAAGCATCCATATTACCTGCGTGGACACTGTTAGCATGAATGTATCGAAAACCTTGTTGCTCTATAAGTTCGATCAATCCAGGATAATCCACCTTATCTGGATGAAACTCTGCAATCATTGCTCTTACCCTCTTAAGCCAAGATATATCCCCCGATAGTAGCTGCTGTTCACCGCCTTCAATATCCATTTTCACCAGATCCACTACTTCATCTTCAGATACATAAGCGAAAAGAGTTTCCATTGATATCATTTTGACCTGTTGCACACTGATTAACAGTTCTTCAGTTGGCGCGACTCTTCCGAGATTTGATTCCTGTGAGGTCTCGAAAGATACGATCCCATCTGTTAAACCTATCGCAGATTCTATAACGATGCCATTGATTTTGTTTTGAGCAAAATTTTTACGTATTAAGATAGCATTCTTCGGATCTGGCTCTACAGCAATAATTCTGTCGCATCTATAGTTCTTGGAAAACCAAATACTTGTTAGACCAATATTTGCACCAAGGTCAACAACTAGGTCAGGCTTTAGAGAGAAAGGTAACCTGTAAGCCTCATCCAAAAAAACTTCACGTATACCTTGGATATCCCCGCGATTTAGACGATAAGTAAGGACGACACCATTCGCGCAGATTATAGTGCGTTCCTGATCATAAGAAGGTAGATTGGTAATTTTCAGTATCCTGTAGAGAAAAAAGTCAGAGGATAATCGCACAGAAGAGAGCAGCGTATCTCCAAGCAACCATGCTTGTCGCACTTCTGTCCATGTATTTCTGAGCGTTTTACCGAAAGAAAATAGCAATGTCATAGAGTTTTTCTTTTTCTAAGAGTGTTCTAAGAAGCAAAATTCTGATTCGGCTTAATTGCCACAATAAATCATTTTTTGGTTCCCATTGTCTTATGAGCGGGATATAGCAAACTCCAGATGATTAGAACATCAATTGATGACGAAACTCCTTCCACAAAAGGGTTATACTATTGAATCCTGACTCGGTGACTCCTGACTTTTAGCTCCTGACCCACTCCATATTAAACTATATTGAGCAATTTGTATTTTTAATGCAACAATAACTTTTCAAAAATGTACAATTAGCTCTTCCTTCCAGGAAGAGGATTAGAAAATGGAAAACTTTTATCTTTTTTTTTCCTGAAAAAGGGAGGCTTTCAACCTTGAATGGATCAATTGTCAATTGGTAAAAAGTCTAAAAACCGATTATATACTGACTCTAAATATAACTATGACAGGCTATTCAGCCTGTCATTTCTACTTCTTAATTCTTAACTTTACTTTTTGGGTGTGGTTGCAGGTTCAGCCGTTGGTTTAACTGTAGGTGTAGGTTTGGCTGTAGCTGTAGGTTCAGCCGTTGGTTTAACTGTAGGTGTAGCCGTTGGTTTAACTGTTGGTTTAACTGTTGGTTTAACCGTTGGTTTAACCGTTGGTTTAGCCGTTGGTTTAACTGTTGGTTTAACTGTTGGTTTAACTGTTGGTTTAGCCGTTGGTTTAACTGTTGGTTTAACCGTTGGTTTAGCCGTTGGTTTAGCCGTTGGTGTAGCTGTTGGTGTAGCTGTTGGTGTTGGTTTATCAATGACGTTCTTAACTTCTTCATTTAGTTTTTGACGAAGTTGCAAATCAGCAATCCCAGTTTCTGAGAGTTGATGTTTTTTCTGGTACTCCTTTACCAACTCTTCTAACTGGGGACTGTAGAATTGATCACGGGGAAGTAGAGTTTTTGGTTTAAGTACAGTATTCAAATTAGCTTGCAGAATTTCGACGATCTTCGCGGCTTGATCTTGGGTTCTGGGGCCTACTTTCCCGTCCACCTTTAACTTGTAGCCTGTTTGAAATTGATTGATAGCCTTTTTAGTTTCCTCATCAGTCAGAGGATCTTTGGTAACTTTAACGTTATAACCCAACCCCCGTAATACGGATCGGAATTCGTCCGGCGTATAGTTGCGCTGACGGGCTGCAAAAGCTATGTTTGACGATACAACACTAGCTGCTACCATACAGGTTAAAGCTATAGTTACTCTAGATTTGTCGAAACTACACCACATCATAAAAACTCCTTGGGATTAAATCCTTGATATTAAGAGACTAACAGGTAATTTTGAAGTTTTTTTTAACCTCTGGCTTCATAATTATTGATTAATTCTGATTAATTTGACTTTGATTGATTATTAATGGGTATAAGAAAAATTACTATTCGACATCTGCTAATAGTCTCAATTCTGAAAAATCTGTGTTGCTACTTGTTTATACCAACATACTTTAATTTTAGCAATATTTAGTCACTCCTCAACGTACCTAAAACTGGGTTTCAAACTGATGCTACTGTATTTCGTAAACCCACAATTTACCACATATAAGAAACCATGAGTAAATTAAAAAATTACCAGCGAAAAAACCTATGGTTTGAAAGAGTAATGGCAATTACTGCCACTGCTAACTTAGTATTAGTTTTCTTTGATTTAAGTTACGTACCTTGGCGAGATTTTTACTTCCGCAGACTTCCTGAACTAACTCGTTTATACGATCCAATTAAAGGTATTGAACCTCATCGTGATACAAAAAAATATTTAGAAGCAGTAGCTAGATTGGAAGTACAGGTAACTCAAACAGGCTTAATCTCACCGCAAGTCAAAGCCAAATTAGCAGACCTTCGTTTTCTCAGCAAAGAAATGATTGAAACTAATCCTTTTGCCGGTGCGGGGAAAAGTGGAACTCTAGAAAAAATCAAAAACCGAATGCGGGAACGCGTCAGTAAAGAATCTGCAAAAGGTGCATTTAATACTTTTTGGAGTCAAGAGTATTTATCTAAACATGGTTGGAATCAGGAAATAGACTTTTTCAACCAGAAAATTCGTCCGGAAATTGCCAAAAACTATTATCGTAAAATTGGTGAAAATGGGGAATTTTTGAATAATTTTTGGATAATTGATTTACCATTTGTCCTTTTATTTGCTATAGAATTATTAGGACGTACTTTCTTCATCAAACGTAGATATAGTCATTTAAGTTGGTTCGAGGCAATTCTCTGGCGGTGGTATGATCTATTATTACTAATACCAATTTGGCAATGGTTACGAGTCATCCCAGTGACCATAAGACTAGATCAAGCCAAATTAGTTGATTTTTATGTAATTAGACGGCAAATTCATCAAGGTATTCTTGCCAATTTTGCCGAAGAAATTACAGAAATTGTCGTAGTTCAGGTAATTAATCAATTTCAAGGTTCAATTCAACGAGGTGAAATTACTCGTTGGTTATTAGAATCAGAAAATGTGCGTTCTTACATAGATATTAATAATATCAATGAAGTCGAAGCAATTACTGGATTGTTAATTAAAACTCTTGTTAATCAAGTATTACCAAAAATCCAACCAGAAGTAAATGCCATTTTGTGCCATAGTATTGAAATCGCTTGTCAGCAATTACCAGGCTATAGTAATATCCGCATGGTACCAGGATTAGGTAAAGCCCAAACACAAATTAGTGAACAACTAGCCACCCAAATTACTAATAATATCTATGCTGCTTTAGCTAGTACCATCAAAGATCCTGTCGCGGCAAAACTTTCCACTCAGCTAATAGAAAAATTTACAACTTCATTCACTTCAGAAATTCAGAAAAAACAAGTTCTGGTAGAAATTCAAAGTTTACTAAATGACTTTTTAGAAGAAGTTAAAATTAACTACATTCAACGTTTATCCCAAGAGGATATAGATAAAATTTTGGAAGAAACTAGAAAAATGCGAACGGAATCATCCAGCAGTTTATCTATTCGTCAATAAAACATTAGCCAATAGATAGATGAAAATTATCAGAATTTTTGCCAACCTGGAATCAATAGGCATCCCAAAGCATTTCTGATAGCTTGCGTGGCGTAGCCATACAATATTAAGTAGTGTAGGGTGGTATTTCCCACCCTAAGTATATTTCAAAAATCAAATAGGATTCCTATAGACATAGTTATCATTCATTAAAACCATGAATAAAATCATAGATGCGGATATTAATCAGATTGATATCAAATTATTTTTGGAAGAGATAACTCCCGCACAAGCAGAAACTTTATGTGGTGGTTATTGTCAATCATCACAGGATGATCAAGATGCGTCCATGAATGATATTGCTGAGATTATCAATAATGCCAAAAAACAAACTCAAGGTGTAGATAATAAACGCAGTAATCAGAAGATTAATACCATAGATAAATCCAAAAAAACTTACCTGAATGGAGTAGAGATACCCCGCAAGGGAAAAACAGCAGTTATATCCTTTTGAATTTTAAATGTGGATTTAACAGGCTAATTTAGGTACATCATTGGCTTTATTGAGAATAAATAAACTTTTATCTCCCCCACGGCCAATTCTTAAAGTTTCATCTAAGTAAGTAATATCGAGAGTGGCAATTCTCCCTTGAGGATTATTAGCTGCTACAACTTTAAATGGATTTAGTTGAGGTGTGTTAATACCGACAATTTTTTCAATAGCTAAATAACGTTTATCAAAATAAACATTGATGCGTTTATCTGCTGTATTTGATATATCTATGGCAGGTTCAAAATTAGCTGTTACTTTCACATATCCTGATATTAAACCCAGAGGATGTTGCACTTGAGCTAGATTAAAAAATAGTTTATCGGCAATATTAATTACTTGATAAACTTTACCTATTTGTAATCCCAATGGTAGAGAATCTAAAGAACGGATTTCTCTAGCTGTGGAGTATTGCAGTTGCCAAGCACCATCTAATAAATCCGTAGCATGGAGAAGAGGTTGAGGGTTAGGATTGAGACTTTCTAGTTCTGTTGTTAATTGTTCAATTTCCTCAACTAAACTTTTATCAAGCTTTAAATTAGTAAGAGGATAACCATCACTGTTAATTTGATTTTTTTTGATAGTTGCTTGTAATTTCTCTTTCAAAAGTTGATTATTCATGAGATGAAATATTTGTATAAAACTTTTTGTAAATTATTGGCACTGGTACGAGTATATCTTATATTCCCAAATAAATAACCTGGCAGTTATTATCAACTACCAGGCTTTTGATTACTCAAAAATTATGTTATGGAGAAATTACAGAATACCCCAGAAGTGGAGAAAGCCTTGACCAGAAAATATTTCAATCAAAGCTGCTGCTGAAAAACCAATCATTGCTAAACGACCGTTCCAGATTTCTGCTCCCGGTGTAAAACCCCATTGCCAAGCGTTGCGATCAGTTGCTACGGGTGTGTTAGATGTTTTTGTTGCATTAGTCATGATCAGCACTCCAATTAGGATTTACTAAGATTTATTGTCTTATGTAAATAAATATAACATTTTTCTGAAAAAAACAACATTTATTTATATTTTTTTGCAACTATGTGTAGATTAGGATCTTATGCTTAAACCACGTGGTCTGGTTCTAAAGCACAGGGATACGCCGAATCCCCCGTTTCTACCTGAATAGTAGAGTGTTGAATCCCGAAATGGTGTTCCAGTTCCTGAGAAACTTCCCATAAAAAAGCATCACCAGGATAGCCTTCTGGCATGACTAAATGAACTGTGAGTGCGGTTTCTGTCGTACTCATAGCCCAAATGTGAAGATCATGAATTTTCAACACCCCAGGACATTCAATTAAGTAATTTTTTACGGCACGGAGTTCAATTCCTGCTGGTACGCCATCAAGTGCCAAATTTACGGAGTCTCGGAGTAAGTGCCACGTCCCAACCACGACAACAGCCACCAGCACTAAGCTAACTAATGGGTCAAGCCACAGCCAATGGGTGAATAAAATCGCAATTCCAGCTACCACAACTCCCAAGGATACCAAGGCATCAGCAGCCATGTGTAAAAATGCTCCCCGAATGTTTAAATCACTTTTGCGTCCTGACATAAACATGAGTGCAGTAGCAGTATTAATGATAATGCCGACCAGGGCAACACCAATAATAGTTTCTCCCGATACTGGACTAGAATCATTAAAGCGGCGAATAGCTTCCCAAGCAATAGCACCCATAGACAAAAGCAAGACCACAGCATTTACTAGAGCAGCTAAAATCGAAGAAGCCCGCAATCCATAGGTATAGCGGTGGCTGGGAGGACGACGGGCAAGGGAACTTGCACCCCACGCCAGGAGGAGTCCCAAAACATCACTCAGGTTGTGACCCGCATCAGCAAACAAAGCCAAGGAGTGCGCTAAGTAGCCATAGGTTGCTTCAACAATCACAAATCCTATATTCAGCGCTGTTCCAATGGCAAAAGCCCGGCTAAATGTGGCTGGGGCGTGACTGTGATGGTGTCCATGTTCGTGGTGATGATGGTGGTCGTGGTCCTGTGTCATAGTGATGAGTTGGGAGTAAAGAACGGATTATTTTCACTTATTAGCAAGTTATGAGTAAGAAATAATAAAGATACATTGCTTTATCTCTCATTTTTAGAGATTTTTCCATTCTTCTAAACTTAATTTAGCTTGATGAATTACAATAGCGTATAATGTGCCAATCGGAATATCTTTACTGTGCATTGGTAATACAACCATTCTACCATCGGAATGTTCTAAAACTAAATGACTACCTTTTTGATGATTTTCTATAAATCCTGCTTTTTTTAATTTGCGTAATGCTTTTTTAGGAGTAATAGCAGATAATTTATCGCTCATGAAACTAACTCGATAATTAGAAATGTTCCCGAATTTTTCTCAATTCTGGGAATAGGTAAACCCCGTTTTTCTAATGTTTCTAAATAAGCTAATACTGCTTCAGTAACATTTTTTTCTGCTTCAGAAAAATCTTGACCAAAGGAAGAAATATAATTGAGTTGGGGTATGGTAGCAATTACCATATTGCTATCACTATCAAAGCTATATTCTACTGGAAACTCTAGTCTATCCATAATCATAGTACCCTTTGTATCTGCTTTGAATTATAACTTAATAATATCTCAATTATAGTTACTAGCCAGAAATTTATTTCAAGGTTCACTATTCATGGCTTTTAATACTCTTTCGATTTGCTTGGGTGCGTCTATTTGTTGGGGACTCCAAAGATACATGGCTTTGTGAAAATATTCTTCACTGTTGGCTTTATCTCCCATTTTTTGATAGGTTAATGCTTGTTGAAAGTAGGCTTCTTCTAGATCACATTTTGCACTGATTTTATTTAAGATTTCAATTGATTCTTGATGATGGGTAAGGGCTGTTTCAAAATCATTTTGGATGCGGTAAAGTTCAGCTAATCCTGTTAATGCTTTTCCTTTTACTTGAGGATAATTAACTTCTTCTGCAAAGTTGATCGCTTGTTGATAACTTTCAAAACTATCATTGATTTTTTTGAGATTTTTACAAGTAAGAGCATAAAAAATATATGAATAACCTACACCCCATACAGATCGTTGATACGAATCAAATTCAAAGTTGCATTGATTCAATAAATTTAATGATTCTTCTTGAGAATTTATTTGAGAATGAATATAAGCCAAAATAAAAATAGAGTTTTCAAGATAACGCTGTTCAGATTTTAATTCCTCATAAAGACAAATACTTTTGTTAACACAATTTGCTACTTTTGTAAAATCCCATAAATCTATGTAGCAAAGACCCATATTAAATGAAGAAGCAACATTCAAATTATGGATATAATTAATATGATTATTGTCCTTTTTATCTAAAATCAATTGTATTGCTATTTCTTGACATTTTTGGTGATGTTTAATTGCTTTAGATAATTCTCCCGTCATCCAATATAAATCACCCACTATATTATGTAGACGAGATAATGTATAACTAGTTTTTACTTTATCTATAATAATATTAATTGCAGCCTTCATTTCTTCTAATAATCCAAATCTATAAAATTCAACTCCAAGAGGAACATTCTGTTCTATTCTATTACTTAGTTTTTTCGCAATAACATAACCAGCTTTATCATAATTTTCAATATTCAAATAATGGTAATAACTTTCAAAAGCAGTTAAAGCATCTTTAACAGTTTCAACACTTTTAACACTTTCAGTCCAAAACTCTGCGGTTTGTATATTTGCTTTTTCCCAATCTTGACTATTTCTCAATTTATCTATTGCTTCTTCCCGAATAACTGGATGTAACCAATATTGATTATGCTTAAATTCAACTAAACTGCGTTCTTTTAAAACTCTAATAATTCTTTGATGCTTATTGTATCCTACATCCCAAAGTAAACAAAATAAACCTTTCTCTGGTACAGTTGGCACATCTTGATAACGATAACATCCCATGCGACAGAGTAAATTATAAGCATCATTAAGATCAATTGATTGAAGTCGCTTAAACTGTTCTTTAATTAAATTTTCTAATGTAGGTTCAATGAGCAAATATTCCTTATTTTTGAGCCAATATTTTTCTAAATTAACATCATAATCTTGTATGATTACTTTACTAATAACATCCATTGCTTTAGCATTACCACCAAAAGCATCACGAATTTCTTGCAGAGATTTCTTGTCAGCATCAGTATTTATTATTATTTTCTGATTATTAAAATATTTTTTCCATGCTTCTAAAGTTAAACCAGGTAGCCTATAAGTTTCAATTTCAATACTTGCTTCATGCAATTTTTCACGACTGGTAATTAAAGTAAATGATTTAACGCTGGAATCGGTTAAAACTCGCAATAACTCCACATAACTACGATGCTGTTCAATAAACTGTCCAGAAGCATCTAAAGCAGGTTCGAGGTTATCTATGAAAATCCCTATTTCCTCTGTTTGGAGTTTCTGCTTTAATCGGTCTAAAGATACCATAAGCTCCGGTCCGGGTTCTAAATCTAATTCACGCAGTTTTCCTGCTAATAAACTCTGTACAGAGGCAATATCTTTTGTTTCTTTGGCAATAGTAAATTCTATGACTATTTTAAACTTATTTTGGAAATATTTCTGGGCTAAAATAGTTTTTCCAGTTCCTCCAGGTGCAATAATTTGGATGATTTTTGCACCTTCATTGATGAGGCTGTCAATGTGGGAAATTGAAATTTTCCGACCTACGAAATTAGGATCATATTCAGGATTGTCAATGATAGGTGGGGGTGATTGTAAATTCCATCTTCTCTCGAAAATTAATAAATTGGATTCATCAAAATTTGTGTATTTATTGATTTTGGTGTTTTCGTTTATTTTACCACAATCTGCTCAAGCAGATATATATCGAAACGTAGGTACAGGAAAATGTATGAATGTACCAGGACCAGATAGATACGGTAACTATTTAAATAGACAGATTTCACAGTACAATTGCATTAGCAACGACCCTGAACAAACTTTTAATTCTGATCCAGAACGTGACCCTTATAGGCTTCTCCGTTTTGGTAAAAATAAATCACTTTGTTGGAACACAATTAATGGAACTACAGATGGAGCAAAACCATTTTTATACGTTTGTACATGGGGTGACTCTGGACAAATGATTGATTACGAAAGATCAATTCAACGTCTTCAAATGTCAGGAAAAGGGTTTTGTATAGAAGCTGATGCTACAGGAGGGAATTTTAGTCCGATTAGTTTGAAACGTTGCAGAGATAATTATTCATTGCAAAAATGGACAATTATTAAGTGATTAAAAATAATCATCATTATCAATCTGAATAATGCTGTGAATCAAATTGATTAAATCTATTTAATGTAGGGTCTATACGACCCTAATTTTTTAAGGAGATAACAGTGCTTAAATGGTATCTTGTCCTCATTTCTATAATTTTTTTTACCATAAATACATCAGAATCATTAGCAGCCGGAGGAGAAAATACAACAGGAACTACTGCTGACACAAACACTACATCAACCCCCAATACTGGAACTGCATCTAATTTAAATACTAACTTAAACACAAATACTATTAACCAAGGAGTTTCCGCCTTTAGTTCTAGCTTTAGTGGTTATAGTTCCTATGGTAGTCAATGTGGTTTATCTATTTCAGGTGGTTATATCAATAATGGTGATCAAAATAGTTATCAACTATTAACTACATTTAATACTAATCCCTGTACAAATCAAAGTGATTTAGAAAATATTAGACAAAACAATGAAAATAAAAGAGAAGTAGTCAGAGCAAATGCTAACATCATTACTGCTTGTATTAATGCCAGAACAGAAGCAGTTAAAAAAGGGGTTAATCCAGATACTATTTGTAAGATTCATGATTTTCAAATGCCCAGAACTCTTTAAACACAACCCAGATATATCCTGTTTTAACAGATGTTACTTTTTTCCTAAATCAATAATATGCTATAATGTATAATAAACTTTAATCAGGTGATTAATCATGACACAATCTACACCCCAAAGAGTTGTTAGACGTGGGAGGGTATTTCCTGAAATTCAATGGACTGATGAACAGAAAGCCCAAGATAGAGCGAGAAGACAGGCATTTTCTGAGCGTTGTTGGGTAATTTTTGAACGTTTAAAACCAGAAATACTTGATAAATACTATGGTTGGTACATTGCTATTGAACCTGATAGTGGTGATTATTTCATAGATCAGGATCAAGAGGTAGCTAGTAAAATGGCTAGGGAAAAGTATCCTCATGTGATTCATCATATTTATGGCATTAATGAAACGGGAGTTAGTGGCAGAATATGATTGAGGGAAGATTTGGAGATAAAGGTCAAATTTATTTGGACATTGATTTAATTGATGGGGATATCAGTTTTCCTGTAGAAACAATGTTAGATACAGGTTTTACTGAATATTTAGCTATGAATAAACAAGATGTACAAAGTCTTGATTGGCCTTTTTTAAGACAAAATAAATTAAGAACTGCTCAAGGAGAAACTGAATTTGATGTTTATCATGGTAGGGTAATTATAGATGGTCAAGAGTTTGAAATTCCTGTATTTGCTGGAGATGAAATACAGGAAATTTTACTGGGTTCTCGATGGTTGAAGTTATTTGTTTTAATTTCTAATTATGGAGAAGATAGCGTAAGTTTAGAGTTGATTTAATCTCTGTTTGGAATCAAATAGCATTTTCTAGGCTAGGGAGTTAGACAATCCAGATAAATGCTATACTAAAGTAGCAACTCTTAGAGTGATAAATTTATGAGTTCACCATTTCCAGGGATGAATCCCTACTTAGAAAATCCTGATTTATGGTCAGAAGTACATCATAGATTAATTACAGCGATCGCTATTGCTATCTCTCCTACTTTGCGTCCTCAATATCGAGTAGCTATTGAAAAACGTACCTATAGACTTGATACTGAAGACTCTTTATTAATTGGTATTCCTGATGTAGCAATTTTATCAGTTAAACAAGCACAAAAACCAAGTATTAGGAAAACTGCAATAGCGACTTTACCCACAGAAACAGAGAATAGGGCGATTACTGTAACCTTACCATTACCTTTAGAAATTAAAGAAGGATATTTAGAAATTAGAGAAGTTTCTACAGGTAAGGTAGTAACTATAATTGAGATACTTTCTCCCACTAATAAAAAAACTAAAGAAGGTAGAAAATCCTATTTAGATAAACGGGAGAAAATATTGCAAAGTGATACTAACTTAGTAGAAATTGACTTAATTAGAACTGGGGAAAAAATGCCCATTGTCACCAGGATTTCTGATACAGATTATCGCATTTTAATTGTGAGATCCTATCGGTTTCCATCGGCTCAATTATTTGCATTTTCCGTCAAACAAACTATACCTAATTTTCCCATACCTCTACAAAAAGGAGAGGAGGAAATAGAGTTAAATTTACAGAATTTGTTCTTAGAAATATATGAACAAGCTGCATTTGATTTAACTTTAGATTATCATATTCCTCCTGTACCAGACTTGTTAGCGGAAGATCGAGAATGGATGGATATATTATTAAAAGAACAAGGAAGAAGAGAGTAAATAAAAATTATTACTGACATTGCCGTTAAAATGATTGATTTGGTCTTAAAAATCCCCGTATCTAGAGACCGGGGACTGTCAAAACCCTACTCTACCTCCACCACACTAATAATCCTCTCATCCCTGTTGAGTTGACAAATACTTTCACCCTTACTATCTTTGTTGAGATTAGGAACTGCATCTATTGATACGCGAATTACTCGCTCCTTATTTGTCAATAATGCAACCTCCGAACCTGGTTTTGCAGCTACCATAGCCGCTAAATTGTCGGTTTTATTATTAAACTTCACAAGTTGTACCCCTAAATCCCCCCGACTAGCCGCCCTTAACTGATTTGCTGGCATAATTTTGCCATATCCTTCTTCCGTCACCAGCAATAATTGGTGATTTTTGCTGACATTGACACAACCAACCATTTGCTGATTTTTCAAAAGGCGGAAAGCTTGTAAGCCCATTGCAGCCCGACCCATAATCGGTAGTTGTTCATCATTGACGGGAAACCTTAATAGACGACCGCTAGAACTCGCCAAAATTAGATGTTCTCCGCTGCTAAGGAATTGGGTAAACGCTAACTCATCCTTATCTTTAAGCTTCAAAATTGTAATTCCGCGCCGTGAGAAATTCACAAATTCCGACAAAGATAGGCGTTTAATCCGTCCTTCCTTCGTTAACAGAACCATTTCCAACGTTTCGGGTTTTTCTGGCAACAAGAACCGAGTAATGATACCTTCCGTGTTACCTTGAGCGGTACTGGTAAGCATCGTAATCAATGGCGTTCCTCGCGCTGAACGTCCAGTAGTTAGAGGAATATCTCCCACCGTAATCGGATAGACTTTACCACCGCTAGTGAGGATTAACAGGTCTTTGTGAGTATTAGTTAATGCCGTTTGGATCAGGAAATCATGATCCAACAAGCCGTTTTCCCCTTTTGTTTTTTTACTGTTGGGGGAAATCCGCCGGACATAACCCCGTTGAGTAACTTCGACAATAGTTTCCTCTAGCGGTGCTTCCGGTTTAGGAGTGGAAATTTTCGCTGGAGAATTATCTGCTGCGGCTACTGCTGCTGGTTTAGCCTTACCTTTCTCTTCGGAAACTGGTTTTTCTGTAGTGTGAATTATTTTCGTCCGTCGCGGATCATTGTACTTCCGTTTGAGAGTTCGCAAATCTTTTTTCAGGGCTTTGAGTAATTCCCGTCTGTCGTCCAGTAATGTCCGCAATACGCTAATTTCCTGGTTAAGTTGGTCAAATTCCTGTTGTAAATTTTGCTGTTCTAAACCAGTGAGACGACGTAAGGGCATAGACAAAATGGCATCTGCTTGGACATCACTTAAATCTAGGCGATTACAAAGTGTCATCTTGGCGGTACTGCCATCGGGCGCTTGCCGTAATATAGCAATAACATCATCCAAATTTGCTAAAGCTTTCAGTAATCCTGCCAGGATATTTACCCGATTTTCCGCTTTTCCTAATTCGTAACTGTAGCGACGGTTGAGGGTATGTTCTCGGAACTTGAGAAATTCGTCTAATAGTTGTCGTAAGGTTAATTGACGGGGTTGTCCATCAACTATAGCTAAGAGAATCGCGCCAAAGTTAGTTTGTAAAGCAGTTTGGTGATATAAATGCTGGAGCAATTCCTGGGGATTTGTATCGCGTTTGAGTTCAATAACTACACGCATTCCGTCTCTGTCACTCTCATCTCGAATGTCAGAAATTCCTAGTAAACGACCTTGGTTGACTAAATCGGCGATTTTTTCAATCCAACCAGCCTTATTAACTTGAAAGGGCAGTTCAGTGACTATTAATGCTGTCCGGCGTTTAGTTCCCCTGGTGGCAGGAATTTCTTCCATTGTGACGATGCCGCGCATAATAATACTACCTTTACCAGTGGTATAGGCTTCTCTAATGCCGCCATGATCAACAATTTCCCCACCAGTAGGAAAGTCGGGACCGGGAATTAATTGAAATAATTTTTCATCGCTTAACTCTGGGTTGTCAATTAAGGCAATTAAGCCATCAACGATTTCTCCCAAATTGTGGGGGGGGACATTTGTGGCCATCCCTACGGCAATTCCTGCACAACCATTCAGTAACAAAAATGGTAATTGAGCCGGGAGTACGGTTGGTTCTTGTTGGGAATTGTCGAAATTACCAGTAAAATCCACAGTCTCGTCGGCAATTTCTGCCAACATTCCCTCATGTCCCACTGGTGCAAGACGGGTTTCCGTGTAACGCATGGCTGCCGGTGGGTCATTATCCACGCTACCAAAGTTACCATGTCCTCCCAGTAAGGGATAACGACTGGAAAAGTCTTGGACTAGCCGAACTAAGGCATCATAAACTGATTGATCGCCGTGAGGATGATATTTACCGAGAACGTCTCCCACTACACGAGCGCATTTTCGGTAAGGTCGATCTGGTGTTAAACCGAGTTCGTGCATGGCATATAGAATCCGCCTATGTACTGGTTTTAACCCATCTCGAACATCTGGTAAGGCTCGCCCCACAATCACACTCATGGCATATTCTAGGTATGACCGTTGCATTTCGGTGTGTAGGGCGGTGGTGATGACCTGTCCCTTGGAGAGAAGGTTTAACTGTTTTGCCATGAGGTTTTTCCCTGAATTTTGACTACACAACAGCCGCTAGAAGTTGACACGCTCCGCAATCACAGCATAACGGATTAAATAGAAATACTCACACAATCTTGATACTCATGAAGATAAAAAGCAGTAGTATTATCGTTGATGTGATCTAAGCTTATAGATTATTAAAAATACAATACAGATTGGTCAGGTGTTAACCCTATTTAGTATAAAGTCTCATGAAAACTGTTCTAATTGTGGAAGATGATTTAATTAATGCTCGCGTTTTTTCTAAAATTCTGAGTAAACGCGGGGGATTGGGGGTAAAACATACGGAAAATGTAGAAGAGGTCATGGAAATTGCCCAAGCTCGTGAAATTGACCTGATTTTAATGGATGTGTCCCTATCACGTAGTGTATACCAAGGTAAGTCTGTTGATGGGATCAAAATTACACAAATGTTAAAGTCTAACCGACAAACAGCCAACTTACCAGTGATTTTAGTGACGGCACACGCGATGGAAGGAGATCGGGAGAATTTTTTGAACCAAAGCGGTGCTGATGCTTATATTTCTAAGCCTGTGGTTGATCACCAACTGTTTATTGACCAAATTATGGCTCTTTTACCACCAGAATAGTCAGTTGTCAGTTGTCAGTTGTTCGTTGGCAAATTCTTTCCCCCTACTCCCCCTACTCCCTCTACTCCCCCTACTCCCTCTACTCCCCCTACTCCCTATTAGGGTCCTTCCTCCTGGGGCTGTGAGGCTGATTTAATTTGTGGTAATTCTAAGAATTTTTTTGTGTCTGTAAGTAAGCGATCGCCCCACAGGTTTTCTTTGAGAAAATCTAAGTCAGCATAACGGGAATCTATGCGGAGCGCGGATACTCCCATTTGTAAACTTTTTTGTTTATCGCCCTGATTATAGGAAGCTACGGCTAAAGCTAATAAAGGTTCTGCGGCTTTTTTATCAATGCTAACTGCTGTTTGCCATTGCTGAATCGCTCCGGTGACATCACCTTGTTCGTATTTGATTAAACCAATATTGTTAATTGCTGGCCAAAACTTTTTATCTTGGTTGACTGCTAAATTGAATTGAGCGATCGCATCTGGGAATTTCTGTAACATCAAGTAAGCATTGCCCAAATCAAACAACCCTCCAGAATAATTGGGTTTTAATTTCAAACCAGCTTGATAATTGGTAATAGCTCCTTGGTAATCTTTTTTTTGAAACTTAGCTGAACCCAACGCAAACTGCACTTGAGGATTTTTAGGATTGAGGGTTTGGGCTTTGCTCAAGGAGGTAACAGCCTGATCAAATTCTTTATTTTGTAAATGCAAACTCCCTAGTAGCCACCATACTTTGTCATTCTGCGGGGCTAATTTCGTAGCCAACTGCGCTCTGAGCAAAGCTGGTTCAACCTGCTGAAACTGAGCTAATTGAGCCGCTTGCTGGGCTAAATTCAAGCCCTGTTTCTCTAATTGAGCATTATCAACTTGCACTGTATGCGGAATAAATGCTTGAGCATGAGCAGCTTTTGGCAAACTCCATACACTACAGGCAACTAAAAGAGAAATCAACCGAATATATTTTGGCACACTACCACCTACTAGTCCGAATATTGGAATCTTATCGCTAACGCCACGCTATCAGATAGATTGGTCAATTGTCAGTGGGTAATTTTATTCTTCCTTCTTCCTTCTGACTCCTAACTCCTGAACTCCTGAACTCCTGAACTCCTGAACTCCTGAACTCCTGAACTCCTGACTCCTGACTCCTGACTCCTGACTCCTCTTATCCCTCAGAGGTTGGGGACAAAATGGGTAGAATCACAGTGAAAGTAGTACCTTCACCCAGATTGCTGGCTACTTGAATTTGTCCTTGATGATGCTCGATAATGGCTTGAGCGATCGCTAATCCTAATCCTGAACCAGTAGTTGTGACTGTAGCCGTTTTCCCACCTTTATGACTTCGTGCCGGATCAACTCGATAAAAGCGGTCAAATAATTTTGGCAGCGCGTCCGCAGGAATACCAGAGCCAGTATCACTAACTTTTACTTGTAAATGAGAATTAGTGTAACGCATTCCTGTAACTCGATTTATCCCCTCTATTCTTGCTAACTCTACTTTTATTACTCCCTGGGGTGGAGTATATTGCAAAGCATTACCAATCAAATTTGTAAATAATCTGACTAATTGCTCCCAATTCCCTGTGAGAGTAAACCAGTTTTCTAGTAATTCGGGATTAACTTCCGTTAAGGGAGAATCAACTATATTTAGAACTAGATTAATTTGTTTTTCTCTAGCTACAAATTGTTGTTCTTCGACAACTTCCATTAATAAAGCATCAAGAGGACAAGATGAAAATAAATCTGTGCTAATTCCACTATCTTGTCTAGCCAAAAATAGCAAATCATTAACTAACTTTCCCAATCGTTGAGTAAGTCGTTCTACTACTTGTAATTGTTGTTTATATTGAACCGTATTTTTTTCTTCTTCCCCTGCATCCAAATCAGCCAAAGCAATTTGGACATTAGTTTGAATTAAAGCAATTGGACTTCTTAACTCATGGGAAGCATCAGCAGTAAATTGTTTTAAGCGTTGGTAAGATTCTCCAACTGGTTCCATAGCTTTGCCAGATAAAAACCAACCACTAGCGGCTACTGACAAGATCATTAGAGTGATACCTAAAGCCAAATCAAAAATTAATTCTCTGCTAGGTTTCGTTACCTCAAACCAAGGATGACTAACCCGTAAATAGCCTAAAACCTGTCTTCCTTTTTCTATCCTTTTTGTAACTTGTCTAAATAACTGTGCAGATTCTCCCCATCCTCCCATTTCCTCTATTCGTACAGTTTCACCTGTATGATGAGTATGAACAGGAATATCTAATATTTGTGAAAAAGTTGACCATAATAATTCACCATTAGGACTAAACCACTCTAAATCAATCCGATCATCTTCGGTATTTTCAGCATTATTAGGAAAACTAGCTTCTACATTTACTCGCACTTGATTTGGTTGAAAGTTTATCGGTTCAATTACCAAAGAACGCTCGACAACTTCCACGACATGATACAATGTATCGTCAATTCTTTCAATTAATGTACTGCGAACATACAAATATACTCCACTGGCAAATAATAATAGTAAAATCGCAGTTATAGTAGTGTACCAAATCGCTAACCGCCGACGAGTAGCTTGAAACAGATAAATAGACATAAAATTAATAAGCTTTCAAAATCGAGATCCCCGACTTCTTTAAAAATTCGGGGGACTGTAGTGTGAGCCTCTCGAATTATGAGGCAAGATGCCCGCACTACCAAAAACCCGTCAAAATAAATTTGACAGACTACTAGTAGCGCAGGGCGGAATTAAAAATTAACAATTAAAAATTAACAATTAAAAATTAAAAAAGCAGATTGTATAAGCTTTTTAGGGATTTTTAATGGTTATCTTACTTACACTGTACTGTACTATTTTGTGCCAGAGCAAAATCTTCCGTGCGAATAAAATAAGCTGAGTATGATTTCATGCTTCCTATCCTTGTGTGATCTAATCGAATAAATTACTCAGTTACTATTGAAACAATTAAATCGAAATATTTTATCAAAAAATGATTATTTTCTATACATAAAAATACCCACTTGAAAACTTAATCAGGTTTCTATACCAAGAATTGTTAAAATCTATGCCCCAGCCATTAAGATATTGATATTCATGCTCTATGGGCAATATCTGCCTTAATCTAGGTGATCATGGCAAAACCAAAAAAGAATTCTGATTCCATAAATCTGAGTGATCCACAATACTATATTAACCGGGAATTAAGTTGGCTAGAATTTAATCATCGGGTCTTACATGAGGCTTGTGATCCCAGAACTCCTCTGTTGGAAAGGCTGAAATTTTTGGCCATTTTTAGTTCCAATCTGGATGAGTTCTTTATGGTACGAGTAGCAGGTTTAAAGCAACAGGTAGAAGCCAGTATTAATTTATTAACGCCAGATGGACGCACACCAGCAAAACAGCTAGATGATATTCGTCTGCATTTGACTCCCCAACTCAAAAAACATAACGCAGAATTTGAGGAAGTTCTGCGACCACAGTTAGTAAAACAGGGAATCTATATTCTCGATTACATAGAACTGAATCAAAGACAGCGAAATTACTTAAATAACTATTTTGAAGAACAGGTTTTTCCGGTGCTAACTCCCCTCGCTGTTAATCCTGGTCATCCCTTTCCCCACATTTCTAATCTCAGTTTAAACCTGGCAGTGGTGGTCAAAAATCCCGATACTGAGGAGGAGTCCTTTGCCATAGTTAAAGTTCCGAAAGTCTTGCCACAATTTTTACCCTTACCACCAGAGTTGGGAATTCAGGAAGATGGTAAAACTGCTCATTGGATCGGAGTTCCCTTAGAACAAGCGATCGCTCATAACTTAGAATCCCTCTTTCCGGGGATGAGTATCCAAGAATATCACCCCTTCCGCATTACCCGTGATGCTGATCTGGAACTAGAAGAAGATGAAGCAGATGACCTGTTATTAGCTATTGAACAGGAACTTCGCAAACGCCGCATGGGTGGAAATACCGTCAGGTTAGAAATTCGCTCCCAAACCCCCCCATCAATTCGTTCCCGGCTCTTACCAGATTTGGGATTAACCGAAAGCGATATTTATGAAATTGATGGTCTTTTAGCACTGCGGGATTTAATGTATTTTCTAGCATTACCATTACCAGAACTTAAAGATCCCCCCCGTCAATCTGTTGTTCCTTCCCGCTTGCAACGGCTCAGAGAACCCTGTATTGATGCTGACGTTCCCGAACTAGAAGAAGGAAGAGACTTTTTTTCCATCATTCGTGAAAAAGATTTACTCGTCCACCATCCCTATCAATCCTTTTCTGGTACAGTAGTCCGCTTTATTACTAGCGCTGCCCATGATCCTCATGTTCTTGCCATTAAAATGACTCTTTACCGGACTTCTGGGGACTCACCCATCGTTAATGCTTTAATTGCTGCGGCAGAAAATGGCAAACAAGTTTCTGTATTAGTCGAATTAAAAGCCCGGTTTGATGAAGAGAATAACATTTACTGGGCAAGGCGTTTAGAAAGTGTTGGTGTTCATGTTGTCTATGGTTTAGTTGGTTTAAAAACCCATAGCAAAATTGTTCTGGTAGTGCGCCGGGAAAAAGACAGAATGCGCCGTTATGTACATATTGGTACAGGGAATTACAACCCAAAAACTGCACGACTCTATACAGATTTAGGCTTATTTAGTTGTCGGGAAGAATTAGGTGCAGATTTAACAGATGTGTTTAATTTCTTAACAGGTTACTCTCGCCAAAAATCCTATCGAGAAATTATGGTAGCACCTGTGAATATGCGCGATCGCTTTCTGGAATTAATTAAGCGCGAAATTGAAAATGTCCACAATGGATTTTCTGGTCGCATCGTTGCTAAAATGAATGCCCTGGTTGATCCACAAATCATTTCTACACTATACGAAGCTTCTCGTGCAGGTGTACAAATTGACCTCATTATTCGCGGTATTTGTTGTTTGCGTCCCGGAGTGCCAAACTTGAGCGAAAATATTCGCGTCATCAGCATTATTGGTCGCTTTTTGGAACACTCCCGCATATTTTACTTCTACAACAATAGTCAAGAAGAAATATATATTGGTAGTGCGGACTGGATGCGTCGCAATTTAGATCGTCGAGTGGAAGTCATTACCCCCATTAAAGACCAAGATATTGCTAAGGACTTGCAAGAGATTTTAGGAATTATGTTGGCAGATAATCGTCATGCTTGGGAATTACAACCTGATGGTAGTTATATTCAAAGATGTCCTTGTGATAACTGTCCAGAAGCTAATTCTCAAAAAACTATTATGTCTATGACATTACGATCTGTAGGCATAAATTAAACTCTCACTAGTTGCAGCAAAAGTGAATAATAACCTCTGCCAATATCACCGACTTCTTTGATCAATTTTCTCATGCAAATAATTAATCGGAGAAGTCGGGGATCTCAACCATAGCTTAATTGACGTACCCTGCTGTAAATTCTTCTTGAGTCAATAGATATATATATTTTAAATAGTCTTCAGACTTACACAACTATCAGACTAAATGTATATTGTTGAGGACATTAGACTTGATATTCGGTGATGAATAACATATTTTGGAGATGATGCACTATGATAATATGCCAGTTTCATAAGTGCTGAATCTGTCGCCCCCAGTATTATGCAAAAAAAACAGTTTTTTATGGAAAATTTGCATAAAAATTAACTTTTAGTGGCTAAAATTCATCCATAAGATAGAGTGAAGTATTTTACTTGTACTCATAAACTATAAGAATTCATATTTATTCTTTTTCTGGAATGTTAATGTTGTCCAGTGAGTCTTCTAATTTGCGCGTTCTCATAGTTGATGATCATGAACTCACTCGTTTAAGCCTACAATTAGTTTTTTCTGTTCAAGAAAATATCCAGGTTGTTGGTTTAGCTAGTAATGGTCAAGAAGCTATAGACATAGTTCAATGCTATCAACCTGATGTGATCATTCTCGATTTACAAATGCCAATTATGGATGGTTGGTCAGCATCTCATTACATTAAAGCTATATCTCCAAATACTCAAATTCTGGCTTATTCCTCTGTAGATGAAGTATCTTTTGGAAAAAACAAAACTAGGCATAACTTTGATAAAGTTTGCAAAAAAGATATTCCGACAAAGGAACTCATTGCCTTAGTCAGAGAGTTAGGGAACAGACATAGGTATTCTTCATTTCCAGAAGAAATATTGAACTCTGCCTAATCATAAATTTATGTAGGTTGGGTTGACCCTGGGAAACCCAACATCATTAATAATTAAAAAAGTACAAATTAGATCAGGCAAAAGGCAATTGACAATTATCAATTACCTTTTCTCCTGTCTAAATTTTAGATAACTAACAACTTAGGTTAATTATTTCCTGCTTGGGGAATAGTCCGTTTAAATTCATCAATTAAATCATCTAATTCTTCCAAAGCTTGATTGACATCAACCCTTAAAGTTCCCAAATTGGGTTGTTCTAATAAACTCAGCAACCGCTCACGTTTACCTTGAACAGTGCTAATTCGGTCTTTAACTGTCTGAATATCCATTTTTTTTGCGTCCAGTTTTGAAACACTTCAAATCTAAAGTTAACGCAAAAAGGAAAAATCTCCATATCCCTTTCCCAATCTGCCACCAATCAGCGATGATAATAAAAGATGAAAATAAATTATACTAAGCTTAAATTATGCTCGGCGGAATTTCTTTGGGAACACTTGGTTTAACAGTAGGTAGTATACTCACCATCACAGGTTTTGTTGCCTACTTCATGGATAACGCTACCCTCAATCTAGTAGGATTTTTCTATGGTTTTCCGCTATTACTGGGAGGTTTAGCCCTAAAAGCTAATGAACTTAAACCCATCCCCTTCAGCCAAACTAGCACACCATCAATCCTCGAACTCAGAAAGCAACAGGCAACTGTCACACAAACTAAAATCCGCAAGGACATCACCCGCTTCTGTTATGGGCAAAAATCCCATCTAGATTTAGCCCTGGCTTATCTAGGTTTAAGTCCCACAGACGAAGTCAGACCAGTCGTCACCGGTTTGCGAGAAACCGAAATCAACGGCGCTTATACCCTAATCCTAGAATTCGATTCACCACTCATCACCTTTGATACCTGGCAACAAAAGCATGAAAAAATGACCAAGTATTTTGGTCCAGGTGTAGAAGTCAACATTAAACAGCCCAGAGAGGACTACATTGAACTGTCTTTGATGAAAACTTTAATCTAAAACCTCTATCTCGCAAGGAACTCAAGTTCCTTGCTAATAGCGCAAGTCATCTAAAGATGACTAAACACTTAAAAAAGTTCCTAGTCCGTTTTAACGGACTTCAGCTATTAGACAGGGAATTTATTCCCTGGCGGGTGTCTGGCGGGTGTAAAAGCCAACTAGAATTAAATTTCTCGGAGATGTCTAATTGGGAAAGTGTCAAGATCCCCAAGATCCCCGACTTCTCAAAGAAGTCAGGGATCTGAAAATTAACAGGTAGCTAGACACAAATAGAAGACTGGAAGCAAGAAGGACAAGTTTATTTGATAACTTCTCTTCTGGAAGGGCGTTTTGGTAGTTTGGATGCTGAGTTATCTGGTTTGGTGGAAAAGATTGCTAATATTCCTATTTCTGAACGCACTCAGTTACTTCTTTCTTTGGGTAATTTATCCCGTGAGGAATTGTTGCAAAGATTGCAGAATGAGGCAGTTTAGGATATATTGTTTAATGTGTTTTTTTATATAGTCCTCAGATTAGAAATCTGGGGCTATACAGACAAAGCCTACCTGCGTAGGCTATTTTTATGGATAATTTTCATCAGATTAATCTTTAAAATGTCTTGATTTAATTTCTGGATGTTCTGCTAAAAAGCGTTCTATTTCTAAGTATGACCATCGCTCTACTTCCCAACCCTCTTTATCTCTTAAAGCATCTAAGCTATCGTGTAAAGTTGCGCCAATTATCCCGCTAGTCATGATACAAAAACCTTTAGCTGCTTGTGCTTTTAGCATATCACTTATATCAGGAACTTGTGATTTACCAAGAGATCGCTTATCGCTTTTTAATTTACATTGAGCTATCCATTTAATAGGTTTTTTATTAATATCTACACCTTTAGAAAATACAATATCTCTACCACCATCACGAGAGCGAGACTTATCAATTTTCTGTATATCAGTTAATTTATGTTTTTCTCTTAAAATATCATAACAAAGTTCTTCAAATTGATCATCATTTAACTGATTCCAAGAACATGATATATCATCAAATGTTGTAAATTTTGCTCCATCTCTTTTAGTATTATTTAGGTTTGCTCCATGTATATTTGCATATCGTAAATCCGCATTACTTAAATCTGCTCCCTGGAGATTCGCTTTTATTAATGTAGCTTCTTGTAGGTTTACTCCAGTTAGATTTGCACCAGTTAAATTTGCACCCCGCAAATCAGCCGAATGTAAATTTGAATTGCTAAAATCAGTATGAGTTAAATTTAAATTAGCCAATTTTGCATTTTTTAGATAACTATTACTTAAATCAATGCATTCTAACTCATATTTGGAAAAATGATTTCGTGTCTCAGATAAGCTAATTTGATTTTTCTCTTGTTGATTTATTTGAGCAAATTTTTCTTGATTAAGAATTTTCCAAACAATAGCCCATTTATGATCTATTTCTTTTTTTATATCAATTATAGTTCCAGTCAGATTAGCACCACTCAAATTAGCATTCTCTAAATTAGCACCACTCAAATTAGCATTCTCTAAATTAGCACCACTCAGATCAGCATTCTCTAAATTAGCACCACTCAAATTAGCATTCTCTAAATTAGCACCACTCAGATCAGCATTCTCTAAATTAGCACCACTCAAATTAGCATTCTCTAAATTAGCACCACTCAAATCGGCATCCCTTAAATTAGCATCACTCAAATCAGCTTGATTGAGAAAAGCTGGATTTAACTGAGCATCACTCAAATCAGCATTTCTAAGGTTAGCATTAGTTAAATCAGCATTTTTAAGATTTGCCCAATCTAGATGGGCGTTACTTAAATTAGCATAGATTAGCTTCACCCCTTCAAGCTCGGCACTACTTAAATAAGCATCGCTGAAGTTGAAATGACTAAAATTTTTATCACTAAGATTAACACTACTTAAGTCAGCACCTTTCAAGTTAGCACCATTCAAGTTAGCACTATTCAAGTTAGTCGCATTACTCAAGTTAGCATTACTCAAGTTAGCATTACTCAACCCGGATTTCTCACCAAGATCCTCAAACCCTTATAAAATCTGGATTATGGGTTTTCACACTGCATCAAAAATCAACCTCGTGAAAAATGCCCGAAACCGTTTCTCTATAAGGATTATATAGATTGCGATAGCGAAGCGCGACCTAGGAATCGCATTGTTTGTGAGAAATGCGGGTCAAGTCAGCACCACTCAAGTTAGCATTACTTAAGTCAGCATTACTCAAGTCAGAATTACTCAAGTCAGCATTACTTAAGTTAGCACCATCACTCAGGTCAGCACCACTAAGATTCAGATTACTAAGGTCTACACCACATAATTTTGTTTCAATTAATTTTGCATCAGTTAGATTGACATTACTGAAAATTGCAACTTCTAACTCTTCTGCATAACCATATTGTGAATTGTAAATACAATCATCTATATATACACAGTCATATTGAGAAAGCTCTGCATTGGCACAACATAAGTTTGCATAACTCAAATCAGCATTACTTAAATCTGAATCATGAAAATTAACACCTGCTAAATTAGTGTTGTGTAAAATTGCATGACTAAAATTAACACCACTGAAATTAGCACCACCCAAATCAGAATTGCTCAAATCAGCATTACTTAAATCTGACCCATGAAAATTAACACCTGCTAAATTAGTGTCGCGTAAATTTGCGTGACTAAAATTAACACCATTGAAATTAGCATCACTAAAATCAGCACCACTCAAATCAGCATTTCTTAAATCAATATTTTCCAAGTTTAATTCCTGAAAATCTGTTTCTCCTTCTTCATAAAGTGCTAGAAGTTTCGCAGCATCCATACTGTCTTATCCTTTTAGGTGGTATAGTTTGTTTCTGATTACCTTGATATTCTAACAAATTTACAACGTTAAAAGAGGGTTGTTTACTACACTTATTTAATTAATAGCTAGTAAAGATTCAGTACCTTTACTGAAAATAACCTTTTCTAGTTTTGTCAAAGTTGCCTAAATCTACGGAAGTTTAAATTCCCATGTAGATAGCTGATTAAGTCCATGCCCATAAGTCAAATTATATTGCAATGGAGTAATACTGATATATTTTTTTTGAATGGCATGAACATCAAGGGGAATGTGGGTTGGTAAGTTTAATTCTATAGGTGGTTCTACATCTTCGATTACCTCTCCAGTTAACCAGTAGTAAGTTTTACCTCTAGGATCAGTTCGCTTGTCAAAAACATCCACATAACGTCGTACTCCTTGTCTAGTGAAAGTAACTCCAGCTATTTCTTCCCAAGATAAGGGGGGGACGTTGACATTGAGTAACATCAATTCTGGCAGTGGTTGGGCGGCAATTTTAGCAACCAGGACTTCAGCAAATTTAGCTGCTGGTTGAAAATCTTTATGGGTATGACTGGTTAAACTAAAAGCAATACTAGGAATACCTTCAATAACTCCTTCCATTGCTGCGGAAACAGTCCCAGAGTAGAGGATTTCTGTCCCTAAATTCGCGCCTTGGTTAATTCCAGATAGCACTAAGTCGGGTGGAGAATCCAATAAAGCCCATAGTGCCAATTTTACACAATCTGAAGGCGTACCATCACAAGCCCAAGCTTTAATATCAGGATGAAACACAGATTCCACTATTTCCGCGCGAATTGGTTGCAGTAAGGTTAATCCATGCCCTGTTGCGGATCTCTCTCGATCTGGACAAACTACTGTCACTTCATGACCTGCTGCTGCTAAGGTGTTGGCTAGGGTACGAATACCCAAAGCAGAAATTCCATCATCGTTGCTAATTAATAATTTCATTTGTTAGTTGTCAGTTGTTAGTAGGGGCGAAGCATTTGGAAGATAAATTATCGGTCATTGCCAAAAATAGTTCTTCAAATGCTTCGCCCGTACAGTTGTCAGTTGTCAGTTGTCAGTAGGAAAAATCCTCTCCCCTACATCCCCTACATCCCCTACCTACATCCCCTACCTACATCCCCTGCCTCTTGTCTGCTTCCCTGCTTCCCTGTTCCCCGTTCCCTACTATAGACTAATGACTAATCACCAATGACTAATAACTAATGACTAGCAATTTAGAAGACCAACTTTTAGCATTACGACAAGAAGGAGAAACAGCGATCGCTGCTGCTGATAGCCTAGAACGCCTAGAAGAACTCAGAGTTAACTATTTGGGCAAAAAAGGGCAATTGGGGCTGCTGTTACGAAGTATGGGGCAAATGAGCGCGGAAGAACGTCCTCAGATTGGGGCGATCGCTAACACTGTCAAAGAAGCCATTCAAAACAGCCTTGACCAGCAACGCACAACCCTGGAATCTGCTCAAATTCTGGTACAACTAGAAGCCGAAACAATAGATGTCACCATGCCCGGTATTTACCGTCCCCAAGGTCGGATTCATCCCCTCAATGGCATTATTGACCAAACCCTAGATATCTTTGTCGGCATGGGTTACACCGTTGCCCAAGGATCAGAAATGGAAACAGATTACTACAATTTTGAAGCTCTTAACACCCCCCCAGATCATCCAGCCCGTGATATGCAAGACACCTTCTATTTACCAGATGGTAACTTACTGCGGACTCATACTTCCTCAGTGCAAATTCGCTACATGGAAAAAGAAGAACCACCTATTAGAGTTGTTGCCCCAGGTAGAGTATATCGCAGAGATGATGTAGATGCGACCCACTCAGCAGTTTTCCATCAAATTGAACTTTTAGCCATAGATGAAGGACTAACTTTTACAGACCTCAAAGGAACTGTGAAAATATTTTTACAATCAATATTTGGCGATTTACCAATTCGGTTTCGTGCCAGTTATTTTCCTTTCACCGAACCTTCAGCCGAAGTAGATTTACAGTGGAAAGGACGTTGGTTAGAAGTTATGGGTTGCGGCATGGTTGACCCCAACGTATTAAAATCTGTGGGTTATGATCCAGAAGTTTATAGCGGGTTTGCTGCCGGTTTTGGTGTAGAACGTTTTGCCATGGTATTACACCAAATTGATGATATTCGCCGTTTATATAATAGCGATTTACGCTTTTTACAACAATTTTAACGTAGGGGCGGGGTTCCCCGCCCTTAATAATCATGAACCAAAACTCAACCAACCAAAAATTTCTTTAACAGTTAATTCTAAATTAATATTTTCCAAAATTGGTAATTTATCATCACCTTCATATATTTCTATTTTTTGTCCAGGAAATACAGCCAATACACTTTCTTCTTCTGGATTTAATAACCAACCTAATTCAGTTCCATGGCGGGAACAATGCAATAATTTCGTTAATACTTTTTTCTGTGGTTGTTCAGGAGAAAGAATCTCTATTACCCAGTCAGGATGAATTTCAAACCGGTTAGCAATTCTCCCAGATTCAGTTTTGGGGATTCTTTCCCACCGGAACACCGCAATATCAGGCACAATGGTACTACCACCAAAAGTACAACGTAGTTCTGGGAAGGCATAAGCAATCTTTGGCGTTTCCGCTACTTGATTAATATTGGTACAAAATTTAATCTGTAGACGACTGTGTTCACCTTGTGGCATAGGTTTTTGCAGGATTTTCCCGTTAATAAATTCTGATGCTGGTTTTGTTTCCGGTAACTTGAGAAAATTTTCTAGTGTAATCTGGCGTTCAGTGGTTATAGTCATAATTGGTAACTAGAAAGCATATTTATTATATTATAGGAATCATTAATTATATTTGAGAAATTTTAAGTAGCGTAGGGTTGGCATTGCCCACCAAAACCTGCCTACGGGGGGCAATAAAGTTTCCCATTATCCTTTCCTGGCTACAATTATGAACCAAAACTCAACCAACCAAAAATTTCTTTAACAGTTAATTCTAAATTGATATTTTCCAAAATTGGTAATTTATCATCACCTTCATATATTTCTATTTTTTGTCCAGGAAATACAGCCAATACACTTTCTTCTTCTGGATTTAATAACCAACCTAATTCAGTTCCGTGACGGGAACAATGCAATAATTTCGTTAATACTTTTTTCTGTGGTTGTTCAGGAGAAAGAATTTCTATTACCCAGTCAGGATGAATTTCAAACCGATTAGCAATTCTCCCAGATTCAGTTTTGGGGATTCTTTCCCACCGGAACACCGCAATATCAGGCACAATGGTACTACCACCAAAAGTACAACGTAGTTCTGGGAAGGCTATGGCAATTTTTTGACTTCTAGTGAGTCCATTGACAACTTCAATAAAAGTAGTCTGAATTAAGCTGTGTTCACCTTGTGGCATAGGTTTTTGCAGGATTTCCCCGTTAATAAATTCTGATGCTGGTTTAGTTTCCGGTAACTTGAGAAAATTTTCTAGTGTAATCGGGCGTTCAGTGGCTATAGTCATAATTGGTAACTAGAAAGCATATTTATATTATCAACGATAATGTCGAAAATTAGTTTTTGGGAAATATAGCAATCCTATTTGATTTGTGAATATTACTAAAGTTAGATCCCCGACTTCTTAAAGAAGTCGGGGATCTTGTTGGTGATTGGGGGACTTTAACTTGTAGAGACAATCGCAGTTTTGATCTAACTCCGCTGCCAAATTTTAATTGTTTTGTCCAAACTACCACTGACTAACATTTCTCCAGAAGCAGTAAAGGATAAAGCTGTGACTGTATTAGCATGACCTGTAAATGTCCCTAATAATTCCCCAGATTGTAAATGCCACAATTTGATAGTTTTATCAGCACTACCACTGGCAATAATTTGTTCGTCAGGACTTAAAGCAACTGTATTCACACTATCTCGATGTCCTTTAAGAGTGTGAACTAATTCCCCAGTGGCTAAATTCCAAACTCGAATAGTTTGATCTTGACTACCACTGACTAAGAATTTAGCATCAGCACTTATGGCTAGGGAACTAACAATATGAGAATGACCCATCAGGGTGTATATTGGTTGTATATCTGGCAATTTTTTCTGATTGAGTGTTGAGGATGTTTCCCAAACTTTGATTTTGCGATAACTACCTGTAATTAAAATTTTCCCATCTTGACTCAACACCATTGAATGGGCTGCGGTATCATCTAAAGATAGAGTATTTTCAACTTGGCGATCGCGCAAATTCCAAAATAAAATCTGGCGATCATGGCCACCAGTCGCTAACATCTTACCATCAGGAGTAAACGCCACACAACGGACATCTCCATGATGTTTATGGAGAATATCAATTAGATCCAACGCCCCAGTATGCCAAATTTTAACGGTGGAATCTGCACCTACACTCACTAATGTTTGTCCGTCGGTGCTAAAAGCCAGAGAATTAACTTCATTAACATGATCAGAAATCACCCAAGGATATTCTGATAATGTCTCGATTAATTCACCTTTGGCTAAGTCCCATAATTTTGTTTCTCCCCTGCTACCACTAGCTAACATCGGGATTGTTTTCACATTTTTAGATCCAGCATCTTCAACTACTAAGGTTTTGATAGCATAGGCTAAACAGTTAATACCTCTGGTATGTCCAATCAATGTTTGCCAGCATTCCCAATCACCAATAATCTTCTTTTTAGGATGATCTGATGGTAAGGTTTGAATGGTTTCTACCATCATTTTCTCATCAGTTATTGGCACATCATCTGGCTTACCACCCAGAGATTGTAAATACCAATTTAATCCTCCCGCATATAATAGACTACTGGGAGTTAGATAAGTTTTGGCGTTGGAAAAATCTAGTTGATTTGTGGGTAAAAAACCAGTAATTACAGTTTGTTTGTGGTATCCTAATTTGTTATTTCCAGGATAAAACAAACACAAGAAAATTAATACTTGGTGGTTACTGATATCTTCTTGACTAACAGACCAACGAATTTTATCTTTTTTAATACCGTTAAAACTTTCTCCATCTGCTACGTGAATTTGAATACTCACTTTTGGGTTATTAGCTAACAAATAAGTAAACTTACTTTCACTACGTAAATTTCCCTCATCATCCAAAACCATATTGTCTAAAGTGTCTTGTGGCACTTTTCTCACCAATTTTCCTAAGCGTTCCGTAATCATCCAATCAACAATTTGTTCACGGACAAGATAATCTTCTGCTTGACGTTGAAAATAAGTAGGAAAGGGAATGATCCAATCAGGATATTCAGGATATTCTGGTGGTATTGGTGGCGGATTTTTGGCGAGAATTTCAGCTTGCTGACGGGAACATTCGAGAATTTTTGTGAATGAATCCCCCGCAAATGCCATTATCTCACTGTGATAACCTTTAACTCGACTTTCTAAAAGAGAAAGATCCGCCGTTTTCGGTTTTTTCACCCGGTTTAAGAAGTCAGTTTGTTGCGCTTTTAGTAAACTAATCCAATTCATCTGCATGATAGTGGCACACCATTGCATACCCAAGATAACTTAATACTAATGGAATAATTACTCAATTTATAACTTCAGCCAAAATTCAGTAATCATCACAGTCTAATAGAATACAAAAACTAGCTGAATTTAATGGTAAACATCAACCCCTACGGTGATTAAGCACTGCTTAATTTTATATAGTAGGTTATAGAGATTTCGATGATTTCCCTAAATTCTAACTAACCTAACTAACAATTTACTGTTTCTAGAGAAACACTTCTGAGTAGAAAAATAGTAAGCATTCAGTCGTCAGTCGTCAGCTAATACAGCTTTGCGTAAAACACGGGTAATTAAAAGAATGCAGAATTTAGAATTTAGAATTACGTTTTGCAACGGGGATTTTACCCCGACGCAAAACCCGCTGCTTGTAGAAGCAGGGGACTTTAACCCCCAAAGGTAAGTTAAAACTTCCTCTTCTTGAGTATTCCTGCTTTTAGCTGACTCCTGAATACTACTGAAAGATTTTTTACACCCTGTCCGATTTTCAAACATCCTCTTATTGAGATTTTCAGGATAACTTTATTAAAACAATAAATAATATGATCTAGGGCTTAACTATCATAAAAATAGCTGACGGGATGACAAAAATGGTTAAGATGCAGACAAAATAAGCCTCATAGCTCTCTCACCCTGTTGATAATACTTCCGCTTGTTAGGAGATAATCTCAATAATGACCTAACTAATTCCCGACAATTA